>Ga0070734_10002431_pt1 | contig 22599 bp, 19 predicted proteins | sample Coa_R1_8_FD_66444 | JGI IMG/M metagenome (GOLD analysis project Ga0070734, IMG submission 66444) | Surface soil microbial communities from Centralia Pennsylvania, which are recovering from an underground coalmine fire - Coalmine... | ecosystem: Environmental > Terrestrial > Soil > Unclassified ...
ATCGAGATCGAGGACCAGCTGCTGCCGCGCCGGGTCGAGCATCACATCGGCATCGACAATCTGATCGACACCGAACTGATGGTGGACAAGATCAAGGAAGCGATCGCGGCACGTAGCGATCCGAATCTTGTGATCATCGCCCGGACCAACACGCGTCGCGTACACGGCCTTGACGACGCCTTGCGCCGCGGCGAAGCGTTTCATCGTGCCGGCGCCGACATGCTGTTCATCTACACGCGCGACGCCGAGGAGATGCGCTTCGTCGGCGAGCGGCTGCCGGCGCCGTTGATGACCTTCGCGCCGCCCGACGGTTTTGCGACGTTCGCACTGTCGCGCTCCGATCTGTTCCGGCTCGGCTATCGCGTGGCGGCGTCGTCGGGCACCTCGTTCGCCGCCATGTACAAGGCGGTGCGGCAGTCGATGGAATGCCTCGCACAGGATAAGACGGATCCCTTCCTCGGGCTGGGTGGCGCTGACGCCGAAATGAAGCGCGCACACCAGACCACGCGTCTCGATCGGATGCTTGCGGTCGAGCGGCGCACCATGAAGGGGCGGTGAACCTTGTAGCTCGCTACAACGGTTGCCGCCTTCCTACGGAATTGCGCAGCACCAGGCAGGCAGCGCCGGCCTTCTGAAGGGCGCCGCACAGTTCGCTCGCGGCGGCACGGGTGTCGGCACCGATGCGTACCTGATAGAACGGCTGCGTGCCGCGGCTGCGGAATTTGCTTTCGATGATGATCGGATCGCGGTTTTCCAGCAAGGAGCGATAGGACCTCTCGACAGTCGCGTAGGTCGCGAGCACACGATCACGCAGGAAGCCGGCGCTCAGCTGCACACCCCATGGTCGCCCGGTTCCCTCCTGCACGCGCCGTTCAAGCTCGCCGACAAAGAATGATGGCTGTTCTTTCAGCATGGCCACCAGCTCCCCACAGGTCGCGCGCTTCGTTGCAGCCAGGTCCTGGTGGCTGCGGCTTGCGGCAGCCCAATCGTCAACGCTGCGTCCCGTGATGGTGATGACGTAATTGCGGGTCTGTCCGGGAAGCGCGCCGTGGCCCGCGAGCCAGTCGCGCACACGGCCGGGGCCGGCATTGTAGGCCGCCGCCGCGAGCCCGAGATTGCCGAACTGCGCGTGCAATTCCTGCAGGAATTCCGCCGATTTCGGCAAAGCCGCAACCGGATTGAACGGATCGAGCAACCCGCGCTCGCTGGCGGTTCCCGGCATGAACTGGGCAATGCCAAGGGCCCGCCGGCCGCTGCGGGTCGTCGGCCCGACGGCGTCGGGCTTGAACCGGCTTTCCTGCCAGATCAGCCGGGCAAAAAACTCAAGCGGAAGCCCATGAGCCTGAGCGGCCGATTCGAGGAGGAGGCAAATCGAGGTGGATGTGGGAGTCGGCGGCGCCGGCTCCGCATGGGCGTCGTGATGCTGGCCATGGTCGGACTGGTCGGGGGCGGGCGACGTGGGTGCCGACGACTCCGCCTCTGCCTTGTCTCCCTCGCCGGGATCACGTTCCTGGGGAACCGCGGATGCGACAGCCGATCCCAGCACTGCCACAGCTAGCACCCACATCGCCGCGCCCCGGAAAAGGCTGGTCTCGTAGCGTTTCACGTGGGCCCCGGTGCAATGTGGGATGATTTGCGACGATCGCGGCGCCGAAAAGTTCCAGTCAGCTTGCCGCAGCGGTCATCATGCCGCCGTCAGTGCCAAACGCCGTTGCTTCCTCAGCCGTTCCGCATCGCAACGGTCGATCCGCGGCGCCCCGCGACCCCGCGTCATATGCCACCGTTTCCCTTGCCTTTGGTCGTCATCCTTCCTCGATTCGGCCACCTGTTCGGCAGGGATGCGGGTAAGACATGAGTTCGATGTGCTTTGCGGCGCCCGAGCATGCCCCTCTTATATCGTCATCAGCCGTCCCAGGCGGGGCATTGCGATGTCGTCGCCGAGTTTTGACCGCAGACGCCGGGTCGCGCCCCACAGCACAGCCTGATTGCTGGTGACAACCGGCTTGCCGAGCGCCGCCTCCAGTTCCTCCGCGGCCTCAATCTGGGTGGTGTTGGTACAGCTCAGGAAGTAGCCGTCGGCGTCGTCCCGGGCATTGTCGAGCGTGGTCCGAACCCAGCGCTCCGGCGGAGCGCCCGAGGCCTCGTGGCCTGGCAGGCGCAGCGCCACATCGTGGACCACCGCAAAGCCGCAGGACTCCAGATACGCGACAATGACGTCGTTGTCCTGGTAGGGACTGACAATGACGAGCTTTCGGATGCCGAGCGCATTGAGCGCCTCCACCACGAGCGCGCTGGTGGACAGGGCCTCGATCCCCGCCTCGGCGCGAACGATGTCGAGAATGCGCCGCTCGCCGTCGAGCCCCTCGCGCATCGAGGAGTCGGTGCAGTGATAGACGATGAGGTCGGGGCCGGCATCCGCGAGGGCGCCTGCGGCCTGGGCAATGATGGGGGCAAGCTCGGCCACGGGTCTGCGCCACTTGCCGGCGATCCGGGCCCGCGTCACGTGGATGCCGAGCCCGGGCGGGGCAAAATGCGTGAACTGGGGTTCGCTCAGCCGGTTCACCGAGGGAATGATCAGCCCAATCCGGGCAGCCGGAACCTCGATCCGGTCCGCACCGGTAGGCATGACCGCGATGGCATCCATGATGGCTCTCTCCCATTCGAGCGACAAATCTAGCGGCCCGATTTTTGCCGTTCAATCCAATCAAACGCCCATTGCGCGGACCGCGATTCGGCCGTACCACGCCCGCGAAAGGCGCCAAGCATGACGGACCGGAGCCGCGACGGCCTCACCTATGCGCGGGCGGGCGTCGATATCGATGCCGGCAACCGCATGGTGGAACTCATCAAGCCGCTGGTACGGGCGACCGCACGCACCGGCGCAGATGCCGAGATCGGCGGCTTTGGCGGGCTGTTCGACCTCAAGCGCGCCGGTTTTCATGATCCAGTGCTGGTCGCCGCTACGGACGGCGTCGGCACCAAGCTCAAAATCGCGATAGAAACTGGACGGCACGATACGATCGGCATCGACCTCGTCGCGATGTCGGTCAATGATCTCGTGGTCCAGGGCGCCGAGCCGCTGTTCTTTCTCGACTACTTTGCCTGCGGCAAACTCGCGCCTGAGATCGGTGCGGCCGTGGTGGCCGGGGTAGCGGCCGGCTGCAAGCAGGCAGGCTGCGCCCTAATTGGCGGCGAAACCGCCGAAATGCCCGGCCTTTACCAGGTCGGCGACTATGATCTTGCGGGTTTCGCGGTCGGCGCAGCAGAGCGGGGCAGTCTGCTGCCGCGTCGCGATATCGAGCCTGGGGACGCGGTGCTGGGCCTTGCGTCATCCGGCGTGCATTCCAACGGCTATTCGCTGGTGCGCAAGGTAGTGGAGGCGAGCGATCTCGCCTGGAGCGCGCCTGCGCCGTTTGACCGAAGCCGGTCACTCGGCGAAGCTCTGCTGACGCCGACCCGCATCTATGTGGCATCGTGCCTTGCGGCCATCCGCGAGACGGGCGCCGTCAAAGCGCTTGCGCATATCACAGGCGGCGGCTTCCCGGACAATATTCCAAGGGTTTTGCCGAAAGGCCTCGGCGTCGAGATCGACCTCGCGCGTGTCCCCGTGGCACCGGTGTTCCAGTGGCTGGCCGGCGCAGGCGCTATCGCGGAGCCCGAAATGCTGCGCACGTTCAATTGCGGGATCGGCATGATCGCGATCGTCGATCCGGCCACGGTCGAAAACGTCGTGGCACTGCTGGAGCGACACGGCGAACGCGTGGTGCATCTCGGCCAAGTGGTCGGACAGCCGGCGGGGAACATCGTGGCGTATCGAGGACGGCTCGCAATGCCGGACTAAGCCATGGCGAGAAAGCGCGTCGCACTCCTGATTTCCGGCCGGGGAAGCAACATGCCGTCCCTAATCGCGGCCGCCAAAGACCCGGACTATCCGGCGGAAATCATACTGGTCCTATCAAACCGGCCCGAAGCCGGCGGACTACATCGTGCGAGCGCGGAAGGAATTGCCACCGCGGTTGTGGACCACACCGATTTCGGCAAAGACCGGGAGGCGTTCGAACGAGCCGTGCAGGCCCACTTGGATGTCCACCGGATCGACATCGTGTGCCTTGCTGGTTTCATGCGGCTTCTCACGTCGTCCTTCGTATCGCGTTGGAGCGGCCGGATGATCAATATTCACCCTGCCCTGCTGCCGTCTTTCAAGGGGCTCCACACGCACCAGCGCGCGTTGGAGGCGGGCGTGAAAATTCATGGGGCGACGGTTCACTTCGTGGTTCCGGAGGTCGATTCCGGGCCGATCATCGCTCAGGCCGCGGTGCCGGTGCTGGACGATGACACCGCGGAGGCATTGGCGGCACGTGTGCTCGCGGCTGAGCTTCGCCTCTATCCGCTGGCGCTTGGCCTCGTCGCCGGTGGAAAATCGAGTATTGCGGCGGGCGGTACCGTGCGCAACGCCACCGCAGTTCTGGCGACGGCCCATTTGATCGTTCCGGGTCCGTAACCCGCCCCCTCCACCCGCAGACGGGGGACGCAAGGGTGGCATAGCGGATTGCGCTTCCGCTAGTCCGGCCTATCTCAACAACCTTAGGCGGGTTAAAGAGACCCCATGCTGGCTAAATGAACCGGCCCTACAGTCGGCAATACAGGGAGAGCAAACCCATGATCACGCTCTATAATTTCGGCCCCGCCTTCGGTCTGCCGGACCCCAGCCCGTTCGTCATGAAAGTTGAAACGCTGCTGAAGATGGCCAACCTGCCCTACCGCACCGACACCACCGGTTTTACCAAGGCGCCCAAGGGTAAGCTCCCCTACATCGACGACGAGGGCACGGTGGTCCCGGATTCCACTTTCATCCGCTGGCACCTCGAGAAGAAATACCGCATCGACTTTGACCGTGGCCTCGATACTGCCCAGAAGGCGACCGCCTGGGCCTTCGAGAAAATGGCCGAGGACCAGCTCTACTGGGGGATCGTGCATGACCGGTGGATGGTTGAGGATAATTTCCGTAGGGGCCCGATCCAATTCTTTGATAAGGTCCCGGCTCCGATCAGACCGCTTGTGACCGCGATTATCCGTCGCAAGCTGCGGTCCACCCTTCGTGGCCAGGGTCTCGGGCGACATTCGCCCGAGGAAATCCTCGCGCTTGCGACGCGATCGATCGACGCAATCGCAGATTTCCTCGGCGACAAGCCTTTCTTCATGGGCGGCGAACCCACCGGGGTCGACGCCACCATGTTCGCGTTTGCCTGTGCCGCGCTGTGCCAGCATTTTGAATCACGCATACGCAACGCCGCCGAGCGGCGCCAAAACCTGCGCCGTTACGTCGGACGCATGGCGGCGCGATACTATCCGGGCGTCGAGGAACTCGCCGGCTGCAAGGCCGCGGCCTAAGCTAAATTTAGTAGAGCGATTTCGAAGTTCACGTCCAACAATGTCATCCATCGACCTCGTCCGCAGAACCCGCGGGCGTCATGAGGCGGCGCGCGCCTCTTGAACGGCGGGCGGACGGCAACAAGCAAGATCGTAGCCGCAGCTTCGTCCTCTGAGGACATAAGGACGACGTGTGAGGTTGTAACGTTCTCGGCCCAATCTGATTGGTTTCAAGGAAACGATGCGCGAGCCGAGAGACCTGAATCAGAACTGGCCGCCACAGGGGAGCGCGATACTGTGAAGGATTGCTGCCGAGAACAGTTACTAAAGGCGGGACGGTAAGTTTAATTTAACGGGATGATGCGTGGCCGGTGGAGTTGTCCGTGATATCACTCTCGGCTTTATCCAGTTCATCGAGTAGTTCGGTCAGCCGATCAGGCAAAGGCTCGCTCGAAGAATAATGGTCACGCAGTCCAGCGCCGATGCTGCTGCGCATAATGTGCAGATAAAAACTGTCCTTCAGGTCGTCACGTTTCGAGTGCATGGTCTCGGGCAACGCAGCCTCGCTTTGTACAGTTCCTTAATTTCACGATGATTTCACCGTCGTCTTATCGTCGCAGGCACCCGCGCCGCTCTGCCGGCTGCAGGAAGGGGCATGGAGGACCGCACAGACAAGGATAAAGTGGCCATCATTGTGACGTGACGATTGAGCCTCGAGTTTGTTCGTTTCGATCCCCTTCCCATCATGCCCAGCCTCGGCGTGGCGACCGCAACATTCACTGCACGGCGCAACAACGATCGAAGTGGCAGGAACAAGCCCGGCGAGATGCGAAGTGTTCAAACCCATTGGAATCCGGTCTGAATGCCGCGGCAAAACGCATGGCTATTGGCTGGCGCCCAAACGACGCGGCGACCGCTTCCAGCGCTCCGTCAGTCGCCGCGCCACCTCGATGCCTGGTCTTTCGACCGTCCGATAGAGCAATTCCGCCGCCGGGATCGTGACTGCCAGGGCAAAGCAGGTCGTCAGGAGACCGCCCACGACCGTTGTGCTGCCGAAAGCCATGTAGCCGATATGGATCGCCAGCACATGGAGCAAATAGGCCCCATAGGAACGCTGGCCCAGATAGATCAACGGGGGGTAAGTGAGCAGGCGTCTGAGGGCGCTTTCTCGCAGCGTCACGTGGGCAACCAAGTAGGTCGCAACCATGGCAACCGCCGGCAAAACTTCTACATACCGCAACATCACGAACAGCGCCACGATGAGCGCCATTGGCGCAATGGCCGACACTCGCGTCAGCGTCGCGACAGCCACGAATCCGCGCGGCCACTCCAGAATTTGCGCCAACATCACGCCCGCCAGGATGGCGCAATAGGAGTTGGCCCTGAAGGAGCCTTGGGCGGTCAACACCACGGTGGTCGCCAACGTTACCGCGAAGCGCCATCCGTCATGGCGAATCAGGAGAAACACAATCGCGGGGAAGAAGACATAGAACTTCGTCTCGACCCCGACGGCCCACGCATGAACAAAGATCGTGAAGACCGGCGAATGCGTGTATTCGGGCATGAGGGTGAGATGGTAGGGCAACTCCTCTTTGAAGAACGCGTATTCGTCGGCAAGCGGCGGCAAAGAAAACAGCGCGATCCAGTAGATGAGGATCGCCGCCGCGTAGCTCGGGACGATGCGAAAGAAACGCCTGATCAGGAACGGGCCGTATGCGATCGTGCCAGCTTTGCGCTCCTCGCGAATCAGCAGCATCGTCACCAGATAGCCGCTGATCGCGAAGAACACCCAGACCGCCGTCCATCCTTGCAGATATGAGAACAGCGTCACTGCCGGCACATGGGCGGTCACGACGAGGAGAAAGCCGATGCCACGCAGTCCATCGAAACCAGGACGAAAAGTACCGGCCTGATATTCGGCGAAACTGAGTTCGTCGCGATCCGAGGCCGGCATGGGCGAATCGTCTCCCTCCGAAAAAAATATTTGCTCGAATAACCAGCCCTCGCAATATAAATTGTCTAAATCACTCTTTGAAATAAAAAACCCCCGGGTTTGGAAACCGGGGGCTACGGGCAACACCCGTCTGCCGGGAATCCGGCGAAGGGTCCCTACGCGACCTTGAGGTTTTCCGCAGAGGTCTTGCCGCGGTTGGTGACGAGTTCGTACTCGACCACCTGTCCCTCATTGAGGGTGCTAAGGCCGGCGCGCTCGACAGCCGAGATGTGGACGAACACATCTTTGTCGCCAGTCGACGGCCTAATGAACCCGTAGCCCTTTGTAGGATTGAACCATTTGACGGTGCCTTTTTGCATCGTCTGTCTCCCAGATCAGTCAGAACAAAGATGAGACGCGAAACGCGTTCGCCGCAATTCGCGCCAACAAGCCGGGATTTTGGATGGGTTCGAGACGATCGCTCATCAACGCCTGCGGCCTAACGAACGGCCAAAAATTCCGATTGCTGGCCGCAATAAATACTTAGAAATACGGCCGAAGCAAGGCTCGTGATCAAATGCACAGCCAAGAACTTCAAGAGCTTAACAGCTGTCGTCACTGTGTCGAAACTCCGACAGAGGGACTCGTGAACAGGTATCGGGGGAGGCGGCTAACGGTTTTTCCCCCGGTACAGCGCTTTAGGGTTCTAATCCATATCGATTTCATCCGCGCACGCCTCGTCCTGGAACTGGCCGCCGACAGGTCGGTCCCACTGCGCGGCGAAGTGTTTTCTCCACCCCCGTGGCATTCAGGAATTTTGTTCTCACTTCCATATTTAGGCGCCGTGCTGCGCACAGCTCCTCACGATGAGGTCAATCCTGGTTCATGCGATCTGATCAGCTTCAGGAATCGATGCACCGGAATGTGTCGGCCGATCACATCCAAGCTATTGGTCCGCGGATTGCTTCGGCAACGGACTGTTGTCGGGAGAACTGTCGTCGGGAGAATTGAGGCGAAGGGAACTACCCACCGGTGAAGGCCGCCGACTGACATGCAAAAGATCGGATCGACTCATTCCGACGCACGCCGGGTGAAATGCTCTAGACGAGGTGCGTCCGCGGCCTGATCCAAACTTTGTTGTCATGAAATGCGGCGCCACCATATGGCGCGATTGGATCGGCGCCCGTCAGCGTATTGATGCCGCGACCATCCGGGTGGGCATTGTTGGGCCAGATCGACTCGGCAATCAGCACGCCGCGGCGCACCCCACCGTAAAGCCGCGCATGGGCCAGCACCTCGCCCCGCCGATTACCAAGCACCACTGAATCGCCGTCTGCGATTCCCGCCGCCGCAGCGTCATCGGGGTGAACTAAAACTTCGGGCCGCTTCTCGCGCGCGATCGAGCCCGGCGTTTCCGTGAAAGTCGAGTTGAGGAAATTGCGCGCCGGCGAGGTCGCAAGGCGGAAGGGGTGAGCATCGTCTGCTTCCTCGATCACGTCCCAATGGTCCGGCAGCGCCGGCATGTGCTCAACCGGGCCCGACCTGAGAGGACTGCGGAACGGCACGTTGCGCCAATCCGGCTTGAAGCGGAACTTGCCGTCCGGCCAAGCGAAACCATTGAGATAATGGGCGGTGGCAAAATCAGGCTGGCAATCGATCCACCGCCTCGCTTCCAGCTCCGCAAGCGTGCCCCAGCCGGATGCCCGCAAGGTCCAGTCGATCAATTCGCGGGGCGTCATGGCAAAGCCTGGATGCACAGCACCAAGGCGCCGCGCGAGGCCGCAATGAACCTCATGATTGTTGCGGCATTCCCCGGGGGGATCGATGAGCTTCGACCCCAGTATAATGTATTGGTGGCCGCCGCCGCGATAAAAGTCGTCATGTTCCAAAAACATGGTTGCGGGCAATACGATATCGGCGGCGCGCGCCGTCTCGGTCATGAACTGTTCGTGCACGCAAACGAACAGGTCCTCGCGCGCAAAGCCGCGCTTCACTCGCTCCTGTTCGGGCGCGACCGAAAGCGGATTCGTATTCTGGATGAACAGCGCCGCCACCTTCGGTCCACCCGCCAGCGCGTCGTCATCGCCTTCGAGGATCGCGCCGATGCGCGACTGGTCGAGCAGGCGTACCGAGGGATCAAGGACATCGAGCCCTTCGATCAAGGTCTTGTCGAGGTGATAGATATCGGCATTACCATGAAATGCGCCGCCGCCTTCGAGCAGCCAGGCGCCCGTCACGGCCGGGATGCAACTTGCTGCATGCATGTTGGCGGCACCGTTGCGCGAACGGGAAAAGCCATAACCGAGCCGAAAAAACGCACGCTTGCGCTCACCGATCAGCTTCGCGAACGCCTCGATGGTGGCAACATCGCATCCGGTGATGCGCGCAGCCCAGGCCGGCGTGCGCTCGCGCAGGTGAGCGGCCAGTTCCCGCGGCACGTCCGTATAGCGCGCCAGATAGTCGTGGTCAGCCTTCCCGTCGCGAAACAGGCAATGCATGACGGCGCACGCAAGCGCCCCATCGGTACCTGGACGGATGAGGACAGGAAAGTCTGCCTGCGCCATGGTGCCATTCATGTACACATCGACGGCGGCAATCTTGGCGCCGCGTTCCTTACGGGCGCGAATGGCGTGGGTCATCACGTTGACCTGGGTGCTCACCGGGTTTGTACCCCAGATCACGATCAGATCGGATTTCGCCATTTCGCGCGGATCGGGCCCTGCAATCTTGCCCACCCCGGCGGCAAAGCCGCTGTAGGCGGGGTTGACGCAGATGGTGGAGTGGAAGCCGGAATACTTCTTGGCATGGCGCAAACGATTGATGCCGTCGCGCATCACGAGTCCCATGGTGCCGGCATAGTAGTAGGGCCACACCGACTGAGGCCCGTAACGCCGTTCCGCGGTGAGCAACGCCTCAGCCGTGATGTCGAGCGCATCATCCCACGAGATCGCGACGAATTCGCCGCTCCCCTTGTCGCCCTTGCGGCGCAGCGGCGTCAGCAGCCGGTCCTTGTGGTGGACTCGCTCCGCATAGCGCGCGACCTTGGCGCAGACCACGCCTGAAGTGTAGTCGTTGTCCGGCGCACCGTGGATGCGGCCGATGGTGTGGGCGTCGAGGAGTTCCACGTCGAGCGCGCAGGTGGACGGGCAGTCATGCGGACATGCGGATGCACCGATCCGAACCGCGGCGGCGGCATTCCGCGCAAGCTGGTTCATGATGCGAGCCTCTTCTATTGCGCGTCCTGACTATATTGAAGGATTTCAACCCAGTCATGGGCCTGGCTTCCCGGCCATCACGCCTACGTTACCCTCACCCGCATCCGGGGAAGCAACAAAGGCGCGGATGCCCTCGGCAAGCGCGAGCATGACGACGAGGCAATCGAAATCTCGTCAGAATGTGTTCTTGGCGGACGGCACCGGCTTCGATTTAGTCGCGCCGTTCGCTTCCGCTGCGCTGTTTGCGCGAGCCAGATAGAGTCCCATGAGGACCACAAAGATCGCCCCAAGTATCCCACAAGCCAGTCCGACCGGGTCCAGTTCGAGTTCGTACATCACCCGGCCCGCACTTCCCAGCCACGAATAGTCGCCCTCCAGCGAGAACTTCGTGGCGGCGGAAAGGGCGTCCGAAATCGCCTGGGCGTCCGGCCACAGGCTCGGTGTGACGGGTACTCCATACATCTTAGCGATGTACTGCGCGATGATTGCGTCGTCGGGCAGCAACCCGCCCGCGATCCACCCGAGCAATGCTCCGCCGGCCCACACGACCCACGGAAATCGCTCAAGCAGCGCCAGAAACAATGCGCTGCCTGCGATGACGACCGGAATGCTGACGGCCAATCCAAGCCCCAGCAGCAGGTAGTTCCCCTTCGCGGCCGCCGCGACCGCGATCACGTTATCGAGGCTCATTACGATGTTGGCGACCACAACGACGCGCACCGCGCGCCATAAGTCCTCGACTGCCTCCGGCGTATCTTCTTCGTCGTGGGGCTGAGGTGCCACGAGTTTGACCGCGACCCAGAATAGCGCGAGGCCGCCGATCAGCTTGAGGTAGGGCAGCTTCAGCAAAGTCGCCACGATACCGGTGAACAGGATCAGCAATGCGGCTGCACAGCCCGCGCCAAGCACCATGCCCCAGAGTCGCTCTCGTGGCGGCAACGCCCGCACCGCAAGCGCAATCACGACGGCGTTGTCCCCGGACAGCAGAATGTTGATTCCCATGATCTGCAGGGCGGCCAGCCAGAACGTTGGCCGCATCATTTCGTTTACCAGCGTTTCCACGAGATCGTTCCCCCAGAATCACCTGTGCTCGCCGAAGCGATTGTCCAAAGACGCGCCGTGTATGCGCTCAGTCTACAAGGCACGACAACGGCATGGCTAGCGCAGATTGCGGTGCGAGTCGTTGCGTATTCCCCTCCCGGTTTGCGGGTCCTTCGACGAAAGCTCGGAAAGGGGCGGGCGAGGGACCTCTCCACAAGCGCTCATCCCGCGGCGACGGCCAGCCGTCACCGCCCTGGAGAGGGAATGGTGGGGCCGACGCGCTCTCGCGCCGCATGCGACGCAATGGCGCGCATACGGATATCAACCCACGATCTCGTTGCCGGCAAAGAACTGCGTGATTTCCTGGGCCGCAGTCTCGGCCGCATCCGAGCCATGCACGGAATTCTCTCCGATCGAGGTGGCGTGGATTTTCCGAATCGTACCCGGCGCCGCTTTGGCAGGGTCGGTCGCCCCCATTATGTCGCGATATTTCGCGATGGCGTTTTCGCCTTCAAGCACCTGCACCACCACCGGGCCGGAGGTCATGAAGTCCACGAGCTCGCCGAAGAAAGGCCGATGACGATGGACCGCATAGAAGGTCTCCGCCTGCTCGCGGGTAATGCGTACCCGCTTCTGAGCGATGATGCGCAGCCCGGATTGCTCAATCATGGCGTTGATCGCGCCGGTGAGATTGCGCGCCGTCGCGTCCGGTTTGATGATCGAAAACGTGCGTTCCATCGCCATCCTGCATTGGTCCTTTACTCAAGCGATCTAAGCTCGCGGCGCTTATAGCGATGGCATCTCCCAGCAGCAAGGCATTGCCGCATTCATGAACGGAGCATGAATGCAGCCGATTCGTGACGTTCATCTCACTGAATGCGTGGGAAATTTCCGGCTCAGGCCAGGTTCAGGCCAGCCCCGATAGCCTCGCCGCAAGCTGAACCATTTGGTCAGCTGGAACGACCAAATACTAGGCGGAGGGTGCATCCGATTTCAGAGAAAAGATGCATTCGATCCAAAGAGGAGACACGAACATGTTCCGCAGACTTTCTCTCGCTGCCGTCGCGGCGATCGCGCTCGGTGCCGCCGCACTTGCTCCCACGTCTGCTTCGGCGTGGCACGGCGGCTGGCATCATGGCTGGTGGGGTGGGTGGGGCTGGTACGGCCCGCCGCCTGTTTATTATGGCGCTTACGGCTATGGTTGCCGCCGTTGGGTCCCGACCCCCTGGGGGCCGCGGCGGCGCTGGGTGTGCTGAACGACATTTGCATGGCAGAAAACTAAGAGAGGCCCCGGATGAAAAGTCCGGGGCCTTGAATTTTTCTTCGATTTCGTATTTCCACCTCCTCGACATGTTCCCGCCACGCGCGAACGCATATCATTGCGCGGGGAGAACTTTTTGCAGGTGACAGGCTTGCGGCGGCAGATGGCGATTGTCGCGCTCGAAAGTGTCACGACGAGGCACCAGCAGGGAGTATGGGCAAATGCGATTTATCTTCGGGCTAATTGTCGGCATAGGGCTGACGATCGGAGGCGCGGCTATCCACGACAACGTCGAGCCGGGCGCATCCAATCCGCTGGTGAATTGGACAACCGCCAACGAGCTGCGGCAAACAACGGTCGACTACGTCAAAGGCCAATTCGATAACGTCAGAGCACAAATCGATCGCCTGACGAAATGAGTGAACCCCGGCAAGCGCGTGTGCCGCCGATAGTCGTCGAACGCCATTGGTGGCTCGCCGGGCAATCCTCCCCCTCCCTACCCTCCCGGCGAGCCGGGGAGGTTAGGGAGACGGCGACGGGCTCGCGGGTCGGGCCTGCGGCGACGAGCAAACATTAATTAACACAATCGAAATCCGCTTCCGTACCATTTGACGGACGCCGGTTCGCGGCGATAGGTTTCGCCGCGAATAAGACCGTATGGACGGCGCTATTCAAGGAGAGAAACGATGAGGGTCTTCTGTGGGATGTTGATCGCGGCGGCTGCCCTGGCGACCGCTCCGGTCGCGATGGCGCAAACCCCAAGCGGGACCGCCTATATGGTTACCTATATCGAGGTGGTCCCGTCCGCCCAGAGCGAAGCTGCGGGCCTGCTCAAGCAGGTCGCGGCTGCGAGCCGCAAGGAAGCGGGAAATCAGCGCTACGACATCCTCCAGCGCATAGATCGCAAAAACCAATTCGTCATTCTGGAAGCATGGACCGATCCGAAGGCGGCCGAGGCCCATGAGAGCGGTAGCGCGCTTAAGGAGTTCAAGGACAAGCTCAAGCCACTGCAGGCAAGCTTCTACGATGAGCGCCCCAGCAACGGCATCGCGGTAGGTCCTGCTGCGACGTCGGTCGGCAGAGGCGCGATCTATGCGGTCACGCATGTGGACGTGACCCCGCCCAACAAAGACGACTGCATCGCCATGCTGAAGCAGCTTGCCGACGACACCCGTAAGGAGTCCAACTCATTGCAGTTCGAGGCGTGGCAACAGAATAACCGTGCCAACCACTTCACGGTCACAGAGATCTGGAAGAGCCGCGCCGCGATCGAGGCGCATATCGCGGCCGCGAGCACCAAGGAATTCCGCGAAAAGCTTGGCCCTATGAGCGGGGCATTGTACGATGAGCGGCTCTACAAGAGTCTGTGAGTCGACATGGCGTGAAGATCGCCCGGCTGTTGGCCGGGCGATTGCGTTTTTGGTGCGCATCTTTAACGGTAGGGCAGGTTAGCGCAACGCAACCCGCCGCCGCAGCAGGAATGGCGGATTATGCTTCGCTAATCCGCCCTACCCTGTCGGTATTCGGCGAACCCGCCTTATCGGCGCTGGGCCGCGATGCCGCGCATATCACGAGCATCGCGGCTTGCAAGCGCTGCCGCGATTTCCCGCTTGTCCAGGGTCCTGCCGGTTTCATCTTCGATCAGAACCGCAACCCTGCCGGTTTCCTTGATATGGCTCGCCCACGACAAGGCGTCATCTAGGCTCGGGAATTCCTTGAACAGCATGCGGTCCTTGTGGATCGGAGAGACCGCTTCGGCCCCGGCGGGACCGCTATAGACCTTGAATGTCATAGTATCTGCTCCTTCCGCACCCAGCCCGCGCAAGCTCCGGCGGCAGCGCCGCAAGAAGCGATCGCAGCGACTTAAGAATCAATTATGGCAATCGCAACCTGATGGTGCCGAGCTCGCTAAGCATGCCGCCGCGTCGATGACTGCGGCGAATGGCCCGCGTCCAAGTGCTGCAAAATTCAGCTAGCACGTAAAATCACCAGAAGGCGGGAGGGCAACCATGTCATTTGAATTAAATTTGCTTGTCTGGTCCGTCGCACTGACCTTCATCCAAATGCTCGTTGCGGTATCCGGAGCGATTTTGCAATTCGGCCTGCCGAGACTTGCCGGCAACCGCAAGGACCTCCCAGCTGCGACGGGCTGGGCCGGACGTGCGCAGCGCGCCCACCACAACATGCTTGAGAGCCTCGTGCTCTTTGCGGTGCTCATCCTCGTGACCGAAGTTACCAACAAGAACAACGCCATGACGGGGCTTGGGGCAGAGCTGTTCCTCTCGGCGCGCGTCGCTTATGCCGTCATCTACGTGGTCGGCTTGCCGTGGGTGCGAACCGGCGTGTGGGGCGTTTCAGCTGCCGGACTGATCCTGATTTTTCTTCAGCTCGTCTGACCCGACTACATCCGGAACACCCCGAACTGCGTTCGCGGTATGGGGGCGTTGAGTGCCGCCGAGAACGCCAGCATCAGAACGCGGCGGGTCTCGGCGGGCGTAATGATGCCGTCATCCCACAAGCGCGCGGTGGCGTAGTACGGGTTGCCCTCCGCGTCGTATTGGTCGCGGATCGGCTGCTTGAACTCTTCCTCCTCGACCTCCGACCACTTGCCGCCCTCCGCCTCGATGTTTTCACGCTTCACCGTGGCGAGCACACTTGCAGCCTGCTCGCCGCCCATTACGGAAATGCGTGCATTGGGCCACATGAACAGGAAACGCGGTCCGAACGCGCGGCCGCACATGGAGTAGTTGCCGGCGCCATGAGAGCCGCCGATGATCACGGTGATCTTCGGCACCCGCGCGCAGGCGACGGCTGTTACCATCTTGGCGCCGTCCTTGGCGATGCCGCCCGCTTCGTATTGGCTGCCGACCATGAAGCCCGCGATGTTCTGCAGGAACAGCAGTGGAATACGGCGCTGGCAGCACACCTCGATGAAATGGGTGCCCTTGAGCGCGGACTCGGAAAACAGGATGCCGTTGTTGGCGACGATGCCGACCGGAATTCCGCCGAGATGCGCGAACCCGGTGACCAGCGTGGTGCCGTAAAGCGCCTTGAATTCGTCCAGGGCGGAGCCGTCGACCAGGCGCGCGATGACGGCGCGGACGTCGAACGACTTTCGCGGATCGACCGGCACCAGGCCGTCAAGCTCAGCGGGATCGAAGATGGGGTCGCTCGGCGCCGCCAACGCAACATCGGGACGCTTGTTGACATTGAGATTGGCGACGATGCGGCGGCAGATGGCAAGCGCATGGTGGTCGTCGGCCGCGTAGTGGTCGGCGACGCCGGAGCGGCGCGCATGGACCTCGGCGCCGCCCAGCTCCTCGGCGCTCACCACCTCTCCGGTCGCGGCTTTCACGAGCGGCGGGCCGCCGAGAAAGATGGTGCCCTGATTGCGCACGATGACGGTCTCGTCCGACATCGCCGGCACATAGGCGCCACCCGCCGTGCACGAACCCATCACGGCCGCGATCTGGGCGATGCCGGCGGCAGAAAGATTGGCCTGGTTGTAGAAGATGCGGCCGAAATGCTCGCGATCCGGAAACACCTCGGTCTGGCGCGGCAGGTTGGCGCCGCCGGAATCGACCAGGTAGATGCAGGGCAGCCGGTTTTCGAGCGCGATCTCCTGCGCCCGCAGGTGCTTCTTCACCGTCATCGGAAAGTAGGTGCCGCCCTTGATGGTGGCATCGTTGGCGATGATGACGCATTCCCGCCCCTCGACCCGCCCGACGCCAGTGATCAGTCCGGCGCCGTGAATGGCGTCCTCGTACATGCCGTTTGCGGCAAGCGGCGACAGCTCAAGGAACGGCGATCCGGGATCAATGAGTCGCAGCACCCGCTCGCGCGGCAGCAGCTTGCCGCGCGCCACGTGGCGCTCGCGCGCCCGGGCCGGGCCGCCGAGCGCCGCCTCGGCGCGACGCCGGTTCAATTCCTCGACCAGATCGCGCATCTGCGCCGCATTGGCGCGGAATTCGAGACTCCTGGTGTCGACGGGCGAATCGAGAATCGCCATGCGGTCCTCCGGTTGCCGGGAAATTGCCTCGGAGCGGTGGTGAAGGCAAATCGCAAGGCGAGGCGCCCGCGCTCCGAGCGCGTAGGGTGGGCAACGCGCCCGCTAGGTGATGTCACTTGAATGATTTCGCCAGGGCGCGTTGCCCACGCGGGTCCGACTCGTCAGCGCCGAGCGCGTGGGCAAAATCGCCCAAGCGAGCCGCATGCGGATGCTCCGCGACGGGCGATTTTGCCCACCCTACTCCGCCAGCTGCTGCATCAGGCCGTACAGCGCCGCCTGTCCTTCGAACCCGATGCCGGGCCGATCGGACAGCCTGACAAAGCCGTTCTCGACCCTGGCGTCATCCGCAAAGCCGCCGAAAGCTCCGAACACGCCCGGATAGGATTCGGCGCCCCCGAGCCCGAAACCCGCCGCGATGGCAAGCGACATCTGGTTGCCGCCATGTGGAAACAGCTGCGCCCTGCTCCAGCCGTGCGCTTCCAGCATCGCAATCGTCTTGCCGTATTGCGTGATACCGTAGGCCTGGGGCGGATCGACTTGGATGAAATCGCGATCCGGCTGCAGGCCGCCAAAGCGCAAAAGATTTTGCACGTCCTCGGTCGAATAGAGGTTTTCACCCGTCGCGAGCGGCGCGTCGTAGGCTGCCGCGATCTCCGCGTAGAGCGCGTAGTCGAGCGGATGGCATGGCTCCTCAAACCATTTCAGGCCGAACGGCTTGAGTGCCTTGGCGTAGGCGAGCGCCGCGGCGCGATCGAACTTGCCGTTGGCATCGACCGCGAGGCGATGTTCGCTGCCGAGCACCTGCAACACCGCCTCGATGCGCCGGCAATCCTCGTCGATCGGCATGCCGCCGACCTTTATCTTCACCATGGTGTAGCCGGCTGCGAGATGGCTGCGCATCTCGTCCTGCAAGTCCGCGATGGTCTGGCCCGGCCAGTACCACCCGCCGCCCACGTAACAAAACACCCGATCGGTGAGCCGGCCGACGCTGTAGCGCTCCGCCAAGACGCGATGCAGCGGCCGATCCTTGATCTTCGCGACCGCGTCCCACAGCGCAACCTCGATGGTGCCGATCGCGATCGAGCGCTCCGCATCGCCGCCGATTTTCTCGCGCGCCGTCATGGCGGCGACCACGCGCGCCGGATCGAAATTATCGCCGCGGTCGTCGAGGAGTGTCGCGGGATCGGCCCGCAGGATGCGCGGAATGAACCGCTCGCGCATCTGCGACCCGCACGCGTAACGGCCGGTCGAGTTGAACGCGAAGCCCACGACCGGGCGGCCGCCGCGCACCACGTCGGTGACGACGGCGACGATCGAGGTCGTCATCTCGGAAAAATCGAAGCTCGAATTCGTCAGATCCGACTTGAGAGGAATCGCGGTTTCGCGGATGTCGACGATGCGCATGAGTAGGCTTTGTCAGATGATCGATCTGAGTCGGCCGTAGGGCGGGTTCGTTTCAACCCGCCCTGCCCTAAGCTTCTTCCTCACAATCCGAACACCCACACCACTGTGGCATTGCCCTGCATCCGCAGTTCAGGCGTCCGCATAACTCGGCCACGCGTGTTGCGGGGCGGCGCAGCGCCCGGGCCGGCGCAGCACAGGCCCGACGCGACCGCGATGTACTGTTTGCCGTTCACCGCGTAGGTCATCGGCGGCGCATTGAAGCCGGAGCCGACATTGATACGCCACAGTTCCTCCAGCGTCTGGTCGTCATAGGCCAGGATGGTGCCGTCGATCAGCGCCGTCACCACGATGCCGCCGGCGGTCGAGAGCACGCCGGCCGAGTTCGGATAGGGCAGTTCGACGCGCTTCTTCAGTTCGCCCGAGCCCGGATCGACGACCACAAGGCCGCCGGTGACCCGTCCGCCGTCACCGATGGCGCCACCGAAGAACTTGCCTTTCACATGGGCCGTCGCGTCAGGCGTGACCTGGCCGCAGCCTTCATGGGTCGGAATGTAGAGGAGGCTTGTCTTGCGACTGTAGGATGGAGGCCAGAAATTGGTGCCGCCGGCGATATCCGGGCAAATGCGCCGCGCGATCTTGTCGCCGACCGTCTCGGGCGGCTCCGCATAGAGCTGAAGGTCCTTAGATGGGTCGTATTCGAGCGGCTTGCCGGTCTTGGCATCGATGCCGTGGGTCCAGTTGACGACCTTGACGTGCTGGACTGCTTTGAGGAACTGGCCGTTGAGGCGGTCGAACGTGTACTCGAAACCGTTGCGGCCGGCGTGCGAGAGGATCTTGCGGTCTTCGCCGTTGACCTTGGTGTCGATGATGATGTGGGTGCCGGTCTCGTCGTAGTCGCGGTTATCGTTCGGCGTGTACTGGTGGTACCACTTGATCTTGCCGTCCCTCGCATCGAAGGCGAGCGCGCTCGACGTGTAGAGATTGTCGCCCGGGCGATAGGTCGAGTCGAACGCCGGCACCGCATTCCCTGAACCCCAATACGTCAGGTTGGTGGCGGGATCATAAGAGCCGGTCACGTAGAAGGCGCCGCCGCCGGTCTGCCACGAATTCGCGTTCTTCCACGTCTCGCTGCCGGGCTCGCCCGGAGCCGGGATCGAGTAGGTCTTCCACACGATGTCGCCGGTACGCGGATTGAGCGACGCCAGCCAGTTGCGCAGGCCGCGGTCTCCGCCCGAACCGCCGACCAGGATCGCGTCCCTGAGGGCGAGCGGGGCCGCAGTCAGCTCGAGGTCCGCCTGGTCCAGCAGGTTCTTGTCCCAGACGATCTTGCCGGTCTCCTTGTCGGTCGCGATCACGCGCCCCTCGTAGCCCGTCACCGAGATGACGAGGTTGTTCCACAGCGCGACGCCGCGATTGCGGTCCTGCTTCTCCAGCTTCGGATTCATCTGCCAGACGATCGGACCCGAGGTGCCGGAGCGCACGTCGATCTTCGACACGATGCCCCAGCTGTCGACCATGTACATGAAGCCGTCTTCGACCAGCGGCGTCGCTTCCAGGCTCTCGTTGTTCGACGTGCCGCCGAGCGCGACCGCGAAGGCGAGCCGGAGGTTCTTGACGTTGGTACGATTGATCGCGTCAAGCGATGAGAAGCGCTGCGCGCTGTAGTCGTGATGGACGGTCAGCCAGTTCTGCGGCTCCGGATTGACGAGGCGCTCATAGGTGGTGTCCGCGGCGTGCAGCGCAGATGTGCCGGCCAGCAGCGCGCAGGCTAGCCCCGCCAGCGCGCCGGCGCGCGCGGCCGAATTGCGATTGTGGAACGTGTTCATCATTTCCTCCCGAACTTTGCCTTCCAACGACTCCTGGCTGTAGGGGCGACCCCTTGTGGTCGCCTCATTTGCGCCCGCCAAGAGGGCGACCACAAGGGTCGCCCCTACAACGCAATGCTGCGCCCCGTCTCGACCATGCCTCTACAGTGCGAACACGAAGAGCATCGTCGCGCTCTTGCCGAGATTGCGCTTCTCCGGCGTGGTCGCGAGACGGCCCATGGAGTTGCGGGTGAGGCCGGTGGCGATCGCGATGTACTGCTTGCCGTCCACCGCATACGTCATGGGCGGCGCGTTGATGCCGGTGCCGACGTTGAAGCTCCACAGCTCTTCGAGCGTCTCGTCGTCGAGCGCCATCACGGTGCCTTCGATCAGCGCCGTCACCACGATGCCGCCGGCGGTTGCGAGCGCGCCGCTCGTGTTCGCATAGGGCATCGGCTTGCGCTGCTTGAGTTCGCCGGTGGCCGGATCGACCACCGCGATGCCGCTTGAGAGGCGCCCGTCATAGCCGAAGTCGCCGCCGTCGAACTTGCCGCGCACGTGGCGGGTCTGGTCGCGCGTGATGTTGGTGCAGCCTTCGAGCTCCGGGATGTAGAGGAGCCCGGTTTTCTGGCTGTAGGCAGCGGACCAGAAATTGTTGCCGCCCGGCACGCCCGGGCACACCCCCGGCGTCTTCGCGCCGGTCAGGATTCTCGCCACCGGGGCCGCGTAGGTCTGCAGCTCCTTGGCGGGATCGTACTCGAGTGGCTTGCCGGTCTTCGGGTCGATGCCCCTGGTCCACGTCACGGTCGACACGTATTGCGTCGCTTTGAGGAACTGGCCGTTCAACCGGTCCAGCGAATAGTAGAAACCGTTGCGCGCCGCCTGGGCGAGCAGCCGGCGATCCTCGCCGTTGACCTTGCGGTCGATCAGGATGTGGGTGCCGGTCTCGTCATAGTCCATCGTGTCGTTCGGCGTGTATTGATGGAACCAGCGGATGCGCCCGGTCGCGGCATCGAGCGCAAGCGCGCTGTTGGTGTAGAGATTGTCGCCCGGCCGATAGGACGAGTCGTATTTCGGCGTCGGGTTGCCCACGCCCCAGTAGGTGATGTTGGTGGCAGGATCAAAGGAGCCAGTGACATAGAAGGCACCGCCGCCGGTCTGCCAGGCGTTGTTCTTGTCCTTCCATGTCTCGCTGCCCGGCTCGCCGGGCGCCGGGATCGCGTAGGTCTTCCATTGGACGTTGCCGGTCCTGGCATCGAGCGAGGTGAGCCAGCTGCGCGCGCCGGAGTCGCCGCCCGAGGAGCCAACGATGATAGAATCCTTGAGCGCAAGCGGCGCCGCATTGAGCGTGATGTCGGGCTGGTCGCGCAGGTTGCGCTCCCACACCATCTTGCCGGTATCGCGATCGGTCGCGATCACGCGGCCGTCGTGGCTCGTGACCGAGATGACAAGATTGCCCCACAGCGCAACGCCGCGATTGCGGTCGATCTTCTCCTGGCCGGGGTCCATCTTCCACACGATGTCGCCCTGGCGGCCGGAACGCACATCGATCTTGTAGACCACGCCCCAGGCGTCGGTCATGTACATGAAGCCGTCGTCGACCAGCGGCGTTGCGGTCAGGTTCTCGTTGCCGCTGGTGCCGCCGAGCGCCACTGCGAAGACCGGGCGCAAGTTCTTGACGTTCGTCTTGTTGATGGCGGTGAGAGAGGAATAGCGCTGCGCCGCGTAATCATGGTGGTTCATGAGCCAGTTGTACGGCTCGGGATTGACGAGGCGTTCGTAGGTCACGTCGGCGGCGTGAACAGCGGTAGCCCCCGCGAACGCGATGCCGGATATGATCGAGGCTGCGAGTATCGTGCGCATTCAATATTACCCTTCCATGGAGGAATTTTTTGGAGCGGTCATTGCCGCCTGCGATTGGTCAATCCGGAATATAGCCCGCGTTGAGGTGGGTGCGAAGCCGCGCTATTGCTCCTCCCCGTCTTCGGGGAGGGTGGCCGAGCCAACGGGTCCGGTCTTCGGCCGGCCCGATGACAAGCTCCGCGAGGTCGGGTGGGGTCTCCAGCGCAAGATCAAAGAACCCCACCCGGCGCCCAAGAGCGCGCCACCCTCCCGGAAGACGGGCAGGGATAAGGCTCTATCCTACCCGGTAGCTCCGTCCGGCGTCGGTACCGCGCAGGTCGGCGATGATGGTCTCGCCGGCGGTCGCGGTCTGTCCTTCCGCGGCGAGCGGACGCACGCCTTCAGGCAGATAGACGTCGACCCGCGAGCCGAACCGGATCATGCCGATGCGCTCGCCGGCGCCGACGCTGGTGCCTTGCTTGACGAACGGCACGATGCGGCGCGCCACCAGGCCGGCGATCTGGACGACGCCGATGCGGGCGCCAGAGGCCGTCGTGATAAGGAGGCAGTTGCGCTCGTTGTCCTCGCTCGCCTTGTCGAGATCCGCGTTGACGAAGGCGCCCGGCCGGTACGCCATCCGCTCGATGCGGCCGGTGACCGGGCTGCGGTTCACGTGGCAGTCGAACACGCTCATGAAGATCGAGATGCGCGGCACCGGC
>Ga0070734_10002433_pt1 | contig 22574 bp, 12 predicted proteins | sample Coa_R1_8_FD_66444 | JGI IMG/M metagenome (GOLD analysis project Ga0070734, IMG submission 66444) | Surface soil microbial communities from Centralia Pennsylvania, which are recovering from an underground coalmine fire - Coalmine... | ecosystem: Environmental > Terrestrial > Soil > Unclassified ...
CCCAGGAACACGATGGAGCAACCATTTACAAGCAGCAGTGCGCGAAGTGTCACGAAAACTCTTTGCAGACCCGCGCTCCTTCGCCGGCCGCTCTAAAGATGATGACTCCCGAGAATCTTCTGCGCGCCCTTGAGTCTGGCGTGATGAAGGCGCAAGGATCGCTGCTTACGCCCGAGCAGCGCCGCACGGTGACCGAATATCTGACGGGAAAAGCGTTTGGCCAGCAGGCCGAAGCCACAAAGCCGGGAACATGCGCCGATTTAAAGGCTCCTTTCGCTCCATCCGGCGCTGATTGGAATGCATGGGGCGCCGATCCATCCAACGCGCGCTTCCAACCGGCAGAGCAGGCAGGTCTCGCGGCCTCCGATATACCCAGGCTGAAGGTGAAATGGGCTTTTGCCTTTCCGGGCGCGCCTCTTTCATGGGGCCAGCCTACCGTTGTCGGCGGGCGCATCTTTGTGCCGAGCGCCAACCGCAATGTCTATTCTCTGGATGCGAAGAGCGGATGCCAATACTGGTCGTTTGAGACCGAAGTGCCCGCCAGAACGGCGGTTGTGATCGGCGCGCTTCCCGGTGATGCGAAACGGCAGGTGGCTTTCTTCGGAGACTCTCGCGCAACCGCTTATGCCGTCGATGCCGCTACGGGAGAGCTTTTGTGGAAAGTGCGGGTGGATAACCATCCGAAAGCGAAAATTGTTGGATCGTTCGAATATTTCGAAGGGCGCGTTTTTGTCCCGGTGACCGGCGGGGAAGAAGTCGGTTTGGGCGACAAGTACGAATGCTGTTCGTCGCGCGGTGCGCTGGTAGCGCTCGATGCCGCGACGGGAAAACAAGTATGGAAGACCTACACCGTTGCCGAGGAACCCCATCCCACAAGCAAGACGGCCGCCGGAGTGCAGAACATGGGGCCTTCAGGCGCCAGCATCTGGTCAGCTCCCACCATTGATGTGAAGAAGAGAGTAATTTACGCGGGAACCGGCGACAATTTTTCTGAGCCCTCCACTAAAACCAGCGATGCGGTTTTGGCTTTTAGCTTGGATACAGGCAAGCTGCTGTGGTCGAAACAGATCACAGAGAATGATGTCTTCAATATTGTCTGTGCCGGCGGAGGCTGTGGAGAGCATCTTGGCCCCGACGTGGACATAGGAGCCTCGCCGATCCTCATCTCGCTTGGTGAAGGAAAGCGCGCGCTCCTGATCAGCCAGAAATCCGGTGTCGCCCACGCTATCGACCCGGATAACAATGGCCAGATTCTTTGGGAGACCCGAGTTGGAAAAGGCGGGCGTTTGGGCGGCATCCAGTGGGGATCGGCCTTTGACGGGAAAAACATGTACGTGGCTGTCTCCGATATCGGCCACCTTGCGTCGTCCGGGATTGGCAAAATGGTCGCCGATCCCAAAGCGGGAGGAGGCCTTTTCGCCTTAAATGCGCAGACTGGCGCGAAGGTTTGGGCGGCACCTCCTGCGGTTTGTGGCGAGCGGCCTTCGTGCAGCCCGGCGCAATCGGCTGCGGTAACCGTAATTCCTGGTGTGGTGTTTTCAGGAGCGGTTGACGGTCACCTGCGCGCCTATTCCACGGTCGATGGAAAGGTCATCTGGGATTTCGATACCGCGCAGGAATTTGCCGGCATCAACGGTGTTGCCGGCAAAGGAGGCGCGATGGATGGCCCGGGCCCAACCGTTGCTGGTGGAATGCTCTTCGCCGGATCGGGCTACGGCATCTGGGGTGGACTCCCGGGAAATGTATTGCTCGCTTTCTCGGTTGATGGGAAGTAAAGACGGGAAGTAAAATAGAAGGGCGAACAGAAAGCGGAACGGGTTGGCATGCGTTGCTTCATCGCAAGCCCTGCTTCATCGATGGTTCTTTCGTTGCTGTTTTCGAAATCACCACTCAACTACGCGACGCCCGTTGGCCGAATTCGGGAACTGATGCGATATCGCTGATGCAGGCCCTGATACTTGCGCTCTGAAACTGACGTTCGCTGAACTGAAGTTTGGCAGTACGACGGTTCAAAAATTCGAAAAACGTGCTGATGATAATCCGTCATTACAGTTCACTATTTTGCATGTTTCCATCTTGGCATCCAAAATCACTCTTATGCACCTAAGATAGTGCAATCGCGGCTGCCGGACGATTGTCGGCTCCGGCAAGAAGGAGGCCATTCGCAATGTTTGATCTGGATCAGCTTGTTGCCGATTGTCGTATTGCCCTGAAAGAAAAGTCTTCCCAAGCGGCCATCCGCGAAGTTGTGGCGCGAGCCGTCTCGGAACCATCGGCGATTCTCCAAGCGCTAGGCGAACCGCAGCGGGCCGAGATGCAGAAGCTCTATCGCTCCGACGATCTCACTATCCTCAACGTGATCTGGGCTCCCGGCATGACGCTCCTTCCCCACAACCATCAAATGTGGGCGATCATCGGTATCTATACCGGGCGTGAAGACAATATCTTCTGGCGCCGTTTGCCCGGCGGCAACGTGGAAGCGGCGGGCGCAAGGGCGTTGCGAGAAAAGGATGCCGAGCCTCTGGGCCGGGACGTGATTCACTCCGTCACCAATCCGATTCCACGCTTGACCGGCGCGCTTCATGTCTATGGTGGAGATTTCTTCGGAGTGCCTCGTAGCGAGTGGGACCCCGAAACCCTGATGGAGCATCCTTGCGATGGAGCAGCCATGGCCCGCCGCTTTGACGAAGCCAATGCTGTGTACGGAAAAACGAAATCCAATCACTAGCTCGGTAGTTTTGAAGACCCAAGTACCAATCATGAGGATCATGTTCGCTAGAGGGATTCATGAGTACAAGCAATCGGCTAACGTTCGACGAATTTGAGAAGCTTCCCGACCGGGAGGGTGTGTACTATGAGTTGGATGAGGGCCACTTATTGATGGAGCCATCGCCAAGCTTCCTCCACAATCGGATTCGAGATCGACTGGCCAGGCGCTTGAATGATTTTGTAGAGGCCCATCATCTTGGGGAGATCACCGTGGAGATGGATTTTCGCCTTGGCCCCGATACCGTGCGCAATCCGGGCGTGGCTTTTGTCACGAGTGAGCACCTCCGTAAGATCGACGTGGACCGCTCACCGGTTGAGGGCGCTCCGGCATTGGCAGTCGAAGTAATTTCTCCGAGTAATCTTGCTCAAGATATTGCGAAGAAGGTAAGTCAATACTTGGAAGCTGGCACAGCAGTGGTTTGGATTGTCTATCCGACCCTGCATTTGGTCGAGGTTCACCGCGCCGATGGGATATCGCAAGTTAAGTCGCCAGACGAACTGAGCGAGGCGAAGATTTTCGGGGAGCGCAATTTCACCCTCTCTTTATCCGACCTCTTTCGCCCCACTCTGTTCTGACTTTTCTAATCGCAAATCTTATACAGCGTGCGCCAGCGCTTTGCTGCCGGCGTTGATCACGAGATTGGCGAAGTTCTCCATCTCCTCAAGTTGAGGACTGAACTGCAGCAGCAGCAGATCGACTCCTGCCTTTTCAAATTCCGCAATGCGTTCCGCAACCTGCTCAGCCGTGCCCACCAGTCCCGAACGAAGTCCACGGTTTGAAACGGAGTAGTCTTCTAAAGAGACGCGCTGCTCCAACTGCGTATTCGCCAGCCATTGCTGATAGTTTTCATAACCGGCTGCGTTTTGTTTGACGTCGGTAATCCGCCGAACCTCATCTTGCGCTTCTTTTTCGGTTTCACGGACGACCGCATAGCCGGCTACGCCAAACTGCATCCGGGGCAGGCCCCATTTTGCGCGTCGCGCCGATAAATCCTGAATTTTCGGCGCGATCTTCTCCGGTGGATCGCCGTGCATCACATAAGCGTCGCATTTCTGCGAGATGAGATTCTTTGCCGCTTCTGATTCTCCTCCTGCATAGATCACCGGACGGGGCCGCGAAACCGGCTTCGGTTGCAGGACAAGATCGTCAACGCGATAGTAGTTACCGTGGTAGGAGACGTGATCGCGCTTCCACGCCTGGTCCACTACATCCAGCCACTCCGATGTCCGCGCATAGCGGTCGTCGTGCTGGTCGAAGTGAACGCCGTACTTGCGCGCTTCCTCCGCCCACCATGATGAGACCACATTCAGCGCAACGCGCCCACCGCTGATGTGGTCGATGTTTGCCGCTTGCTTTGCCAGCAGGGCAGGATTATGGAACGTGGGGCGAACGGCCACCATCAGCTCCAGCTTTTTGGTAACTGCCGCAAGTGCTGCGGCGGTTGACCACGCATCGAGGGAGGGCGCTTCGGGACCTTTGATGTCGTTGAGGTTCAGTTCGGCAATCAGCGTCAAATCAAAGCCGATCTCCTCGCTGCGGCGCGCGAGGCGGCTCACATAGTTCCAGCTCGTTTCCATTCCCTCGTTGGCGACGTTCCGCAGCCACCCGCCAAATACCGGAAGCCAATATCCGTAACGCATTACTGAGCCTCCTGTTCCAGGTAGTCGACCAGACGGACGAAAGGGTTGAACCCAACTACCTTGGGGCCGTCAGCCACGAAATTCGAGAGCGCGTTGATGTCGTAGTAGTAGATCTGCCCGTCGCGGTCGTCGATGATGTATTCAACGCCGCCAACCTCGATGTTGGCTTCTTGCATGATCCGCTCTACCGACCGGATGATTTCATCGGGCGGCGTATAGCCTTCCACCTTGATTCCGGTCTTGGGCGCGTCGACGGCGCAGGCCGAGCGCTGCAGCTCCTGTCCGCCTGTAGTCCGGCAGATATCGGCTGGGCACAGGTCGAAGGTTTCGCCCGTCAAATGAACTTTGATTCCGTAGAGATACTTGCAGCCGACTACTTCCACGCGCACAATGTGCCCGCCTCGCGCCGGAATGAACTCTTGCACCAGCGCGGTATTGTCGAGGCCCAGATCCAAACCGTTGTTGTTGGCCGAGTGCTCCAACTGCTCGACCGAGTCGAAGCGCGCCACGCCCGCTCCGCTTCCACCGATGTTGGGCTTCACCACGATAGGGAAGCGTAGGCCTTCAGAGGCCGCTACGGCATCGCCTGGGTGGTTGATGACTCGTGCTTTTGGATAGGGAAGGCACAACGATTCAAGCAGCGATAGCTGCAGGGCCTTGGAAGTTTCATAGCGAAACGCCTTCTGCCCGTTCACGATCCGCTTGCCTCGCTGCTCCAGATGCGCAAGATAGTAGAGCGTATAAAAGATGCCCTGGCCATGTCCGCGCCGGTAGGCCGAAGGGCTCATGCGGTTGAACAGGAGCGAATATCCGCCCTCGCCATTCAAATGTGCGGGATCGAAGTGGTGCTGTGCCGCGTTAACGCGGACGAAAGGAGTTCCCCGGCGCTCCAACTCCGCAAAGAGCGGAAGAAACCAGTGGGGATGCTCATAATAGATTGCGATGGGCTGCTTCAGCCTTGCCATGGAAGTCCTCATTTCTTGGGACCGGCTTCTTGCGAGGCAGCCTTAAAAGACTAGGGCCGCTCGCTGGAGCGGCCCGGTCGTCAAAACTTCATTGAACTTAAGTGAAGATTGCTCAGTCCGGCCACTCTCCTGTGTGCATACACATGCACATGCAGGGGCAACAACAAGCCATGGTCGGGAACTGAACGATGGATAACATTTATAAAGCGTAAATTAAAACAAAACGAAGGTTCGCAAGTCAAATGCCCTTTCGCAAGGGTTGGTATCGCAAGGTGTTCAGGCTGTGCGCCAGTAGCGCGCAGATTAATGAATTTTTAACAATCTATCAACAATTGATTCCACCGATTGTGAAACCATTTCAACGTCTGTGGAGGACAATCCAACAATGAAAACTTCGTTTCGCGCAGTCGCTTTTGCGACTGTATTGGCGTCCCTGTTTCTTACAGGAACGTTTGTAACCAAGGCTCATGCATCGGATGGAGACGATCGCGATCACGCTCGTTTCAAGCCCGGGACTCTGGTGCTCAGCCGTAGCGTGTATGCGGGAACTGCCGCTACCGTAACAGTAGGCCAGACGCTGCCCCCAGGCTGCGTCGCGGGTACGGTCAACGTCCCGCTGCTGGCCGGTGGAACGGCCCCTGTGAAAGTCGCTTGCGCGGTTGCGGTTGCCGATGGAACCTATCCTACCGTTTTCAACAACAACAAGGCGGATGGCAGCTTCGGTATCACATCGCCCATCTTTATCGATAACATCAAGACCAACGGAGAGCAGATCGGAACGTTGGCGGTTCCGAGCAGTCTGATCGTCACCAGTTTCAGCTCAAAATCCGAACTGTCGTTGAACCGTTCGCAAGATGGCCGCTCCATCACCTTTGTCGGCTATCGCGGCGGCCCCGGATTTGTAACCGGCCCCAATCAGCTAGACGTATCCAATTCCAATACTCCTGGCGTGGTTGACCCCACAAACCCTGTTGTCTCGCAGTATTTCCGCGCCGTGGCCGAAGTGGACGAAGAAGGCAGAATCAGGTTCACCAACGGCAACGCGTATAGCGGCAATAACGGCCGCGCCGCTTTCAAGGCGAACGGCCTGTACTACCTGACCGGCAACAATAACAACGGAGGGCTGTCCAAAACTCAGCTCACCACCACGCAGATTGGGATCAATCTCGTAGCTTCGACCGGCGCGGAGTTGTTGGTTCCCGGCGAGGTTGCTCCTCTTCCTCCGAATATCAATCACATCGGCGATTTCGAAGTGACTCAGGTAGGCTTCAAGACCGCGGACAAGCCCGGCAAGGATAACAACTTCCGCGGCCTCACCATCTTCAACAACACCATGTTCGTCTCCAAGGGAAGCGGCGGAAACGGCATCAATACGGTGTACCAGGTAGGCAATGCCGGTGTGCTACCTTCCGGAACCACCGCTCAACTTGGACAGGAGCCGATTACCATCCTGCCTGGTTTCCCAACATCCCTCGCCAGCGGCGTGGATCAGAACAATAATCCCGCTCCTGTAGCGTTTCCTTTCGGTCTCTTCTTTGCAGATGCAAATACGCTGTACGTTTGCGACGAGGGCGATGGCGTTCTGGTTACCCCGGCGGTTAACGGCAACGTTGCCGATGCTGCCTCGCAAGCCACCGCGGGCGTGCAGAAGTGGAGCTTTTCCAATGGCTCCTGGCATCTCCTCTATGTCCTGCAGAACGGCCTGAATATCGGCGTTCCTTATAGCGTTCCCAACTATCCGGCCGCGCTCAATCCGGCGACCGGCGGCTGCCGCAACATCACGGGTAAGGTTCATCGCGATGGCACTGTCGATATCTACGCGATTACCTCGACAGTGAGCGCCAGTGGCGACCAGGGCGCAGATCCTAACAAACTAGTGAAGGTCACCGATCTCGTGCGGGCCACCACTCTGCCCACTGGGGACGGCGATCATGATCGCGATGACCGGCTTGGCCATTTCACAACCATCCGTTCGGCGAAATCTGGAGAGGTATTGCGTGGTATTGCATTCGCTCCCCAGGGCCGCGACGATGATGACCGTGACGATGACCACGGTCACGATGGCCGCGACGATCGCTAACGCGATTCCGTCGTTGCGATTGGTGATCCCCAAAGGTGCTTAGGAAAAAACCAGCTCGAAAAGAAACCCCGGCCACATCAATGTGACCGGGGTTTTTTCATCCGCAGGACTACCTTCTCATCTCTATATTTGCCTGCCGATGTTGTCTTACCCGCCCGTACTAAAAACATTCCAATTCGTGTACATTCGTGTGTCATGCGCGTCAAACTGGCTTTGTTTACTCTCCTTGCGGTGGGCAACCTGATGGCCTCCGCTCCCGTGGGGATTCCTCGCGACCTGGCCCGGCAGCGTGCCGAGCGAATCTCAGATGTCCGCTATCGGCTCCAGTTCGCCTTGACTCCTCATGCCTCTACTGCTGCGGGGCATGAAGACCTGCGTTTCAAGTTGACCGGCGCCGGTGAAGTCCTGTTGGACTTTCGCGAGGGTGCCGCAACGAACTTGAAGATCAACGGTAAGGCAGTACCCGCGGCCATCGAAGAAGGTCATATCGTGTTTCCTGAAGCGGCGCTTGTGATCGGTGAGAACACCGTGAGCATGGATTTTTACGCGCCCGTAGCGCCTGCTGGAAAAGCGATCACCCGCTTTGAAGATAAGGACGACGGCAGCGAGTATTTCTATACCTTGTTCGTTCCCATGGATGCCGATATGGCCTTCCCGTGTTTCGATCAGCCGGACATGAAGGGAAAATTTCGTTTGGAACTGACCACACCCGATGCATGGACGGCAATTTCCAACACGGCAACCGAAAGCACCACGCCCTCTGGTCCAGGCCAAAGCCGAACCAGTTTTGGCGAGACGCATCCTATCAGTACCTATCTGTTTGCCTTCGCCGCTGGTCCCTTTCGCAAGGTGCATGATGTGCCCGGTATGCCCGGCCTCTATGTTCGCCAGTCGAAACTGAAGAAGGCGGAAGAAGAAGCGGCTGAAGTGCAGCAGATCACAGCGCAAGGCATCCAGAACCTCGCCGGTTTTTTTGCCCAGCCGTTTCCTTTTCCGAAATATGACATGGTGATGCTGCCGGGCTTTGCGTACGGCGGCATGGAGCACGCGGGCGCTACGTTTCTTCGTGAGGAATCGATTCTGTTCCGTTCGGCGCCCACGCACAGCGATCGGCTCAACCGCGATATCTTGCTGTTGCATGAGTTAACGCACCAGTGGTTTGGCGACTTCACCACCATGCGCTGGTTCGATGACTTGTGGTTGAAGGAGGGCTTCGCCCAATATATGGCGTACGAGGCTCTCGCCGCCATCAAACCCAACGAAAATATCTGGAAGCGCTTTTATCAGGCCATCAAACCGGCGGCCTATGGGATTGATTCCACCAAAGGCACGACCCCAATCTATCAGGATATTGCCAACCTCAAAGACGCCAAGTCCGCCTATGGCGCAATCGTCTATTCCAAAGCTCCCGGCGTGCTCAAGCAGCTTGCGTTTGTGCTCGGCGAAGCCAATTTCCGCGAAGGACTGCGCGTCTACCTGAAGGAGCATGCCTACTCCAATGCCGAGTGGGGAGATCTGGTTGCTTCGTTTGAGAGGGTTTCGGGAAGGTCGTTGCGGGATTGGGCGGCGATGTGGATTCGCCATCGCGGTATGCCCCAGGTCGATGTGGATTGGACGTGCGATAGCCGGGGCCAGGGTAACGGAAGCCAGAATAACGAGAGCCAAAATAACGAAAAGAAGATCGACCGCTTCACGCTACGGCAGCATGACGTTCTCGGCGAAGGTGGCGTTTGGCCGATTGCCACCCAGGTGCTTCTTGTTTATTCGGGCAAAGCTCCGATTCGGCTTGCCGCAAACTTTGCCACGCCGTCCGCGCCGCTGCGCGAGGCGGAAGGGAAGCCTTGTCCACAATTCGTTTTTGCCAATGATCGGGACTATGGCTACGGCAGGTTCCTTCTCGATGCGCGCAGCCAAAGCGCGGTCATGTCGCAAATTCAAGGTATTTCCGACGTCTTTGATCGCACGCTGCTTTGGGGCTCGCTCTGGGAAAGCCTGCGCGAAGCCGAGCTTGCGCCTCGCGACTTTGTGGACTTGGCCTTGCACTCGCTTCCCGAGGAGTCGGATGAATCCCTGGCGCAAACATTGATTGGTTACGTGACCACTTCTATGCATCGCTATATCGGAGCGAAGACCCGTGCGGAGCTTACGCCGCAAGCCGAGACCGTGGCTTCCGACAAGATGCTGCATTCTCCGGAACTGGATTTCCGTATCGTCTGGTTTCGAGGATTGCGTGCGCTGGCGGAGAGCGCTCAAGGCCGTGCGCAGTTGAAGGATATTCTCTCCGGCAAGCTGGTTGTGCCGGGAGTGGAGCTTCGTCCCTTGGACCGCTGGTCGATCGTGGCTGAGCTGATCGCTTTGAACGATCCCGATGCCAAGGCTGTCTTCAAGGCCGAACAGCAGCGCGACAATTCGGGCGATGGCTTAAAGTATGCCTACGTGGCTGAAGCTGCTATGCCGGAGGTGGCTGTAAAGAGCCGCTACTTCAACGATTATCTGCACGATCCATCGCGGCCTGAAGATTGGGTAGAGCAGAGCCTTGGCAGCTTCAATTCCTGGAACCAATCCGAGCTAACTCTGCCATTCCTTCATCCGGCTCTTGAAGCATTGCCCCAAATGAAGAAGGAGCGCAAGATCTTCTTTGTTCTTGCATGGCTGAACTCTTTCATTGGGGGCCAGCAGTCCGCTGCTGCCCAGACTGAAGTTCGCGAGTTTCTGAAAAGCGCATCTGCGGATAAAGACCTCCAGCTCAAGATTCTCGAGGTCTCCGATGAACTGGACCGCACTGTGAAGATTCGCAACAAGTATCAATAGAAAACGGCCGCCCAAATGTCTTGGCGAAAAGTGCTTAGCTAAATATTGGAAGAGAGGCTCTTTCGGGGACACGTCAGGACGTCCAGAAAAGATTGATTTCTAAGCCCCTGCCTTGATCGCCTAGGAGCTTTCAGTGTGGGGTGTAGATTGGGAAATCGGGATTGCAACGCGGCTTCCCCGCCAAAGAAAGCCGCATGAGAACGAGCCAAAGGATTGGGACAGCGAACTAGTTTCCGGGCTTCCCGGAGTTGGCGGCCCCAGCCGATGGTGCCTGCGCGTCATGTGCCGCAGTTTGGGCTTCAATATACGCGAGGATGAATTGCACATCCAGGTCGCCTACAAAGGTATTGGGCATGCGCACTCCTTTGTATTTCTTCAAAAGGACTGTGGCGATTGGGTCCTTCTCGTCCAGCACGTCGTTGGGTTGCTGGATCATCCGTAAAAGCCACTTCCGGTCGCGAGAGCGGGTCACTCCTAGCAGATCCGGGCCAATGGCATCTCCATGCCCGATAGTATGGCACGCAACGCATTGCCTCCCGAAAAGGTATTTGCCCTTATCGAACTCCTTCAGCGGCTGGCCTGCTGTCTCGCTTGGGGGCTTCTGGTCAGCAAGGTTTGAGTGCTTGAAGTTGTCCAGGAATTCGCCAATGATCCTCGCCTGAAAAGAGGGATTGTCGAGGGCGGAACCGCGCATCCACTGCCCGGTGGTCTCGTTCCCCATCAGCAAGTGGGGGAGATGGCCGTCTTTATTGATGGAAGGATCGGAATATAAGCCAATCTTCTGACTTAGGAAATCGATGTCCTTTTTCTTGCCGGTAAGAAAAGTCCATCCTGGACCTATATGGTATTTCTCCATGTAGGCTCGCAGCACCTCCGGTGTATCGTGCTCCGGGTCGATGCTGATGGAATAGAAGAAGATATCGGTCCCGACGCGATTGCCAAGTTTCTTTTGCACTTGAGCGAGACGCGCCGTCTCCAGCGGGCACGCATACCCGCAGGTTGTGTAGATCAGGTCGATGGCGACAATCTTGCCTTTAATGAGATCGTCGTAAAAATGAACCTTCTTGCCTTCGTGCGTAATAAGTTCAATGTTGGGAAAATGGCTGGCATCCGAATTTTTGGTCTCCGAACTCATGGAGGCCGAACTTGAAGATGCGGCTGCTAGAAGAGTCGATAACAGAACTGAGGTGGCAACGAAGAGGAGGAAGGTCAGATTTTTCAGATTCTTCGATAACACGGCGTGAGACCTCGAAGCTTAGATCGTAAACGGTAAACTTCGGGCGCGCGTCCTTGTTGGACGCGCGCCCGAAGGCAATCAGGCGTTAGGAAGGATTTCGTCCGGACTCTGGAAGGTGACTCCGGTCGGCTTGGAGATGGGGGTTGGCAACGGATTCAGGAAAGGCTGTCCTGCGCCGTTGATGTCCCACCGTAGCAGCATGGCATTGTCTTCGTGCATGGTGTTGTGGCAGTGTTCCATGTACATGCCGCCCCAATCGCGGAACTGCATTTGTAAAACGACGGTTCCACCCGGGTGGAGGCGATAAACGTCCTTACGGCCGCTTTCGGCTGGTGAAGGTGCAGAGCCATTCCTGGAGAGAATCTGCCCTTCCTCGAAATGGATGTGAATCGGATGATCCCATCCCGAATCGCCTTCCAGCATCCAGATCTCCGAGGTGGCAAATCCAGGCTGTGAAGACACGCGCCCATAGTCGGCTTTGAGCGTTTCCTGGTCTTCCCCGTTGTTACTGGTCTTGATTCCCCATGGTCCGCCGCCCGTATAGGTAGTGATCGGATCGTTCGTGCTGACGTTGCCGTTGTCCCTGAAGCGGAACACGCGTTGGCGAACAGCCGTGGGCAGAATTGGATTCGGGATCAGTGCGATGCCGTTTCCATTGCCGGAGGGATCGACGCTTTGATCCGGCACCGGTGGCGCTCCTGTAACCACAAAGCGCAGGAAGGAGCCCACGCACGGGTCGCAAGAGGTTCCACTGGTTGCCTGAGAAACGGGAAGAACCGGTCCAGGCATCTGTCCGCTGGCCATCTGCTGCAGGTTCACCAGATCGACGGTTTGGCCCGGCCTGTAGCGGGAGAAGTCGATCACGATGTCATATCTCTCGGCAATACCGAGCTGATCGGTTTGCGAGAGGTTGACCGTCCGCGGCAACAGGTTGCCGTCATTGGCGATCTGGACAATGTTCGAGCCATCGCTCAACGCGAAAGCGAAGAAGCGTGAAACGCTGGCGTTCAGGATGCGGAAACGATACCTGCGGGCCTGCACGTTGAAGAACGGCTTCCAGGCGAAGTTGACCGTCATCTGGTCGGCTAGGAAACCGTTGAACTGCATGGTATCCATCGTGAGCTGGCCATTCGAATCCCAGGCTTTATCGGACACGAGCAGGTTGACGTCGTAGTCCAAGTTGCCCCAATCCTTGGCCGAGCCGCTGGGCAGGCGGAAGTTCACGCCGTCGTTCAACGCCTCGTTTCCACGATCAAGCGAGCTGTAGATGTTGTTCATCCCCGCCTCGCCTTTGTACACGTTCTGGTCGGTGAAGCTGAACATGTGATCGTGGAACCAGTGGGTGCTCATCGTTTCGCGCCAGTCGCCCGGCACATTGTTAATGCCGCCGTTTCCGTTGGGTGAGCCTGCGCGCGGATCGGTTGCACCGGTGTTAATGCTCGTGAAGCCTGCCAGTACCCAAGGCCAGTGATAGTCGTAGAACTGGTTTGGCCAGAAGAATGCGCCGGTAAAGCCGTCGTTCTCAGCCCCGTGGTGCCCATTGTGTTCGTGCGTGCTGAGCGTGAACCGGCCAAAGCCTCCGTTATTCGTGATATCGGTCGGCAGGGCGTTGTGATGCCGGAACAGAATAGGCTCGCCATATCGGCTCTGGATCAGCTTGGGAGGAAAGGTGCCGTTGAAAGTCCAAACCCGATTCGAGTTCTGGACTGGGAATTTTGGATGGAACGTGACGGGAAGCGGCGCACTCGCGCTGATTCCTGAGTTGAGGTTCGAAGCAACACCAGGATTGTAGACATTATTCGTGGTCGCCGGCTTGGTGGTCACCTCAATGGCGACCTGCGGTGGTAGCTGCGCGAACCGTTGGTGTGCCCACGCTGGTCCCGGTGGACGCCCTTCGATTGGGCCTGTGAGTCCGGTTTGCCCGCCCACTAGATTGGGATCGACAGGTTGTTGCGTCGTATTGGCCTGCGCCGTGGGAGTTGGGGTCAGCGTTGAAACCGCATTGCGTGGCAACACGTCAAAGCGTGGCATGGGCGCGCTGAAGGGTGACACCCCAAAAGTGGGGCTGGCCGGCAAGCCTGTCGGAATTGCAACGCAGCCCCCTCCGCCCCCTCCACCACCAGGGCCAGGACCCCCTCGGCCTCCTCCGCCCCCTCTGCCCCCATCCGCGCGCAACGCCGGTACAAATGGGTTGAGTCCGCCGATGGGCAACATGAGGCCACCAGCGGTAAACAGGCCCCATTTCACCAGATCGCGCCGCTTGATCTTGTTGTGAGACAAATCCGCGGTAATCTCGGCTCGATTCCGGCGGGCATTTTCGGCGTCTCGAATCCGTGCCCGGTCCGAATCTTCACGCAGCCAGAATGTATCGTCTCTTCCACTCTTCTTTCCCATTCCTACGTCTCCTTCAGCTTGATCTTTATTCTGATGATCTTTGTTGTCCGCCGCCCAAAGCGGTACATCTAGGTTGGACCGGGCGTGATTCTGTAGACCGCAAAATCGAACTGCAAAAAATCTGTTGAAACGTCTCCAACAGATCTCGTTCGAGCAAATTTCTGCTTCCTAATCGGGTTTATTTCAATTGAAAAGAAGCATTCGCCGAATTTCGTTCAGGCCGGGATACCTGAAAAGCGCGGCAAACGAAATCGAGGCATTGAGCCCCTTGCGGGATTTTGAGAATTGAAGATTCCGAGCAGCCGAATCAAAGTCAACTCTCTGTATTGATAGAGTCGAGAGGTTGCTGTTTTGATATACGAAATGGGTTTATATTTTGCATCGAGCTAGCACCTATCCGCACATGAACTCGACTGTCTGTTCGACCCTACCTACAGCGAAGAGTGAATGGTTATTCAGAGCAGATTTCATATGAATTTCATTAGTATTTCCCATCAATGCAGGCTTTGCCATCGCTCCCGGCACATCTTGGTAAATTAAGATATTTGAAAATTAAGTTGTGATCGCGTTTGGAGCTAAGCTTGTGATCCTTGTACAAGTCTTTATCAAATCAGAAATGGATCTTGCACCGAAGCGTTGAAAGTTAAGTTGAGCATCAACTTGGCCTAAAAATATTTAGAGCATTGTCCTTTGGCTCTAGGCGAGAATCCGAAATCTGAAAAAATATACAGGATTGGACGGCTTTTGGATCGTGTTGAATTGTGTGTTCGCAGCGGCCTGGCGCTGGACTTTCAGCAGGGAAATCACGGAGGTCGGAGGTCGCTGTAACCTCGGCCATAACGCAGCAGGGCTTTTATATTACCGTTAAAGGCTTCCATGGCCCTTAGGCACATCTTGGTCCGGCAATAGTTCAGGATGCCTACAGATGGTCCAGTAGCATCCGGCCAGCCTCTCCTATTGGCCTCAGCCGCTGCCCGCTCTCTCCATGCCCCAAAAGTGCAGCCAGCCGTCCCCTTTTCAAAAACCACTTCTTTCCGGCTCGTCTTCACCTTCTGTGCAGAACCGACTTCTTGTAGTAACGGAGGTCGGACACGATCATATCGACCTGCTTTCCCTACATACAGAACTAAAATTTGATGTCGACCAGGAGCTTATTGTATAGTCCATGCAGTCTGGGAAATTGATACTACTAGTTTATACTTAAGAGACACTAAATCCCAAAGTTTCATGCGGTAGATTCGTTAGGCTATCCGCGAATTTCATTTTCAAAGGATAGAGGGGCGGGCTTCGTGCAACTCACTCGGTGATGGAGTGAGCGGGCTGGGGTTCTGGACTCCGTGTAAAAGCCGTTGCATCCGTCTGCCCTCCTCTCAGCCACCCATGGCAAGGGGAACTTGCGGGTGTACTGCCTGAGGAAAAATGAGACGTAAAGGAACGAGATTTGAAGGGAACCCGCTCACGCCCCGGATTTCGAACTCCATCTAAGATGCGGGAATTGGAGAGGTTAGCTCCGGTAATGCAGCAAAATTGGCGGGTTGGTGAGCGCGGCTGGATTCGAACCAGCGACCCACGCCTTAAAAGGGCGTTGCTCTACCAACTGAGCTACGCGCCCACACACTTCCAATTTAACACATTCCAAAGGCTATACGGCTATGTCGTTGGTTCTGTTTCAAAACTGCATCACCCACAATATCACCCACAATCACCTGATCAACGCTTTTGAGAAGACTCAGGCACGGAATTTACGCGTTCGCAGGCCCGCCAATTGCCGGTCTGAGCATCGCAGTCAACACCTGCTCTTGGGCCTTCAGCCGTTTGCCATCCACGGCTTTTGCATACAACTGAAGCGTGGTGGTGACATTTGCGTGCCGGAGCAGTCCTTGGACCGTCTTCGGGTCGACATCATTCGACACAAGGAAAGTTGCCAATGAATGTCGCAAGGCGTGAAAGCCAAAAGTCCGTTCGTCCGTGATCATCAAGGTTTCTGTACCATCTACGGTTTCCACTCGCGAGGACAGAATTCCAATTCTTGCGGCCGCTGGACGAAGATGATCGGTAACGAGCATTCCCTGGCCCCTCGGCTGCTTGCCATCCAGCTTGAAAGAAGGAAACACCCAATCCGTTTCTTTGAAATAGGGCGTTTGCTCCTTCCAGTTCTGCATGAAACCCGCGAGGATGTCATGCATCGGCACGGCAGATTTGCTGGCCCTGTTCTTCGGTTTGCCAAATTCACCCGCCGTCCAAGAACGACGAACTTGGATTTTGTTCCGATCGAAGTCCAGATCTTCCCATTTCAAGCCCAGTGCCTCGGAAATTCGTAGGCCTGTTGCGGCGGTAAGCACTACTAGCGCCTTTTCCAGTTCAGGAAGCTCCCGAGTGATCGCCAATGCCTGCTCTGGCGTGATGGTCATCGATTCATATTCGCTGGTGCTCTGACACCGCACAAATCGGATAGGGTTCGCATCCTCTTTCCGCGGCAACAGCCCGAATCTTTGACCGTGCTTAAAAACCAGAGCCATTACTTGACGCACCTTGTAAAGCGTTGTGCTAGCTAAAGATTTCCTCTTCAATGCACTCAACCACTTTTCCACTTCCAAGGGTTCAATGCTCAGTGCAACATCCCTTCCCCAGCGAGGCACCAAGTACTTACGCAAAATGCATTTATATCTTGTAACCGTGGTGTGACTCTTGGGCCTGCACACATCTGATTGATCCTTCAGTTCATGTTGCTCATATGAATCCGCAAGATCCGCGAATGTGATTTTTCCTCTGAAGGAAGGCTGGTTTATTTGTTGATTCAGGTGGCGGCGTTCAATCTCGTCCCACGCAGATGAGCTGCTAGGAAAATCGCGCACGAGACCAATCACATGCGTATTCTCAGCGCGTTGTCCATCCGGTTTGGTGACTCTGAATCGCAACACCCAAGTTTCGTCTCCGCTACGGCGACGTTCCTTTCTTAACGTTCCCGTCTGATGCCTCGGCATATATTCCTCCTCGGCTCAGAAGGGCTGCCCAATCACGAGATTATCGTGTTCTGGGTACCGGAAGCAAGATTCGTGCGCTAGGGAGAACGCCAAATTCGACATTCCCTGAACATTCGTTTCAGATAAATTCACTGTCTGTGCTATTCGTCCCCTTTCGTTTCGATTCAAGACGGTCTATGATTTCCGAGAGCCGAAACCTCCAAGTCTTACGCTGGCCGTTGCCGATAGGATGAGCCGGAATCTGGCCTTGACGCGCCAATTCCAGAATTCTGCGTTTTGTAACTGCAAGAAAATTTGCGGCCTCTTGCGCAGTCACAAGTGATTCTGGAACCCGGTGCCCATCGTGAATTAAGGAAGCTGCGTGTGGTGCTTCCGGCCGCATCCCCCCTGGGCTTCCAAAAGACCTTTTGTACATTTATCACCTCAAATTCTTTCGCCGCTATGCTCGAAAAGACTGTTGTGCTAGTCCTCGTCATCAGTCGTAAGTTAGGAAATTCCGTGGACTGAGACCACTCAATCGCTCGGCAATCCGACCACGTGACTCGAAGCTTTCGTTTCAGTTCCCCTGTGCGATGGCGGTTGGCTGCGTACTAGTCTCGGATCTGTTTGCCCCACTATGCATGGCCGCTTTCAAACTTTCGAGCGGCAAGATATCCGCAAGTTGGGCCGGGTGTCAAAACGCTGATTTTTAATGGGGCTTTGATAGGGTTTGTGATTTCAACCGAAATAAATAAGCATAGACTGTTGAGGATTGGATGGGTGAATTCATTCGGTTGAGACAGATTTGCGTGAGATAGGAGCCGCGGCTGTTGGTGTTAGATGTAGCCCAGGGTGTGCCTATCGAAGCCCTTCTTGGGCTCTTAGCTCCTGGGACGATTTTAGACGCCGCAACGGTAAAAAATCGTTGCTTTCTCGCTCCCGACACGCCAATCACACCTGGTGCCCGTGGATACCCTGCTCGGTCCGAGAACCGGAGAAGGTTTGCCCACAAAACAACGTGCTGTACGGCTCGATGTGCGTCATGCCGCGGGCAGCCTCAACCGGAATAACGACGCCGGGTCAAGGTACACGCCCTGCCATCGGACTCCCATGTGCAAATGCGGCGCAGTGGCGCGACCGGTACCGCCGCTGAGTCCTACGATTTGTCCGCTAGTCACGGTGTCACCCTCGTGCACCTTGAACTCCGAGAGATGCATATAGATGGTGAGCAGGCCCTGGCCGTGGTCGATCATCACACAGCTGCCTTCGCCAAACAGACTGCGCGAGACGACTACTTTGCCGCTGTTGGCGGCGGCCACCGGAGTTCCAGTGCGCGCACGGAAATCGAGGCCCTGATGCACGCTCTTGAGCACGCCGTTAAGATTGCGCTGCGTACCAAACCTGTCGGTGATGGCAGTCTCGACCGGCGCAGTGAAGCTGCCGGACCACAGGCGTGTCGGCGAAATGGTCTCAAAAATCCTGTTCTTAAAATCACGCTCTTCCTCGATGCGCTTCTCGATTTCCGGAGGCGGAGCCGTGAACTCGCTTGGTACTTGCAAAGTAATGCTGGGATAGAGGGCGTGACCAATGCGAACAACCCGCCTTGCGGTAAACGACTGGGCTTGCACCGTTTCACCTTGGAGTTGGAGAAAATAGATTCCAGGTTTGGTCTCGAGCCCGATTCCTGCCAATGCCGTCCAGGAGGCGTGGGAAGTATTCGGCTCGAAGGAAAGGGTATGTCCGAGCCAATAACCAGTTAGAGACTTGAGTTCCACTCCAGGACCCACTTGAAAAAGGCATGGTGAGCCATTCATCAGGCGCGAGGGAGTCCAGCTTACGATGGAGACCTTTGCGGTCGCTCGCGCGTGCGAGCCCTGTCCCGGTGCCAATCCGTTGCCTATAAGAACGCAAATCATCAAGCACACAAAACGGACCATAATAGTTTCCCACCACCGTTTTTAAATCTTAAGCAGGATCGCGCCAGTTTTGGAGCGAGCAACCAAAACTCTGACTTTCGAGCTGCTTCCAATATATTTTGGAGTCAAACCACGTGTACCTCGATGCTATAAGAAAACGACGAGAATCGTATGTGGCCAAGTTGTCGAATCAAGATGTCAGAGCGACGGACTCGACCCCGGCGCTCCTTGTTGTGACAGGGCAATAGCTTAATGTAATTTATTGATATCAAAAGGTATTAAACGGTATAGCCGACATGAAAAACCATCGTTTGATATCAAATGCACGGGCTTATCGTCCCGATTTCCAGCTGTCCGGGAAGTTGGCCCGTAACGGGTTCCGAGTGCTCGAAGTCGACTTCGAGACAACAGAAGCCACCAGAGTTGTTCCGAATGAGAAACAGATCCCTCAACGATTTGCACCCACGTTCAATTCCCGGAGCAATTTCCGGGCAGCGACTTCACGGTGTCTTTTACCACATGATCGAACTGCGCAAAAGCTGTCGCGTGAAATCGTCTGTCTTACTTGGACTAGGAACGTTCGATTCGAGGCAAAAACCACGCGAACGGCAACTCTACATCGGCTGTTTAGCTGGTAACGCCCAGCGCATCGGTCAAGCCATCCGGTACACTGGTAGATTGAAAACTGTCTTGCATTGGTGTATGGCTGTCATCATTCAGGACGATCAAATGCAGGCCCGAGTTGGCCGTGCCGCGCACAATCTAGTCACCTTCAGACACATCACCCTGAGCCGGATCCGCTTGGATCCTGTTAAACGCAAAGGTGGCATCAAAGTCAGACGGCTCATCGCTTCCACAAGCGATCAATACAGGGTCGAACTTCTTGGTCCGGCTTAGATCTTTTCATGCAATTGCCCTGAGTCCACCCGCAAGCGAACCATACCACCCTATTTTATACTTGTATCCGGAACGAAAAATGGCCACGTCGGCATCCGCACATACAGCGCCTCTGCTGTTCATCAGTTACAGTCATGACTCGCCAGATCATGAAGACCGCGTCTTGGCGTTGGCGAACCGCCTTCGTGAAGATGGTATCGACGCAATCCTCGATCAGTACCATCCCACGCCACCCGAAGGCTGGCCAATGTGGATGGAAGGGCAGATGCGAAAGGCTGCCTATGTAGCATTGATCTGTACTCCGACGTATCTGAGGCGTGTCGAGAACCGCGACGAACCTGGTAAGGGCCGAGGAGTTTTATGGGAAGCTACACTGATCTATAATCTTCTTTACACGGAAACCGTAACAATTCAACGATTCATACCAGTTTTTCTAAACGAAGCCACGGAATCTTCGATTCCTCTTCCTCTTCGTGGCTCAACTCGTTACCAAATCGACACCGACAAAGGATACGAGGACTTTTACCGGCACCTCACTTGCCAACCGCGACACACCATCCCGGACTTAGGCAAGCTGAAGTCCTTACCGGTCGCTCTGCCTCGAAGTTACCCAGCATCATTGACATTGCAAATTGAAGGAAAAGCCTCGGCAAGCCTCGAACATCGGAATCGTTCTCATTTGCTAACGCGGGTACGATTGGTTTGGATCAACGGTCTCCTAAAACAGTCACTCTACAACGTTGCCCCACTTGAACTCGGATTGCAATCCAGACCCGATGCTGTCGAATGCAAAGCCACAATACAATTTCCGGGACGTCTCCCTGAACCCATCAAGAAAGGAACGACCATCGGTCAGATCTTCGACGAGCACGGTCGTGCAATGCTTATTCTTGGCCTGCCAGGCACTGGCAAGACAACGCTATTGTTGCGGCTTGCAGAGCAACTTCTCGACCGCTGTCAACAGGACGAAAACCAGCCGGTCCCTGTCGTCTTCAACCTCTCCTCTTGGGCAGCGCACCGCCCGTCTCTTGATCGCTGGCTAATCTCTGAATTGAATGAGCGCAACGATGTCCCCCTGAAGTTCGCAAAGCAATGGCTGCAGAATGAGCAGATTATCCCACTACTTGATGGCCTGGATGAGGTCGCTCTGGAGAGCCGCCAAGCCTGCGTTGAAGCCATCAACCTGTTTCGGCGCGATCACGGACTTCTGCCCATTGCGGTCTGCAGCCGTATCGCCGACTACGAAACCTTGGGCGCAAAACTCCGTCTATACAGCGCCATTGTCGTCCAACCGCTCACGCGCCCGGAGGTTGTAGACTATCTAGCCAGCGGCGGCGAGCTATTTCAATCGCTTCGGGCGGCATTGGAAAAAGATGGGTTTCTTTGGGACCTCCTGGAAACGCCGCTCATGTTGTGGGTAGCCATGCTGGCGTATTCAAATGCCGGTGTAGATCTTCCACCAGGTAATACCAACCAAGAGCTCCGCAACCGGATTTTTGGTAGTTTCGTCGATGCGATGTTAAAGCGACGACCATCCGAAGCTTTATACACTCCCGAACAATCGATCTCTTGGCTCCACTGGCTGGCGTCAGTATTAAAGAGAAATGAAAAAACTGTCTTCTATTTGGAGCAACTGAGGCCAGACTGGTTGGAAACCCCTAGGGCAAACTGGTCTGCTCGCCTTGCACCAGCTTGTGCCGCAGGGTTGATCTACGGGTTGACCGCGAGTTGTGCCGTGGCTGGGGACGTGTGGCGACGCCTCGAGTTAGGCTCTCTTTCTTTGATTTTTGGATTTGCTTGGATGTTGGTCACAACCCTCGCGGAGGTCCGCCCGCAGATACTTCTTTACCCAGTAAACAGGCAAGGCTTGCTTCAAGTCCGCGTAGGCAGCTTTCTTAAATTGGCACAGAACTTTGCGTTTCGCATTGCCTTGGTTGGATTGTCTATCGCTGGTGCGTATATAGTCTTCTTTATGAAGCCCGAACCGAGCAGCTATCTGCTGCTGCCAAAGGTAGGCTTCATCCTTTTGCTGGCAGGGTTCATTCCTTTGGCAATCCTTGCATTTTCCTCACGCTTGCTCCGTCTCTACCTTAAGCCCAACGTCGGAATCTCCTTTGGTATGCGGGCTGCGCTATTGTCTGCGGCCATATGGGGACCCATAATCGTCGCCGGTGACAGGCTGCTATTCAGCCAAGATGCTGGACCAAATACGACCCTCTTTGTTGTCCTGCTGGGCACCGTTACCGGGGCAATGGCTTTTGGCGGATTACCGGTCCTTTCCCATTTTGGAGTCCGGTTCGTTCTCTGGCGTAGAGGCTTGGCCCCCGTCCATTACGTGCGGTTCCTGGACTATGCGACAGAGCGCCTGTTCTTACGGAGGATCGGAAGCGGCTATATCTTCACTCATCACTTGCTCCGGGAGTACTTCATTTCCTGTCGAACTCCGACGAGCTTAACTGCAGCATTGCGTGCGGATGGTGGCGAGCTGACATCGAGTTCACAACCCTTTTCAGAGCGCACACCGAAAGAGCAAGCTCCACCCGTAGCCAGCAAAGAAACTCGCCGTTTCCAAATCGTCGCAAATACTGTCATGCTCCTTTCGCTCCTGATCTTGGTGGCCTCCTATCAATCTGCGTTCAACCCGGAGATTCTGAGAAGACTCGGAAATATCTGGGAAGTAATGCCAATGGGGTTCCACGATTACAGCAGGGCGCGCGAGTTGTACGAAAGAGCCGCTACTCGCAACGATGTGGATGCGATGGTCGATCTTGGACAACTCAACGATAAACTGCATGATGAAACCGAAGCAACTCGCTGGTACGAGCGCGCCGCCGCCGCGGGTGATGTCACCTCTATGGCTATTGTTGGACGGCTATATGCAATCCACAGCCACCCCAATGA
>Ga0070734_10002435_pt1 | contig 22568 bp, 17 predicted proteins | sample Coa_R1_8_FD_66444 | JGI IMG/M metagenome (GOLD analysis project Ga0070734, IMG submission 66444) | Surface soil microbial communities from Centralia Pennsylvania, which are recovering from an underground coalmine fire - Coalmine... | ecosystem: Environmental > Terrestrial > Soil > Unclassified ...
CGTCAACTTCAATTATCGCCTGGGTGCGCTAGGCTTCATGGCTCATCCCGCGCTCACCCAGGAATCCAGCCATCATCAGTCCGGCAATTATGCCTACCTCGATCAGATCGCTGCGCTTCAGTGGATTCAACGCAACATCGCGAAGTTTGGGGGAGATCCGGGGAAGGTGATCGTCTCGGGACAATCGGCCGGCGCTGGCTCCGTTTCGCTCTTGCAGGCAAGCCCCCTGGCCCGCGGACTTTTCCGCGGCGTCGTGGCGATGAGCGGCGGCGCATGGGGGAACAACGGCCAAGCTTCTTCGCTCGAGGAGGCGCAGAAAATCGGCCTTCAGGTCCAGGGCGCACTCAAGGCCAAGTCGATCGACGATATGCGCCAGGTTCCCGCGGATCGTATTTTGGCGCTTCAGGAGGAGTTCCAAGTGGGCGCGACAGGAGGTTCGATTCGTGTTGGTGGTGCTAACGTAGACGGTTATTTTCTCCCAGGCACGCCAGCCCGGATTTTTGCCGAAAAGAAGCAAAACGATGTCCCTGTGATCGCGGGCTTCACTCACGATGAAAGCAGCAGCGCGCTCAAGACCGCGAAGAACCTCGAAGAATACAAAACCGCCGCCCAAAAGCTGTTCGGCGATCAGGCCGGCGCATTCCTTGCCCTGTACCCCGCAACCAATGACGCCGACGCGGCCGAGATGGGCCGCACTGCCTCCCGCGAAGGGATGGTGGAACGCGGGGCGAGAAACTGGGCTATCGTCCAGAATCGTAACGGGAGTGCGCCGGTCTACCTGTTCCTGTACTCGCGTGTGCATCCCTACATTGCGAACGCTCCGATCGCGGACCAAGATATCGCGACGGTCGGCGCCTATCACACCAGCGATGTGCCCTACTGGTTCGGAACGCTGGATGCACTGAACTTGATTCGCCCCACTCGCAACTGGACCCAATTGGACCGTGACTTGTCGCGCAGAATGACGGAAACCCTGATCGCGTTCGCCAATACGGGGAGCCCCGCAACCGCCGCAACGCCCTGGCCACAGTGGAAGCCGGGGAACGAACAGTTAGTCGAATTCGGAGACCGAGTCACGGTTCAGGATATGGCGACGAAGCGTCTCGATTTCTTGGCGGCGCACCCCCTGACGCAGGGACCGCCGCGGGCCAGCCGCGACTAGTCTCTTTCAAACCGTTTACTTCAGCGGGCGGGGCGTCACATCTGCGTTCGTCATTCCCATGGCCCACTTGATGGCTTCGAGCCACATCGTCTGCATCTTGGGATCGTCCCAGGATTCGAGCGTATGGCCGAACGTGGAGTAGAAGACGCGCCCCTTGCCGTAATTTCGGGCCCAGGCGACGGCGAAGTCGTTGTCAGTGCGATGCACCCGCGGGTTCTTTAAATCCAGCTTGCTCGAGTCCAGCCGTGCCAGCACACGCACTCTGTTGCGAGAGAAGTTCTTGACCTGATAGATTTCGTCGAATGTCGTGAAGGTTCGTGGAAATGCCTTCATGGCGGGGAAGTCAGGATCCTCAACGATCACCGGCGCGTTAAAGGTAACCCACGGGTGATCGTCGAAATAGCCGCCGATCATCTCGCCGTATTCGGGCCAATTATAGAAGGCCGTGACCGCGGTATGGACTCCGACAAATCCTTTGCCGTCGTCCCGGATGAAAGACAGCAGGTCCGCTTTTTGCTGATCGGTCAGCTCCAGCTCGCCGATTCCGTAAAAGACGATCGCATCGAAATCGTTCAGAGTTTTGTAGTTCACCGAATTCTGGTTGACATCCGGAACCGCGACGTTCTCGGCAAATTGGATGGGATGCTTGGTGATGAGTTGAGTGTCCGTTCGAATATAGGTATCAAAAAGGCCGGACTTATATCCAAGCTCCTCGATGGTCGCGAGTGCATGCGAAACCGCGTCATGTTGATAAACTTTGCGATGCACGTCCCCGATTGCAAGAATACGGCGCTTCCTCGGCTGTGGAGACACCGGTGGCACAATCAACCCGACCAATAGAACAGCGGTGAAAACTCGTCTCATTGTTCTCGCTCCTAGGGCAATGCGAACGCGATGATGCTGTCCGCGCTGGACCGATCATTCAAGAAGCCGCCGCCTGTAGCGGTTACGACAACGTACTGTTTTCCATCCTTGCCCTGATAGGTTACGGGTGCAGTGTGCGCGCCGGCGTCAATTTTGATCACCCAAAGTTCTTTGCCGGTCTTCGAATCAAAGGCCCGGAAGCGGCTGTCGTCGGTGGCGCCGATAAAAACGAGTCCGCCGGCAGTGGCGAGCGATCCGCCGATGTTCGGCCTTCCGGTGTGCTGCTTGCTCTCCGGCAGTTCGTCGGTGATGCCCAGCGGTGTTTGCCAGGCGATGTCGCCGGTGTTGACGTTGATGGCGAACAAACGGCCCCAAGGTGGTTGATTGCAAGGCCATTGTTTATCCGGGTCCCAGAACCGGTTGGCGCCTCCGAAGCCCGCCCGCGAATACGACCCGTCTTTATTCGCCACCATCTGACTCAGGCTTCCGAAATCCTGCGTGTTCACGAACAGGTAGCCAAGCCTCGGATCGAACGACGGCGGATTCCAGTTTCCCCCACCGATCGAACTCGGAAAAATTACGCTGGGCTTTGTCGAGTAGTGTGTGAATGGCCCGCCGGCGTGGAGGCCGCCGTCCTTGTCGAACAGCTCCTGGCAGTATTGCTGATGCTCCTGCGTCACGGTCGCGATATCCTCGCGCTTGAAACTATTGCGGGCCAGCGGTGGCGGCTTGACGGGGAACGGCTGCGTCGGCCACGCTTGGTCGCCGGGTACGACGTCATCGGTCGGCACCGGCCGCTCTTCAACACCGAAGATTGGCTTGCCGGTCTCGCGATTCAGGATAAAGAGGAAACCCATTTTCGAGAGTTGGCCCAGCGCGGGAATCTTCTTACCCTTCTGCACGACATCGAACAATACGGGAGGCGCCGCAAGATCATAATCCCAAGTGTCGTGATGGACGGCTTGAAAATACCACTTCATTTTTCCGGTGAGAGCGTCGGCGGCAACGAGCGAAGTGCTGTAGAGATTCTGCCCTTTTCGATCGCCGCCCCAATAATCCGCGGTGGGTTCGCCGTAAGGCATGTACACGATGCCGCGCTCGGTGTCGATGGTCAGCATGCCCCACACGTTGGTTCCCGAGCGATTCTTTGCGCTATCGCCTTCCCAGGTCTCGCTCCCCGGCTCGCCCGCCCTTGGCGTCGCGTGAAACTCCCATACCAGCTTGCCGGTGTGGATGTCCCAAGCGCGTGTATCTCCGGACGCTCCCAGGCTGGGAAATTCCTGCACGTGCGCGCCGGTAATCACGACGTCCTTATAGACAATCGGCGGCGATGACAGTCCTAGCGGCGCGTTGGGAAATCCATTCATCGCGCCGGCTTTCATGTCCACCGCGCCCTCGTTGCCGAAGCCAGGAACGAGCTCCCCGTTCTTGGCGTTGATCGCGAACAAACGTCCATCCTCGCTGCCGAGGAAGAGTTCGGGAGGGGACTGTTTGTCGCCGGACCAGTATTCAAGACCGCGCGTAGCTAATGGCGCGCCATTAAGATCGGTGGACCAGATTTCCTTACCCGTTTCCGGCTCAAGCGCTACCACCTTACCGTACGCCGTGCTCAGATACATCACGTGGCCGACAACCAGCGGAGAGACTTCCCAGGAACGAGGGCCACCCCGGCCGCGCCCGCGTCCCCGTCCTGTTGGCGCCGCAGGCACCGTAGTCTCTGCATTCGCCGGACGCATGTGATAGGTCCAGGCGCGGACCAACGTCGTGACGTTCTTGGTGTTGATTTGCGTTAACGTCGAATACCGCTGCGCGCCTGGATCGTGCCCATAGGTAGGCCAATCGGTCTGAGCAAGTGAGACCACCGCGAAGCTCGCAAGCAGGGCGAAACCGAGGCCAGGCTGCACGCGCTCCCCTTAGAAGACTAATTTCAGAGCGAGTTGCATGATGCGCGGATCGCCGGCCTGAGATCCCGAGCCATTCACGTCGCTGGTGATCTGGCCGAATGTCCCCGAGCTGAGAGTGGTGCTGGGTGCGGCCGCATTCACACGATTCGGCACGTTAAACACCTCCCATCGAAATTGTAGCGTCTGGTGCTCACGGACGCGGAAGACCCTGGAAAGTCCCATGTCGACCTGCACCATCCCTGGGTTCTCGATGTTAAACGTCCCCAGACCACCAAGGATTCCAGGCCCGAGTCCCGTGGTTGTAAATGCCGACCGGTTTAAGTATTGGATGCTGAAAGTTTGGCTGCCAGGGCCGGCAACGGTGAAGGGATTCGAAAGCACCTGGTTTGGCCGCTGGCTGCCGATACCCGACAGCGCGTTGTCTACTCCCGTGGTTACGGTGGCGTAGTTGCCGGATTGATATCGAACGATCGTCGATAACGCCCAGCCCCCAGCGATCATGTTGAGCATATGACCGCTGAAATGCGGAGAGTTTGCCACCAGCGAAACGTTTACCAGATAGCGACGATCGGAGGAACAATTTGCGTGATCCTGAGCGCGGTTCCCGGGATTGACATAGGTCGGCCCGGTGAGTTCCGTCGTCTCCGGGTCGCTGATGCAGTGCGACCAGGTGAAATTTCCGAGAGCCGTAAAGTTGTTGCTCATGCGGCGCTGAGCCACCAGCAGCATGGCGTTGTAGTGCGCTTTCCCGCCGTCATCCACGGTACCGATGGTCGAATAATATTGGCCCTGGGACTGATTCTGGAGATACAGGACGCGGTGCTGATTTTCCGTCGCGAGTGTCGCACCGGCAACCGGCAAGGCGGGGTCAGCCTCCGTTCCGGTCCAAAAATGCGTCGTGCTGTTTCCGAAGTAGCTCGCCGACAACAACAGGTTGGCCCCAACTTGCCGTTGAATGCTGAGATTCCACTGCTGGACGTAAGGCGGGTTTACGTGCAGCGGCATGTTCACATAAACTCCGGCCAGCGGGAACTGCATGTTCTTGGCGACAGCATTGAGCGCGGGAAACGGATCGCCGCCGGGATAGGTGGCCCAGGGATTCGTGAAGTTCGTGCTCGGCAGGCTGATCTGAGCGCCCCACGGCGGGTTGTTGGCGAAGCGCGTGTAAAAGAATAACTGCGGCGTATCGTAAAAGGTGCCGTAGGATGCTCGGATAGTCATGCGCCCGTCGCCCTTGGGATCGAAGACGAGGCCTACGCGCGGAGCGAAGTCGGCTTTCTTGGCGAAAACGTTCGACATGCCAGGGAAACCGTTATCGCCGGGAAAGATGAGGCCCGCGGGCGCGTTTGTGTAGATCTTGCTCCTTGCGCCTTGAGTGAACAAAGAGGGGTCAAAGTGCTCTACATATCCGTTCTGATTGTGCTCGGGCAGGAATGGCTCCCAGCGCACGCCATAGTTCAAAACCAGTCTGCGGTTGACCTTCCAGGAGTCCTGCAAATACAGTCCGATGAAGTTGGACCGGTCATTGTCGAAAACTTCGTTTCCTTGCACGAAGCCTCCGCTGACAGTGCCAAGCATGAAGTCTGCCATGGCGAGCCCAAGGGCCTGGCCGTTAAAACTAAACTGTCCGTTGGTGGGGCGGTTGTTGGCCGAATTCAGGATGGCGTGGATGTAGTCCACTCCGAACGAGATCTGGTGGGATCCCCGAATGACATTCACATCCTCGGCCAGCTGAAAGTCCGTGGAATTGAAATATCCGGGATTGGTTGCGCCGCCGCCGAGCGAGAAACCGCCGGTACCCGATCCCACCGAAATCCCCATGAAGCCTGGAATTTGACTGACCAGCTGGACGCCTAGGTCGGTGGGCGAAAAGTAATTGGGAACCACGCGCAGTCCGCGAGTGCGGTTCAGCGTTCCATGGAAAGAAGCGATGACTGTTGGAGTGAAAGTGTAGCTGTCACCCAACACAAACGACTGCGATTGGTCAGCTACCCCCGTCTTGTTGGCGGTCAGGACGTTCGCAGGATTGTAGAGCACAGGGTTGTTGTAATTGGCTATGAAATAGCGGCCGAACAGCTGGTGCTTCTCGCTCAGTTGATCGTCGATTCTTCCGAGGATCTGGTGTTCGCGATTATTGTTCGGGATTCCATACTGGATGGTGCCGCAGGGATTGGTCGACACAGGCACGTGCTTCAAAAAGTTTAGCGCCTGCTGGTTCAACAGCGACGCTGGGACCTGGTTGTTGACGAAAGGCGCGCCGAGAGTCTTGTTCGTGCCTTGGCACGCCGCCGATGCGAACGCGGTGAAGTTGCCGTTCAACATGTCCTGAGTCGCCACGGTGTTGACCGTGGTGGGCGGATTGGAACGCACAATAGTTCCCTGGTAACCGGCGAAGAAGAAGAGCTTATCCTTGCGAACCGGTCCGCCGACCGTGCCTCCGAACTGGTTGCGCTTCAAGCTATCGCGGGAGGTCGCAAAAAAGTCGCGGGCATTCAGGTCGCCGTTGCGCAGGAACTCGAATGCGTCGCCGTGGATCTGGTTCGTACCTGTTTTCGTGACAACGTTGACGGCCGCCGCCGCGTGTTGGCCGTATTGGGCAGGAATCGCGCTGGTTTCCACCTTGAATTCCTGCAGCGCATCCGGAAATGGGATGGGAAGATTCAGATTATTGAAAGGGTCGTTGTTTGACGCTCCATCCATCACAAAGCTGATGGCGTTGGGCAACCCACCTCCCACTGCGATCGTTTGGGTAGGGTAGTTCTTGTTCGAATTCAGATCGCCCGCAGGCGCCGTGGTTGCGCCGCCGGACAGGAAGATCAAGTCCGTCGCTTGACGGCCGTTGAGGGGCATTTCCAGAATGCGCTGCTGATCGATGACCTGTCCGATACCGTTCTCGTGCGCCTCCACCATAGTCGCGCTGGCTTCGACAAGCACCTGTTCGGCAAGCGACCCCACCTTGAGCGTCACATTGATGGAAGGGTTGGTATCCACTTGCAGGACAATACCCGATTGGACGTAAGACGCGAAGCCTTCCTTACTCACTTGCAGCCGATACGGACCCACCGGCAGATTAGGGAAAGTGTATGAGCCGTCAGGGGGAGTTGTTGCGGTCCGGGTTAGACCGGTATCGGTTTGAGTTACCTTCACGTCGGCGCCGGGCACCGCGAGACCGGTAGAGTCCTGGACGATTCCCGTGATTTGCGACGTGGAAACGGCTTGGCACCAGGCCGCCACCGAAACAACGAAACTGATCAACATCGACTGTAGAGTGGTTCTCACTAGGACCTCCTCAGCTATTGGGACATTCTTACCCGAAGGATGAATACCTGCGCCGATACGCGGTAGCCGGCTCCAAGGCCTGCCGCGGTTCTTTGGTTGTGGTCAATCCTAGCACCGGCCGTGGAGCCGGCCAATAGAGTAACGGTGCTGCTACCGTAACGCACGGTTATCTGCTTTCCACTCAGGAGAAAAGTGCCGGATAATGAGATTGCTCATGAACCCTTGGCGGACTGCGATCGCGACTTCGGACGAAACCGGCATTTGGATTCGGGGATACGACGTCACCGCTCTGATGCGGCAGGCGAGCTTTACTGATACGATTTTTCTGCTGCACCAGAGCCGGCTCCCGACCAAGGACGAACGCGCGCTTTTGGACGCCATCCTGGTCGGGGTGGCCGATCACGGGTCCGGCGCGCCGTCTTGTGCCACCGCCCGGCTGGCTGCCTCCGGGAATCGCCAGTCGCTGTCGGCGGCAATCGCGGCGGGCATTCTCGCCATCGGCGATGAGCACGGCGGCGCGGGGTCCGCCTGCATGGAAATGATCGCGGCCGGTGTCGCTTTGGCGCGTGGCGAGTCCATTTCCATTGACGCCGCGGCGCATCGCACCATCGACCAGGCCAGGGTGGAAAAGAAGCGGCTACCCGGGTTCGGGCACCGGGTCCACACCTGCGATCCCCGTACCGGCATTCTTTTCGGCATGGCGCGCTCGAGTGGTTTGGCCGGAGACGGAATTCGCTTTATGGAGGCGCTGGAAGTTGCTGTCCGCGAGAAGATCCGGCCTCTTCCGATCAATATCGACGGCGCATTGGCGGCGGTTCTTCACGACCTTGGCTTTCCGCCGCCATTCGGAAAGCTGGTATTTATCATCGGGCGCGTCGCTGGGCTCACTGCCGAAGTGGCGGAAGAATATGCCCGCGAAAAGGCGATGCGCATTCGGATTCCGGTTGAGTACGATGGCGTCCCGCCCCGTTCGATCGATTGAAACCACGATCGGGCTGTGAAGCCTAGGAGCACACCATGGCAAGAGCAATTACGGATGACGAACGAAATCTCGCCAAGGACCTGGTCGCGAAGGCCAGGGCGGCGATGCGCGCGATCGAAGACTACGACCAGGAGACCGTGGATCGATTGTGCCGGGCCATCGCCTGGGTGACGTCGAATCTGGAGACCGCGACATGGCTCGCCAACATGAGCGTCGACGAGTCTGGCATGGGAAGCCGGGAGCCCGGCCGGCGGGCCAAAGTTTTGGGCATCCTGCGCGATGCGCTTCGCCAAAAGAGCATGGGAGTCATCGAGGAGCTTCCCGAAAAAGGCATTGCGAAGTACGCCAAGCCTGCCGGCGTGATTGCGGCGCTGATCCCGGTGACCAGCCCGTACGTAACTCCGGCCGGGATGGCGATCTACGCCATCAAGTGTAAGGACGCGGTGGTGTTCTCGCCGCATCCTGCAAGCCGCAAGACCACCAATGAAGTGGTCCGGCTGATGCGGTGCGCTTTGAAGCAATGTGGCGCGCCGGAAGATATTCTGCAATGCATCGAAAAGCCAAGCATCCCGCTAGCGCAGGAGCTCATGGCCACCTGCGATCTGACGATGGCCACGGGCGGTCAAGCCATGGTGCGTGCGGCTTACAGTTCGGGGAAACCTGCCTACGGAGTCGGCGCGGGCAACGCGACCATGGTGATCGATGAAACCGCCGACATAGTCGAAGCCGCGCAGAACACGCGCATCAGCAAGACCAATGACTACGGCTCCGGCTGCTCCGCCGACGGAAATCTCATCATCGAGGCATCCATCTATGACGCCTTCCTTGCCCAACTCCAGAAGGAAGGAGGCCATCTGGTCTCGGATGCCGAGAAGAAGCTGCTCCAGGCGGCGTATTGGGATGCCGAGGGTCATCGCACGGCGGATACGATTGCGCGAGCGGCACACGTAGTGGCCGAAAAGGCTGGGTTCAAGATTCCCACTGACAAGACCTTCCTCGTCGTGAAGGAAGACAAGATCGGAAAGGAACATTTGTTCTCGACCGAGAAGCTCGGGACGGTCCTCTCGATCTTCCAATACAGCGGCTGGGAAAACGCGCTGCAGATGGTCCGGCAGCTCTTCGAAACTGCTGGGAAGGGCCATTCCTGCGGCATTTATTCCTTCAACGATGACCACATCCACGCGCTCGCTCTTGTGGCTCCGGTAAGCCGCATGATGGTTCGCCAGCCGCAATCCCGCGCCAATGCCGGCTACTTCACCAACGGAATGCCAATGACTTCCAGCATGGGCTGCGGCATCTGGGGCGGCAACATCACGAACGAAAACATTTCGTTGAAACACTACATGAACGTGACGTGGGTGAGCCGGCCGATTCCCGAGGATCGTCCTTCCGAGCAGGACCTTTACGGCGAGTTCTACAACACCAACACATTCCTAAAGCCCGCGCTAGCGCAAGCTTAGCGGCCTGCAGCCGACTTGTCGTTCCTGATCAAGATGCGCGGGATTGTTACGACAGAACGACTCCCACTAGCTTCCGCCACAGCGCTGCGGCCGATTCTGGCGTTGCGGTAACTGCTAGTGGACCGGCCCCTCGCTCGACGCGTAGCTCACGTAGGCCTTTTCTTCCATAAGATCGGATCCTGACAAAAGGTTGATCTCGCGCTTCACCGCGCAGCGCTCATCATTGGTGCTGTAGATGCGGCGCGCCGCTGCCACAAATGCCGGCCCGAAATCCCGACGCCGCTCGCAGTCGCGAATCTCGTCCTCCAGGTCCCACAAGCTCTCATTCAACTTCTTGAGCCGCGCTGACAGTGCTTCGATTCCCGCATCGCCCGCCAGCCCGGTGTCCCGGCGAGCCCGTAAGAGATCCAGCTCCCTGCGCACATTCGCCAGCTTGGCGGCATCGCGAATGCGCTCCATCTTGATCTCAAGAATTGTGATCTTGTCGATCAGCTCGCCGATCGCGATGGGCACTTCAACCGATCGGCTCATCTAAGCCCCGCATAACTTTGTCAGCGTCCGCACGTCCGCCAGGTCTTCGAGCTTTCGCACGCTTTCGATAATCGCCGAAGTCTTCGCCGCAGGCCACTTGGCAAAGCGGGCGCAGTCGTCGAACTTGGCCGCGACTTCATCGAAGCTCATCGGATCGGCCGGGTTGCCCTTGGCCACCTCGGCTCGCCCGGATAACGAGCGTCCATCCGTCAGCTTGATGTCGATGATGCTGAGCATGCGGTTATAACCCGCCGCTTCCGCCTCCGGGCTCACGCCGAATTTAATCCGCTGGATCATGGCCTGCACGTCCGGCCGCCGCACTGCTTCGTCGGTGAACTCGTTCAGCCCCGCTCTCCGGTAGAGCAGGATCGACGCCAGGCAAAACTCCATGCTGAATTTGCCCTGCAGCCCATCCGTCGGATGATGATGGATCAGCGCGTTCGGCATGTTCTTGTTCGTGCCGATGTCTAAACGCTCTACCTGGCCCGGCTGGATGTTGTTTTCCTGGACCAGTTTCATCAGCGCCGTCATCGCCGGATGTGTCAGCGATCCGGACGGAAACGGCTTAATCGAGACCCCTGGTGCGAGGTACGTCCACGGCTTGGCCAGGTTCAGCGCCTTGGGATCGTACCCGCCGCCGGCGGCGTGGAAGAACCCGTTGGGCGCTTCGAGGATTTGATCGCTCGCGGTCCAGCCGAGCAGCGCCAGATCGCTTGCAAACACCCCCGACTCGGCCGCGTGACCGGCGTGAAACGGCTTGGTCATCGTTCCGAAATTCTCACGCAATCCGGCCGACTGGCTGGCCGCGATGCTCAGTGCCCGCGCGCAAGTCCCGGCGTCCCCCCCGCGCAGCTTCATTACCGCGGCAGCCGCCGCAAATGTGCCGCAAGTACCGGTGGAATGAAAGCCGTCCTCATAGTGCCGCGGCGCGATGGACTCGGCGATCTTGCATTCCATTTCGGTTCCCAGGTGATAGGCTACCAGCAGGTCGCGCCCGGACGCGCCTTTCGACTCGGCCACCGCCAATGCCGCCGCAAGACACGGCGCCGTGGGATGTGTCAACAGCCCGTATACCCGGTCCGGCGCTACCGCAAGCTGCGTGTCGTCGTAGTCATCCGCATGGATCCCGACGCCATTGGCGAACGCCGCGAAGCGCGCCGGCACGCGGAGCGAGGAGCCCACTACGGTGGCATCTCCGCGCGAAAAAGCAAGCGACTCCAGATACGCGCGCGACAGCGGCCCGATAGTCCCGGCCGATCCTGCGAACATTAATCCGATGCCGTCGAGGATCGACTTTTTCCCGAGCGCGACCAACTCCGGCGGCAGGTCCTGGTATTTCGTCTCCACGACAAACTGAGCAAACCTGCGCGTAAGTCCTTCGTTCGCAGGCAGCGCAGGCATGGCCGGCGTCTTTGCGGTTTGACCTCGCGCGGCCATGGCGGCATTCGCGCCAACAGCCGCCAACTTCCCGAGCTTTCTACGAGTCAATTTCATGGCTTTTCATCCTTCAAACCAGGTGTTCGAATGCTAGCATAGAGCCTCCAGAATGGGGTTGGCTCTGGTCCCATTCCCCGCGGTGGGCGCCCGACTGCCAGGGCAACGAGATCATTCCGTTCGGCCGACTCCCGGCGTCCGACAAAAACGAAGCCAGCAAACCGTAAGCTCATCTACGGTTCAAGCTTTCCAAAGATGTTACAAGTTCACGATACTAAGCCCCACCCACCGGTGGTAAACTGGGACCAACTTCAGGTCTTGCGCCGGGTCTTGCTGCCCGGCGTTGTTGTTTTAATTACGATTTTGGCCGCAGCGTCCACTGCCGGAGTCAAGTGACGTAATGCGATCAGGGAGAAGACCAAATGTCACAGCGAACAGCCCGCCCGTTGTGTTTCTTTTTAGCTCTAGCACTCGGGATCTCTTTCTCGATAGGCGCGTTTGCGCAGTCCACTGGAACCATTCAGGGAACCGTCACCGACGCGAGCGGTGCGGCGGTTCCAAACGCCTCCGTGACGATCAGGAATCAGGCGACGGGCGAAGAGCGCACCACCCAGACCGATGCTGCCGGCCTTTATGTCGTGCCGTCCCTACCCGTGGGAACCTATCGCATCGAGGTGAAAGCCTCCGGGATGCAGACGACGGCGGCGACAGACCTGCCACTTCAGGTCGGCACCACCGCGCGGCAGGACTTCGGCCTGAAGCTCGCCACCATCAGCGAATCGATTGAGATCACCGCGGCGCCGCCCGTTATCGACACCAGCACAGTTTCTGTCGGCGCCGTGGTGAACCAGGCCACGGTACAGGAGATTCCGCTCAACGGCCGCCATTTCGTGGACCTGACGCTGCTTACCCCTGGCACGGTGACGCCCCCGGCCAACGGATTCCTGACGGCTCCGTTGCGAGGCCAGGGCTCGTTCGCGTTCAACTCCGCAGGTGCTCGCGAAGATGCCATCAACTACATGATCAATGGCATCAATCTCAGCGATCCGGTACAAAACCAGATCACGTTCCAGCCGACCATCAACACCATCTCGGAATTCAAAGTGGACAATTCTACCTACAGCGCCGAGTATGGCAGGAACTCCGGGTCGATCGTAAATATCGCGACGCGCAGTGGAACCAACCAGTGGCACGGCGAGGCCTACGAGTTCGCCCGCAACAGCTTCTTCGACGCGCGCAACTTCGTCAACCCGACCTCCCAACATCAGGCGCCGTTTATCCGCAATCAGTTCGGCGCCGATGGCGGCGGAGCCATCAAGAAGGACAAGACCTTCTTCTATCTGAGTTATGAAGGTCTCAAGCAGAGGCAGTCCGTGCCGTTGTCAAGCCTGGTCCTGACCGATGCCCAGCGAGCGCAGGCGGCCGCCTCGAGCGACTCCATCGTCAAGAGCCTGGTGGGAACGATTCCGGCCGCCAACTCCGGCGGCAACCTGTACGTCTCCGGCGCCACCGCAAACGTCGACATCCATCAGGGCACGGCAAACGTCAGCCACGCCTTCAGCGACAACCACCATGTGAATTTCTATTACGCCCTGCAGCACGACGTCCGTGGCGAGCCGCCCACGACGGACCTCAATACCCTGCCCGGTTCCGGCGATGTGCGCCAGGGCCGGCGCCAGATCTTCACCTTCAACGACGTCGCCGTGCTGAGCCCGACCATGGTGAATGAAGGGCGCCTCGGCTTCAACCGCATCCACATTGTCTTCAATGCCGACAACACCGCCAATGCGGCGGCGCTTGGAATCAGCAACGGCGTCACATCCTCTATCGGTCTTCCGCAGATCAGCATCGCCGGCGGGGGATCGGGCGGCGGCCTCGAGTTCGGGGGTGTCAATAACTTCCCGCAAGGGCGCGGCGATTACTCGGCGGCCCTCTCCGACACGCTCAGCTGGACGCATGGCAATCACACGTTCAAGTTTGGCGGCGAATACCGGCGCATCGACAACAATAATTTCACCTATACGCCCGGCACATTCACCTTCCCCACCGTCGCCGCGTTTCTGGCCGACCAGGCCACCGGGTTCAGCGCAAATCCCTCCAATGGAGCGAGCCGTATTTACGTGAATTCGATCGGCGGCTTCGCGCTGGACCAGTGGAAGGCGACCCGCACGCTGACGCTCGACCTCGGGATCCGCTATGACTGGTACGGAACACCCAGCGAGGCAGGCGGGCGGTTCGTCGTATTCAACCCCGCAAACTCCACGCTGGTGGCCGAGTCGAAACCGTATAACCAAAGCGCCAAGAACTTCCAGCCGCGCGTGGGATTCGCCTGGGATCCGTTCAAGACCGGCAAAACGGTGATCCGCAGCGCGTATGCCATCATGACGGACCAGCCCATCACGGGTATCGTGACCGCGCTCGCCACCAATCCTCCCTACGCTTTTCCGGTGTCGTTCGCACCAACCACCGCTGTTCCGAACGTAGCGTTTGCCAACGCCTTCACTGTGGCCGGCGGTAGCGTCGCGCCGCGTTCGATTACGCAAAACTACAAGGACGCTTACGTCCAGGAGTGGAACTTCAACGTCCAGCAGGAGATGGCGGGCGGCCTCGGCGTGATGCTGGGCTACTTCGGCAGCAAGGGAACCAACCTGAACATCCTCGGCAACATCAACCAACCCGTCAACGGCCTGAAGCCCTACCCGGTTCTGTCGTCAAGCAGCGCGATCTTCCCCGGCAAAGCGCTCAGCAACATCCTGGTGCAGGAGAGCGTCGCGAACTCCAGCTACAACGGCCTGTGGCTGACAGTGAATAAGCGGTTGTCGAAGGGTCTGCAGTTGAACGGGTCGTACACCTATTCGAAATCGCTCGACGACAATTCGAGAAACAACAACACAACCACCTCGTTTCTCCCGCAGGACAGCTACAACATCCGCAATGAATGGGGTCTTTCCGATTACGACGCGCGCCATCGCTTCTCGCTCAGCGGCATTTACGATTTCCCGTTCAAGGGCAATAAGCTCGTGGAGGGCTGGGAGCTCACGACGGTGGTTCAGCTTCAGACCGGAAATCCTCTGAACTTCCACACCACCAACGCCTCGCTGACCGGGCTCGCCACGCTGCGGCCGAGCATCAACGGTGCCGTCCAAACCGGCTACACCGCGGCCGTCAACAAGAGCGCCGCGGCAGTCACCTACCTGCAAAACCCCACGGTCTTCTACGATCAGGGCGCTGCGTTCGGAAACCTGGGCCGCAATGCCATCGTCGGGCCGGGCTTCTCCAACATCGACCTGGCATTGATCAAGAATACGCACATCACCGAGCGGATCAACTGGAGAATCGAAGCCTCGATGTTCGATGCCTTGAACAAGGCCAACTGGGGCAATCCGGGCCTCACAGTCGGCTCATCGACGCTCGGCCTGATTACCAGCACGCGCTTTCCGGCGGGCGACTTCGGTACGTCGCGCCAGATCCAGTTGGCCATGAAGCTGATGTTCTAGCTTCCGACGCCGGCGGATCGGCTCTGGCGAGTGATGGTTCAATAAAGGCGCATGCCTGACGATACCATCATCACTCCGGAGCTTCTTGAGTACTTGCGCCGCGTGGGAACGCGCGAACCGGATATTCTGGGCCGGCTGCGCCGGGAAACGGACGCTTCTCCCATGGCAAGCATGCAGATCTCCCCGGACCAGGGTCAATTCCTGGGGCTGCTGGCGCGTCTTCTCGGCGCACGCAAAACCATCGAGGTCGGCGTATTCACCGGCTACAGCGCGCTCGCCGTCGCGCTGGCGCTTCCCGAAGACGGGCGCATCGTGGCCTGCGACGTCAGCGCGGAGTGGACGGCCATCGCCCGCCGCTATTGGCGTGAAGCCGGCGTCGAGGGCATGATCGATCTGCACCTGCGCCCGGCGATCGAAACGCTGGACGATCTCGTGGCGCGCGGCCAGGCCGGCACTTTCGATTTCGCTTTCATCGACGCCGACAAAGCCAACTACTGGAATTACTATGAGCGCTGCCTCGCGCTGATTCGGCCGGGCGGATTGATCGCCGTCGACAATGTGCTGTGGGACGGAAAAGTAATCGACCCGTCAGCGCAGGACGCCGACACTCGCGCCATCCGCCAATTCAATGAGCGCGTCTACTCGGACGATCGGATTTGGCTGTGCATGCTGGGGATTCGCGACGGGATCACGCTTGCGGTAAAGAAGAGCGCGCGATCATAGTGCGCCGTCTTTACTCGGCCGGCGCGTGCAGGGGCACCGGATAGAATCGCGCCAGCCAGCCTGGGTTCGGAATCGCGCGGACCTTCTTGCGCTGCTCCGCGAACGGGAGTTCGATCAGGTAGTAGCTGATGCAGGCCGCCACCATGCCGGCCACGACGTTCTGAGGAAACTGCCCGATCCAATGCCGCGACCAGCCGAACAGAAACAGCTGCTGCCAGAGGTACAGGCTGTAGGAAAGCTTCCCGAGCCACACCACCGGGCCCCAATTCAATGGCCCGCCCGGATGGTCCACCACGTAGTTGATCAGCAGTCCTACGGCGACGTAGCCCGCTTTGTCTCCTTCGTGAGGTAGCTGCGGAAGCAAAATCACGCCTGCCGCCGCCAGGAGTGGGAAGCCGGGAAAATGAAGCCACCGGCTCCTCACCAGCGGCAGGAACTTCTCGTCGAAGCGCATCAGCGCCAGGAAACACCCCACCAGGATCGGGCCGCAGCGCTGGTCGAAGCGCCCGTGGTTCAGGTATTCGACGCCTCCGGCCAGGCGGGCGCTTAACGGAGTCCACACTACGTACGCCGCCATCAGAATCGCGCACGCTTTCAGCCTGGCGCGATTCGAGCGGAGTAACAACATCAGCAGCGGCCACATCAAGTAGAACTGTTCTTCCACCGCCAGGGTCCAATAGTGAACCGTCTGAGGGCATCCCCCCGGCCTGAAGTTGCGGAGAAATAGCAACGACCCGAAAACGTCGAATGGCCCGAGGTGTACCAGGTCGAATACCGCGAGCACGCACAAAACGGCCAGATAAACCGTCGCCGGCGGAAGAATGCGGAGCGCGCGCCGGGCATAGAAAGCGGGCAAACTGAAAGCGCCATGTTCGGCCTCTTCCTGGCAAAGAAGCCACGTGATCAGGAATCCGGAGACAACAAAAAAGCTGTCAACGCCGAACTCTCCCAGCCCGCTGAAGGCTCGGCCCATGTTCTCGGTGAGATGCAGGATAATCACTTGCGCGATGGAAATCGCACGGATCCCGTCTAAACCAGGCAACCGCCCACCCGACTTCATGTGCGGTCCATAATAGCACCGGGTTCCGTATTCGCCGTGCCTCACGAGTGCATGGGAGTACTAGGCCGAAACGGCTAGCGATTCGCGGCAAAAATGCTCTTGGGAATCATGGCGTGCACGCCTTTGTTTCCATCGACAAGCTGCGTGATGTCGAAATCAACCGCGACGCTCGCAAGCATGTACGCGTCGCCGCGAGTCAGGTGCTTTTCTTCCACCAGAAACTCGATAGCCTCCCGGACCGCGAGCTTGGTAGCCTCGTTGAGGTCTTCGTGCAGCCCCATGGCGATGTAATGCGTGGGGGTCTCGGCGCGCGGCCACTTGATGTGCAGGTCCTTGCGCACGACGAATTCGAACGTACCCGTGAGCGCGGTCTCGAGAGCAGTGATGTCCACCTCGCCGTTGCCCTGCCCGGCGTGTCCGTCGCCGACTTCGAACAGTGCGCCCCGGGCGTGGATCGGAATATAAAGAGTCGTCCCCTCCACCAGTTCCTTGTTATCGAGATTCCCGGCGTGGATCCATGGCGGCGCGCTGCTGATGCGGCCCTTTGAGTCCGGCGGCGCAACGCCCATGCTGCCGAAAAAGGGACGCAACGGAATTGCGATCGTGTCCGAAAACCTTGCGACCATCCGCGACCGATCGAGCGGAATGATTTTTGTCCGGACGTAGGGGAAATCGTCCGGCAAAAATCCGGTCCCGGGGCCGAATCCGTTATAAGCGAACGACGACCCCAACTCGATCTTCCGGATGCGCACCTCGAGCGTGTCGCCCGGCTCGGCTTCCTCGATATAGACCGGCCCGGTGAGGATGTGACCGCCCGGACCTTTGTCGGTAATTTCACGGAACATCGCCTGGAACGCTTCGGGAATTTCGCTCGCGGGAACCCCGAGGGCCTGAAATCGCGATGGGCTCCCGGTTGAGACCGTCTCAATCCGCACCGTGTCGCCCGAGTGAATCCGGATCGCCGGTTTCGCCGTGGCGGAATAATAACCCCAGACAACCGTACCGGTCGTGGCCTTCAAATCGTAATTCGCAGCCAGGCACAGGCACGGCATGAGCATCGCAAGACACACCAATGGCTTCATAGATTGAGCCGATGGTAACAAGCGGGGCTGGCTTGGGGAACTAGGCTGAGTGGCGCGGGGCCTTGAATTTCTTCTGCTTCTTGGGTTTGTATTTCGAGACCGGATGGTTGGGCTTGGGATGAGACCCTGCGGCGTGCGGTTGCCTCTGTGTGGATTTGGCGCTCAAGCCTGTCGCCATGAGCCCCAGGGAGAGGCAGAGAACAATTCCAAGACGCATGGACATGGCGAACGCTCCTTGTTACCAGAATCGGCGGACCGAGTCGAAACCTTTACTCTGCTCTAATTTAGCCCATTTCGGCGCTACTTGACCAGCACCGTTACCGAAGCTGCCGCGCAGCCGATTTGCTCGTTTCCGCAGCTGATCACGTATCTGGTCGTGACCTGGGGCCAAACTTCCCTGGTCCCGCTTGCCGGAAATCGTCCCACGTCATGGAGAAACTGCGCCGGCGCACCGCCTGCTGCATCGGCAGACTCTTCCATCAGGACGTCCGGAGCATTTTTCGTATTCCAGGTCAGCACCACCCTCTCGCCGGGATGGATCGCCTCCGGCCGAGCGATAAAACGGGCAACGATCGGCGAGTTCTTGACCGGGAGCGGGGGTACCTCTAGCGGCACTCGGGTGCAGCTCCCTTCGCTCGCGAGCAATGCAAAGAGAATCGCAAAGGCCTTCATTCCGCACCTCCCTCGCAGTTGTGAGCAACCTCACCCACCCTGGACCTAGGCGAAATCGCGCACCGGCGAAGTTCAGCTACCCACAGCCACGACCGCTAACACCAGGATGTGATTCGACACGTCGGCCACACCGGGTGCCGACCAGGCGATTCGCTCCGCCTCCTCCCGTTCGGCAATGCTTCGAACTTCGCCATGGAGCACGACCTTGTCCCGGTTCACTTCAACGAGTATGTTGCGGTCTTCCACAGCGGCGCTCCGTCTGAGCGCAGCCTCAATTTGTCCTTTTGTGTCTTCCGGATCGAGAGCCGGGTTCACCGTCACCAGATTTTCGACGCCTCGGACCCCCTGTAATGCGGAGACCGTGGTGACAGCGGCATCTTTCTGATATTGCCAGTCCACCGTGCCTTCGAGTACAATCCAGCCGCTTTGGACCCACAAGCGGATCCTGTCGGACGGCACCAGGCTGCTCCAAACAAGCGCGTTAGCAGCCGCACGCGCAAGATCGGCGTCGGTGCGCTCGAGCGGACCGGGCAGGAACACGATCAGTTCGGACGCGACGGCACGAACTCCTGTAATCCGTTCCGCAGCATGCAGCGCCTCTACTTTCTGCGCGTACGTACGCACCTTACCGGTGAGCGTGACGACGCCGTCCTCCACCACGACACCAATCGCCGCCGCATTCAGTTTGGGATTGTAAGCCAGTTCCCGCTGAACATCATCGCGAACATGGGAATCGCGGTTCATATTTCCTCCTTTCCTCATTTAGCCTGCAATCGCCGAACCAGCTTGGCACCGCGCTTGCACCTTAGAGCAGTGGCGGCTTCCCCGCAAGGAGGTGGCCTATGCAGGTTCGAGAAGTCATGACCAAGGTGACCGCATTCTGCGGTCTCGATACGACGCTTCGCGATGCCATCGAAAGAATGGAGCGTTACGGCTGCGGATTTCTGCCGGTCATTGGCGAAGGCGGCAACGTTGTCGGGGTTATTACCGATCGGGATATTTCGATCGCGCTCGGCACGCGGAACGAGCGACCCTCTGCAATTCTGGTGCGCGACGTCGTGCTTCCGCCCAAAGTCCGTTATCCGAAGCTTTTTTCCTGCACGGCCGACGACGACGTCCACAATGCGCTCGAGACCATGCGGCTCGCAAAGGTCCGGCGGCTGCCGGTAATCGATATCGCCGGAGAGCTGGCCGGTGTGGTAGCGCTGGACGAACTCGCGGTGCGCGCTTGCGCGTTCGCCGGCAAAAAGGGCCTGAGCTGCACCGACGTGATCCGCACCTATCAGTCGATCGCGCGCAGCGAGGGATGCGCCGCGCGCATGGCTAGAACTTCCTTCGCGTGAGCCGCGCGATGTTGAATTTCGCGGTCTCGGCCACGGCCATCACCGTCATGACGCCGGCCTGCAGCGGATCGCTCACTACCAGGTCCGCTGCGTCCGGAACGCTGCCCGCCATGTTCAGGCTGACCACCAGAACGCCTTTTTCGCGCACTTCGTGAACGGCGCGCTCGATATCGCCGCCCATCAGCGATCCGGCCAGCACCAGCGCTTTGACGCGCGGCAAGCGGCCGCACGCGCGCACGGCGTCGGCGAGAGGCTGCTCGCCGACCAGAGGAATGGTATCCACCGAGATATGCTCGCCGCGGATGTTGTGCCGGTCGGCTTCTGAGATCGCGCCGATGGCGACCTGTCCCACTTGAGCCCCGCCGCCGATGATAATGATGCGTTTCCCGAAGACGGTTTGCAGCGTCTTGACCTGCTTGACGCTGTGCACGATCGCAAGCTGGAACAGATCGCCGATCAGCGGCTCGGGCCGGTCTTCCATCAGGATTTCAAAATAGGTCTGCGACTCGGCGATAATTTCGACGGACGTGATGTTGCCGCGATGCTGCGCGATCACGCCGGCGAGCTGGTGCAGAATGCCGGGTCCGGGATCCGCGTCCACCAGGACTCCGATTTTTTCGCTCATTCTCAGATTTTACGAGTTCCTGGATGTTTCTTCCCGTAGTAGGATCGGTGGAGGCACCTTCCATGGCAGACGCGCCTCGCCCGCAACCCGACCGGCTGGAGCAGCTCGAGCGCCAGGTAAATCAATTGCGGGCAGCCCTCGCTCTGGTAGGCGTGAAGGCCTGCGGCACCTGCGGGAAATTCTTTCGCGCCACCGAGCCGCGCAATCTGTTCGATTGTGGCGAACTGGTTTGTGGACGCTGCGTGTTCGAATGGTGGCCGGGCCGCTCGCCGGAACTCAGCGTCGCCCGCAGGCGAGCGATCGAGGTGCAGCTCCAGCGCTGGCTGGTGTCCTATCAGGGCGCCGAGGTGATCCGCCAGGCTTCCAAACTGCCGGAGCCGGGCCAGCTGGCTCTGAAGATGGTGGTCGGCTGCCAGGAGTGCGCGTCCACCGGCCAGGCGCCCAATCACAAGCCTTGCTCGCACTGCGACGGCCGAGGCACGGTGTGGGTCGTGGTCCGCGCGGAAAATCTGCGGATGTAGTAGCGCGCCAGTCCGGGAGCCGCAGCGTCGCGGCTAGAACTTGACCATCACGCCTGCCGACACCGTAGCCTCGCCTTTGCGAAGATCCGGGAACCATACGCTGCCGGCGCCGCCGCAGGCCGACTGTGCATCGGCCAGAACCGCGGTCCCGGCCGAAGCGCCTGACATGCAGGTATAGTATTGCGGCGCTCCGTTATTGCCGCCCGGAGGTGTGATCCCGCCGCGCCCGGACCAGTACGGAACATCCGAGTGCCGGTAGCCGCCCTCCACCCACCAGGTGAGGTATTGCTTCGGCATCCAGTTGAAGGTGACGGTGGAATCCCACATGTGCGCCTTGTCGCCGGGATTCAGGGTGAAGTAAGGAGAGCCGGAGATGGCATCGGCGCCGTTGATGGGAGGCAGCAGTGTCAGAAAGCGCCCCGGGTTGTTCATCATGCCGCCGCCCATCGTGATGGCGAACAAATCCCTGTCCCACCAGATGCGGTTATAAGCCATCCATCCGAGGAATGCTTGTTTCGGCCCGCCTTTACCGCCGTGGCAAGTCACGCCCCCGCCATACTCGCAGCCGGCATCTCCTGTTACCGTGAACGCCATTTTCGAGATCCCGGTGCTCTCGGGCTTGTTGAAATATCGAACTTCGATGCTGTTGTCGGTATGAAAACGCGACCGTCCCGGAGCACCCAGGCTGTCCGTCCCGTTGCCGTAATTATTGAGCACCAGCTTGAACCATTCCGCCGGCTGCCAAAGGATCTGCCCCCCAAAACCATGGCGGCCGTTGAAACGGGCATAGGACTGCCAACCGTTCACGATCCACGGCTCGATCTTCAATTTGTTGGTCGGAAACCACTGGATCCGGAGACCGTTGAAGAACCACGGAGTATTCGAGGAAACGAAGGACGGCTGATACGTCCAGTTGTCGAAATTGTAGTAGCTGAACAGACCGACGTAGGACACAAAGATGCCCGCGTCGACGTTCAGCCCATGATTCACATCAAAGTGGTAGCCGCCGTACGCTTCCGATATATAGCGGTAAGCGGTCCGAAGATCCCACTGCCCCACCGCGGTGCTGGCATCGTTTCGCGCCGTGGTGGAAGCAAACAAGCCGAACATGGTGAGGATCCGGCCGCGAACATTCTGCCAATGGAAGTCGCCGCCGACGCTGGCCTGCTCTACCTGGAACTCGCCGGAACGGAAGCTCTCGGTGGTGCCGCCCATGGTGTGATCCACTGGCTGGTTGAAGTCTTCCATGTAGTGCGTGTCGAACCGAACTTCAGGGGTGAAGAATGGCGTATCCACTACCTCGTCTTTGTTTCGAGGCTGCCCGTTCAGCCAGGTGAAATCGGCGAAGGCGAAGGGCGTCTGGAGATCAACCGCGGGCGGCGGCGCTGCGGGAGCAGGAGCCTGGCTCTGACCCGAAGACGATCCCGCC
>Ga0070734_10002436_pt1 | contig 22567 bp, 19 predicted proteins | sample Coa_R1_8_FD_66444 | JGI IMG/M metagenome (GOLD analysis project Ga0070734, IMG submission 66444) | Surface soil microbial communities from Centralia Pennsylvania, which are recovering from an underground coalmine fire - Coalmine... | ecosystem: Environmental > Terrestrial > Soil > Unclassified ...
CGATGATGCCCATGTGCTCGATCGAGGAGTAGGCGAACAGGCGTTTGATGTCGCGCCGGCGGTAGAGCATGAAGGCCGCGAAAATCAGCGACACGAGGCCCGTTGTAATCATCAGCGGTCCGGGCGCGAAAGTGTGCGCATTCGCGGCCAGCAGCATCTTGAAACGCAGCACGGCGTAAAGCGCGACGTTTAGCAACAATCCGGACAACACCGCCGAGATCGGCGTCGGCCCTTCGGCATGGGCGTCGGGCAGCCAGGCATGCAGAGGGACGAGCCCGACCTTGGTGCCGTAGCCGAGCAGCAGGAAGATGAAAGCGACATTCAAGAGCGACGGATCGAATTCAGCGACGCGCCGGATCAATTCCGTCCAGGCCATCGCGGGGAGGCCGCTGCCAATCACCGGGCGCGCCGACATGTAGACGAGAATGGTGCCGAAGAGCGCGAGCGCGATGCCGACGCTTCCCAGAATGAAATACTTCCAGGCGGCTTCGAGCGATTCGGGCGTGCGGTAAATGCCGACCATGAGAATCGTCGTCAGCGTCGCCAGCTCGATCGCCACCCACATCAGGCCGATATTGTTGGCGACGAGCGCCAGATTCATGCCGAACATCATGATCTGGAACATCGCGTGGTAGAATCGGAGGTACACCGGCGTGAGGCGTCCGGTTTCGAGTTCGTGCTCGATGTAACTGGCGCTGAAGATGCTGGTGGTGAACGCCACGAACGTGTTGAGCACCACGAACACGATGTTGAGATCGTCGATCTGTGTCAGCGCAGTTGGCGCAGGTCGATGAACGAACAGAAGAAGCGATGCGAGAAACGTCGCAAGACTCGCCACAACGTTCAGCCGCGACGACCAACGGTAGTTCGGCACCAATACCAGTGCACCCGCCGAGATGAACGGAATGAGCAGCACGAGCCTGACCGCGTTCAGGGTCATTGGCGCTCGCGGCGAACGCGGTCGAGCGCGTGCACATCGACGCTGTCGAAACGCTCGCGAATACGGAAAAGGAAGATGCCGATGACGATAAATGCGATCAGTACCGAGAAGGCGACGCTGATTTCGACCACCAGCGGCATGCCCTTCGCGCCGGTCGCCGCCAGCACCAGGCCGTTCTCGAGCGACATGAAGCCGATCACCTGGCTCACGGCATTCTGTCGCGACACCATCATCAACAGACCAAGCAACACGATGGAAAGCGCGAAGGCGAGATCTTCGCGGGCGAGCGGATCGGCGGCCGCGGTGACCCGCAGCATGACCACCATCGAGAGCGCAACGAGCGCCATGCCGGCCAGCATGGTGAGGCCGGTGCCGACGACCGTTTCGATCTCCCGATGGATGTCGAGCCGTTCGACCATCCGCCTGAGCGCAGCGGGAATGATGGTGGCCTTGAAGACGAGCGCGATCAGGGCGGTTATGTAAAGGTGTGGCGCGTCCTGCACGCGCGCCTGCCACGCCACCGACATCGCGAGCAGCACCGCATGCAGCGCAAACACATTGATGAGCGCATACATCCGATCCTGGTACAGCATTAGGAAACTGACGAGCACCAGCCCGCCGGCGAGAAGATGTGCGATGTCGAAAGCGAGACCGTGCATGTCAGAGCGAGCGCGAAACGAACAGAAGAAGGGTGCCGAGAAAGCCAAGCATCAGCGCGGCGCCGAGGAAGCTCGGCACGCGAAAGACGCGCATTTTGGCAGTGGTGGTCTCGAAGAGCGCGAGCAGCGCTCCGGCGACGGCAAGCTTTACGCCATAAGCGGCCATGCCCGTCGCGTAAGCCCAGGGCGGGCTGTTTGGCCCGACGAGACCGAAGGGGACGAAGACGCAACCGATCAGCGAAATATAGAGCAGGAGCTTCAGCTGCGCCGCGAGTTCGACCATCGCGAGATGCCGGCCTGAATATTCGAGCACCATGGCTTCGTGCACCATGGTGAGTTCGAGATGCGTTGATGGATTGTCGATGGGAATGCGCCCATTCTCCGCGATGGCAACGAGGATCAACGCGACCAGCGCAAGGCCAAGCGAGACGCGCAGGCCCACATGCGCGAAGGTCATCGTCTCTGCGATCGTGGAGAGCTGGGTCGAACCGGCGATGAGCGCCAGCGTGAACACCGTCATGATCATCGCCGGATCGGCGAGCGAGGCGATCATCACCTCACGGCTTGACCCAATGCCGCCGAAACTCGTTCCTACATCGAGGCCGGCGAGGGCGAGAAAGAAGCGGGCGCTGCCGAGAAGGGCGATGATCGCGATCAGATCGGCGGACCAGCTGAACATGAGGCCGACCGCAAAGGTCGGCACGAGCGCCGCTGCAACCCAGGTGCCGGCGAAAACAAGGTAGGGCGCGGCCCGGAAGAGCCACGATGCATTTTCCGCAAGCACAACATCCTTCTTGAGCAGCCGCGCGAGATCCCGATATGGCTGAAAGATGGATGCGCCCTGTCGCCGCTGGAAATGCGCGCGGCACTTGCGCACCCACCCGGTGAGGAGAGGCGCCAGTGCAAGCACGAGCGCCATCTGTACGCCCTGTACGGCGAGATCGCGCATCAGCTCCATATCGCGACCACCAGGAGCAGGAAGACGAGCGCAAAAAAGACGAAACTCAGGTATTGGCGGATACTCAGGAACTGCAGCGCATCCAGCCGATCCGACAACCAGGAAACGGCGCGCGCCAGCGGTGCATAAATCGCTTCCCATGGAACATCATGCATTTCGACGGTGAGTTCCGCCGCACTGGCATCACCGGGCGCCGGCATGCGCACACGCTCGCGCGCGCGAAAGACGACGGTGCCGAAGACGCGCCGGATGGGCTGTGCAAAGCTTGATGCCGTATATTGCGCAAGCGGCGAGGTGTTTGGGGTGCCGCAGTCCCAGGCCGGCGCACGGCGAAACCTGTGGGAGGCCAGGCGATGAATCGCCGCCGCCGCGAGACAGGCCGACATTGCAATGAAAAGAAACACCAGCAGGCCGTTGTACGAACTACGGCTCTCGGCAATCGGGATGATGGTGAGCCACGGCAGGAAACGCTGCGCCGGCATGTGCGCATGAACAATCTCGGCGGCGGTCGGCGAAATCCAGTCGATTGCCAGACCCGGCAAAATCCCGAGCAGCAGGCAGAGCGCCGCAAAGATGATCATGGCAGCGAGGGAGAAGCGATCTGTCTCCCTGGCCGTTTCCGCGCGCGATGTGCGCGAACGCCCGAGAAAGGTGACACCGAAAGCCTTCACGAAGCAGGCGGCGGCGAGGGCCGCAGCCAATGCCAGTGCCGCGCCGGCGGTGGGCGCAAGCAGGCGAAGTCCCCATTGCGGCAGCGCCGGACTGAGAAGAACGGCCTGAAACGTCAGCCATTCCGAGACGAAGCCGTTCAACGGCGGCAGGGCCGATATTGCGGCCGCGCCGACGAGAAACAAAAAGGCTGTCTGCGGCATGCGATGGATGAGCCCGCCCAGGTGCTCCATGTCGCGCTCGCCGGTTGCCGTCTGTACGGCGCCAGCGCCGAAGAACAACAGGCTCTTGAAAATGGAGTGATTCAGTACATGCAGAAGCGCCGCTGTGAAGGCCAGCGCAGCCGCGAAAACCATCCCATTGGCACGAAACGCCAGCGCGAGTCCCAGTCCGATGAAAATGATGCCGATGTTCTCGACTGTGTGATACGCGAGCAGGCGCTTCAGATCGCGTTCCATCAACGCCTGGAGGACACCCAGAACCGCCGTGGCAGCGGCAATGGCGAGCACGAGAACGCCCCACCACCAGTCCGGCGGTCCCAGGAGATCGAAGACGATGCGAACAAAGGCGTAGACGGCAATCTTCGTCATGATCCCGCTCATCAACGCCGAGACGTGACTTGGCGCAGCGGGGTGCGCAAGCGGAAGCCAGACGTGGAGCGGCACGAGGCCCGCTTTTGACCCAGCGCCCAGCAACACGAGCACGAGAACGAGCGCGGCAAGCCTGTGATCATGCACGCCGCGGATCGCGTCGAACGCGTAACTGCCGCCGGATCCCGCGAGCAGGCCGAAGGCGAGCAGCAGACAGAGCGTCCCGAAACTCGCCATGACGAGATAGATGTAACCAGCGCGCACATTGTCGTTGTTGCGATGATGCGAAACGACAAGCCCCCAGGAGCTGAGCGACATGAACTCCCAGGCGAGCAGAAAACTGAAAGCGTCGGCTGCGAGCACCACCAGATTCATTGCGGCGAGGAATGCCGGAAAGAACGGCAACACGCGGCCCGGCGCGGATTCGGATCGCCCGTATCCGATGGCGTACAGACTCGCGACTGCACCGCCGAGATTGGTGACGGCAAGAAAAAATGCGGCGAGCGGATCGAAATGAAAGTGAGCGCCCAGCCACGGCAAGCCAATCGGCAGGACGCAATCTGTTGCCGGTGCACCGACGCGCAGCGCGGCATTGACGAACAACAAAGCGCTGATGACGAGAGCAGCGCTGTAGATCGCTGACGACGCAGTCCGCCGGTTCGCGATGGCCGGCGCCACAAGCGAAAGAAAAAGAAGCCCGATGATGCCGGAAAAGCTGATGGCCAACGCCATGCGTCAGCTCCGCGCTGCGCCGGGTTCGGATTCGCGTGCCTGTGCCTTGAGCCGCACGCCGCGACCGCCGCCAGCGCTTGTCGCGCCCTCGCCAATCAATTCCAGTCCGGCTTTGTCGAGCGCCGCGATGAGCTTCATCAGCGAATCGACATTCCCGCGGATCACGCCGTCACTCGCCTCCATTCGCTGGATGGTCGGAACGGAAAGCGCGCACAGCTCCGACAGCGCGCGCTGGTCGATGCCCAAGAGAGCTCGGGCGGCACGCAACTGTGCAGCGGTGATCATCGATACTCCGGCCAACTCCGCTAAGCACGGCCTAAAACTCAAAATATTATGTGTCAAGCATCAAGATACATGTGATATATATATTTTATACCACCCAGGGTCGGTGACCTTCCCGTGCGGCAACGGTAACGGCCCGGCAATGCTACCTGGGCCTGCGGTATGAACCGTCACCTATGTGTCCGGAATGGACCCAGGAAAAACTGGCGCACCGGAGCGGATTCGAACCGGCGCAAGCGGGGCCGTGAATTCCCGCCGCCCGGCTTAAATTCGGAAGGCTACGTCGCGCTTAAGCGTATCCTTCGGAGAAAAATCTTCCGGCCTCTGGAATAAGCAGCAACCCTTGCTCGTCGTGGAGGCAGGCCCTAGCACGTGGGGGCGAGGGGCGTTGCACGGGGATAATGCATGCGCAACCGACTTACTTTGCTTCTGGCCGCCGCTTGCCTGGCAACGAGTACTGTCTCAGGGTCGTCAGCAAACCCACCCACGCCGTCCGGGACGGTCGTGGTTCACCCGAAATTCGGTGGATACGTGCTGGGATTTGGCATCGATCCGGCAGGCAATGAGGGCCTGCTCAGCGAGTACGTCGCCCTCACCAACGGGAAAAATTTCATCGCGACCGAGACCTTCGACCAGAAGACCGGGAAGATCGTGAAGGTGCTCGCCAAGCGCAACAACACATCGTCTTCCTACGGCACCTGGGGGGTGTTCGGGCAACATATCGGACTTGATGAATACTACCAGACGCGCAAGCAGACCTTTCCGGTGCTCAATCCTCTGAGGGGCAACACATTCAATGCCGCCTGGCTGCTCTCTGTGCAGCAGGGTTATTATCTGTCGGACATCGAGGGCAATTTCAGCGATTCCAATGTCGTGGTCCTGACTTACAATTCCGACACCGACCTTCCGACGGTGTTCGCATCGAACATCGCGGCCGGCACGTTCGGAACGCCCGTGACCATAAACGACGAGGAGTTCTGCTTTTGCGAATCGCCGGTCATAGCGCTCGACGACCAAGCCAATGAAGCGGTGCTCGCCTCCTCCTACAGCACGACTCCGGCGATCGCGATTGCAGACCTCACCTCCGGAAAAGTCACCGAGTTCACCGGAGTCGGCTACGGTTTTGTCAGCGGAATTGCCGTGGACGGGGCGAAGGGCATTGCGGTGACGACCACCGGCGGCGGCGGCTTCGAACCGGCAGGTATTCAGTACTACGATCTGAAGAAACAGACCGGCGTTCAATATTTGCTACCCTGCTCCGACAATGGCGGCCAGAACTATTTCCCCCTGTCCGTTGCCTTCGATCCCGTCCATTCCCTGTTCTTCGTCGAGCAATTTGACACGACTCGCAGCAGCGGAACCGCTATCGATATCTATGACGAAAAAGGAAACCTTCAGCAAATGCTGACGCAATTCGCGATATTGCCGGTCAGCCCGACACCAATTGCGCTCAATCCGAAGACCCGGACAGGATTTGTCTACCAGGACCGTACCGCGATGGCACTGCAGTCCTTCGGCTACTGAAGTAACAGAGTGAAAAGATGAGAAGAGCGCATTTGGTCTTGTTTGCCAGCGTAGCGTGTTGGGTATTTATCATGCCGGCTCTGGCGGCGGGCGACGACGCCAGAGCAAAGGAAAATGTGCTCCACTCCTTCGGGAGTGGCGCGGACGGAGCCAAACCCTTTGCCAATCTGACAGCAATGAAAGGCGTGCTCTATGGCACGACGCTCGATGGCGGTGCCCACGGTGACGGCACGGTGTTTGCCATCGACCCGAAATCCGGGGCGGAGACGGTGCTCTATTCCTTTTGCAGTCAACAGAACTGCACCGATGGCGAGCAGCCCTACGGCAATCTGACCGTCGTGAAAGGCGAACTTTACGGTACGACGCAGCAAGGCGGCGCCACCAACAACGGCACGATCTATGCGTTCAATCCGGGGACCGGAACAGTCACGGTGGTTTATTCCTTTTGCAGTCAGCAGAACTGTGCGGATGGTTCCGAACCTTTTGCCGGCCTGACATCCGTGAAAGACAGGCTATACGGCACGGCGTTCGACGGCGGCGCTCATGGCGACGGTGTAGTGTTTGCGTTCGATCCGAAGACGGCAGCGGAAGAAGTCTTGTATTCCTTTTGCAGCCAACAAGACTGCGCCGACGGAAACGAACCCGTCACCAACCTGCTGGAATTGAACGGCGCGCTTTACGGTACATCGCTGACTGGCGGCGCTCACAATTACGGCACCGTATTTTCGGTCAACCCGAAGACGGGCGCTGAGACAGTGCTTTATTCTTTTTGCAGTCAGGACGGTTGCACTGACGGCGGGCCGTCCGAGGCCGCCCTGATAGCTGTGAATGGTACGCTCTACGGCACGACCTATGGGGGCGGGGCGGTCGATAGGGGTACGGTGTTTACGCTCGACCCCAGCACCGGTGTGGAGACGGTGCTATATTCCTTTTGCAGCAAGCAAAACTGCACGGACGGCGCAGAACCCTTCGCCGGGCTGCTCGCCGCGAAAGACGCGCTATACGGCATGACAGGTGATGGCGGCACTCAGGGCTTTGGCACGGTGTTCTCGCTGGACCCGGTTACAGGGCGGGAAAAGGTCCTTTATTCCTTTTGCAGCGAACAGGATTGTGCGGACGGTGAAGGCTCCGCAGCCAACCTGATCAACGAGAAGGGCACGCTGTACGGCACAACCTTTCTCGGCGGCGCCAATGGATTGGGGACAGTGTTTGCATTGAAACCTTAATGACGATTATGTTGTATTCTGTTCACGCGTAGCCATGGGCGCATCCGCTCGCTCGCCAGCGCCGTGAGTCGAAATGTCCGCATTCGAACCGAGCGGACATCCGAAATCACGACGTCGCCTTCCCGCGAGGGCTTCGGAGGCACCACGCGGAGCAATAGTGAAGGCAATCCGAGTCCGTTCCGCGAAGGTGCTGCGGCGGAATTTGCCGAAACGATCATTGCCGCGGCTGATCCCCTTCACAGTGCCGACACCGCCAAGCACGTCACGCGCACCATGCTGGAGAACGCAAGACAGGGTTCTGGAACCGCTCAAAGCCACCTTTCGGCTATCGCACCATTGCTGTCGAAAAGAAGGGCCAGAGCACCGGCGCAAGCGGGGCCGTGATTTTCCAGGCACAACTTTGGAGGCGGGCGCGGCAATCCAGGAGAAGTTATTGACATAACCAATGTGGTTATATATATAACCGACAAATTGGCCGCCCGAAAGGCGTTTTCCGACGAAATGGTGATGCATTGAAAATGGTGATGCATTGTCGTGCTTCGTCCGCCGCGGCGACCGCTTCCTGCGTTCTCCGAGGGCGTCGGCCGCCTCTGCGTGAAAGGCAAGCTCTTCGGCGATTTCGGTGCGCGCCCGTTTTCCCTGATGCAGGGAAAACACCAGGGAAAAATTCGGTATTATGGCGCAAACGCCACCGAGCCGGGAAAGTACGGGATTTGCCGGGAAATAGCGGGGACTAGGCGGGCTTAACGGGCCCAAACATCAGCATGATAGACGTAAGAAGGGCTGCCACGATTACCCAGATGACTATGGCTACCCCGATTCTCACCCGCCGATATTCTCCATTCGGAATGTAGGTGGCGTTTCTGAATAGCCACAGCACGCCCATGCGCGGCTTCAACATCTGGGCCGGAATGGCGCCAGCTTGAAGAGCGCGTTTCAGTTCGCGAGAAAATGCAAACCTGTGATACCCCCCAAAAATCCATGCGGCGAACCCCACCGCGACGGCGATCATGGCAATCCAATGGGTCGTGGAATATCTGACTATCATGTCGAAATTACTTCCGTCCGTCGCGGTCTTTCGCGAGAATCAGAATCGCAACTCCACCAAACCAGCCCAACATGAGGACGCCAAGCTCCAAGAGCTGGCCGTGCGTGACGTAACCCCATACCAAGTGATCCTGAAAAAAATAGACGTGTCCCGTTGCCGATTCTGGCGATTTCGGAGCGGTTGCGGCGATGCGGTGCGACTCATACCCGGCAGCCAAGAAACTGCCGATGGCTATTGCACCGCCGCACCACGATAGGCCCTGCCAAAACCTCACAGCGGTCCACCTTTGGTTTGGCCCCAGTATAGCCCATTGGCCGGGAGGCAACCCCAAATAGCTTTCGGGGCGCTTTCCGCGCCCCTCAAACCACCCTAATGTAGGAATCTCTGCGTCGGGCGGGCCGCAATCCCGCCTTGATGCCTCACCGATGCTGTCCGGCACCGCGCAAATGACTCTGCGCGGGACGGATAGGTATGTCAATCATCTTATGGCCGAACCTCTCATCATTCGCAGCGAAGCCGATCTCTGGACCGCTCTGCGGAACATCCCGGAGATTGAAGCCATCCCGGGAACGCCGCTGCTGCAAATTGCTGGTTGGAAACCGAACCTACTTTACTTCCCGACGGAACCGCTTGGTCACACGCTCTCGCCGTCGCTCGCCAGAGCGGTTGCCGGTTATCACAACAGCCTTTCCCGTGCGTACGCCTACGTATCATACGGCCAATCCGACTCCCGTTTTCTCAAATTGCAAGACATTGACGCTCTCGACATTCGACTGCTCTCGTTTGCCGGAAGCAACGGGCTCCAGGTCTTCGACAACGCATTGGACCGCCTCACGCACTCGCTGCTTTCCAAGTTTTCGGGCAAGCAAATGTTCGTGCTGGCAGTAATTTTCCTGCTCATGCATTTCGGCGAAACCGCGATGAAGGATTGGATACACGAAGAATCACTCGCGAGAATGCACGAGGCCGATGACGCGCAAACAGTAAAATTGAGCGAGCAGGAAACAGAGCGAATGGACCTGCTCAAATCCATACTCGCTAGTAATCCGCCTTGGAAACCTCTGAAATCACTTTCAGACGAGGGGCGCATACCATTGCTGCGCGGGACACTCGCGTATGATCGCGCTGAAGTCTTGGGCGTTCCTGTTACGCGCGATCAGGCCAGAGCCATAGTTCAAAAGGATCGGGAAAAAGCGCAGGGCAAGCGATTGGATGGAAGGTTTGAGGTTGTCGAAATTGACGTTGATAATCCCGAAGGATTTTCCGGCGTGCTTCGCGACATGAAGACTCACCTTGAAGTGAGAGTGTCGATCAATCTTGGCGAATTGCCGAGCGAGGATTTGCACACGCTTTTTTTGGCCTTGGAAAAAAAAGGCAGCGTGGACGCGCTAGTCAACGCGTGGATGATCGGAGAAAAGGTAACGTACGCTTCTATCGTACGCGCAAATCCTGTGCCCTAAACATCCTCCAAGTTTATTCCGGTTAGTCCCAATGCGGCTAGAGCGGCCATCAGGAACGTTGCCGCAAACGCTCCGCGAAGGACCTTGTTCTTGACCGAGATTTCCGTCTCATCCTTTAAGCCGTGCTGTTTCAGCCGCTTCGCCAGCTCTGCGTACGTAACTCCCGCGCGCTTCAATTCCACTTTCAAGAACCGGCTCATCCGGTCCCGTAACTCCGTTTCATCCTTTGCCAAACCCATGCAATCCCCGCATAGCTCTCATGCTTCAAAAGTAGCATAAACGCTTCTATATGGTATTGCAAGGGCGCCGATAGTAGCTTACATGCGACTTACGACGCTTGAGTAATACCAGTGAGCCAACATTTCCTCCTTTCCTCCAAAGCCAAGACGCTCCGCCTCGCGGACGTTCTCCGGCTTTCGGACGCAGAGGCGGAAACGGCGTTCTGCAAAATTCGCTGGCAGGATACCCAAGGCGCTCCGGTTTGCCCCGTTTGCGGCGGACTGGATGCTTACAAGACTGGACGCCCTGCCATGACGGCCAGGTATCGCTGCAAAGCCTGCCGGAAGGATTTCACGGTCACGTCCGGCACGTTGTTCGCCAGCCACAAGCGCCCACTCCGTGACTATCTCGCGGCGATTGCGATCTTCTGTAATGAAGTGAAGGGCAAGTCCGCTCTGGCGCTCTCCCGCGATCTCGGCCTCGCGTACAAGAGCGCCTTCGTTCTCGCGCACAAAATGCGCGAAGCAATGGCAGAGGAATTGAAGGGCCGGACCATCGGCGGCGAAGGCAAGACGGCGGAAATCGACGGCGGCTACTTCGGCGGTTATGTGAAGCCTGCCAACCATCGCGAAAACCGCCGCGACCGTCGCCTTGCGTTCAACCAGTCCGGCAAGCGTCAAGCGGTCGTTATCATCCGTGAGCGTGACGGCAAGTCTCTCCCGGCAGTGTTCCGTTCCGAAGGGGCGGCGCTCTCTTGGATTAAGTCCCGCATCGCCAAGGGAACGGTCGTGAATGCGGACGAAGGCAAGGCATGGAATGACTTGCACTCCCGCTTTGAAATGCGCCGCGTGAACCACGAACAGGCCTATTCGGCGGACGGCGCTTGCACGAACATGGCAGAAGAATATTTCAGCCGTCTCCGCCGCGCGGAAATCGGCCACCACCACCATATCGCCGGAACGTACTTGCTCCGCTACGCGCAAGAGAGTTCGTGGCGGGAAGATAACCGCCGCGTGACCAATGGCGAGCAGACGCGCAACGTAGCGGCGCTCGCGATGCGCCGTGGCCCGTCAGTGGATTTTTCTGGTTACTGGCAACGGCACGTGAAGGCTACTTCCCAAGCCGCCTAGGCTTCCCGTCAATCTTCGCATACTGTTTATGCGTGTGTTTCAAATCCTTACGTACATCTTTGATGTCGCAAGCCGATGGCAATGCTTCTGGAGCAGTACCACCTACGGCGATCATGGTTTTACGAACTTCCCGACCAACGTAGTGCGCTGCGTTTTCTAACGGCGCTTGACCACGTATGTTTTCGTTTTCGATTCTCTGTTCTGTCTGCGTTACTCGGAATAGATTTGCGGCCAATTCCGCCTTTCCCATGAAATCAAGCGGAGATCGGTCGACTGGCACTCCCTTGCGGCGCCTGATTTGATTAAGGTCTAGATTATACATACCGCGGTAGCCTGCATTCTGGAAAAATGCGTAATTCTGCACCCCTTGCCGAAACGCCGAGGCGCTTAGTGATCGCTCCCGCTCTGATAGTTCTCCCCTGATTAACACGCGTTCAACGCCATCAGCCTCTTGCACGTATTGCTGAAATGCCTCCGCAATCGTGACAAAATACGCTTGCGCTTCTGCAACGCGGCGATTGTTCGAATCTCCGTTCATGACGGTCAGGTAGCAAGCAAAGCGTGACAGTTTCCAATCCTTTTCTCCGGCGGGTGTCTTGGTTTGTTCAAAATTGTCCGGGATTGGAACATTAAGCTGAGCGCAGGCGGCCATCGCTTTGTTGACTGCCTTTAGTACCGGCTGCATGTGGTCATAGCCAAGTGCCTCCCTTAAGTCGGAAGCAAGCCAGTGCCGAAATCCGTTTTCCTTTATGAGTGACTCAAAATTTGGGCGGTCATCATCAAAGTGGAACACTTCAACCGAATCGCCCATTGGCTTCCCCGCTATATAGGAAACAAGAGCCGGGAACGTGCTTCGCGACTCACAAGGGAGTCTAGTCCTCTTAACACTGTTTTCTGTTTGTAGTTTTGGTAAGATCGATCTTGACACGGTAAAGCCTCGCGCGCAGCCTCTTGCTACGCGCGAATCGCCCACCGATTGCGCTGTCCGGAGGGACAAGGGCGGCAACCCGAATCCCTCGCTCCGGCAGATTACAGCAGTTCGCCACTTCCCGCTACCGTCCACCGCGCGTCCCGCGTCTTGCCGGTCTTGGCGACGGCGCCGGAACGGGCGAAGGCGCCTAGCCGGGAAACCACCATCTTCGTAACCGCCGTGTAGTGCGCCTCTGGAAAGCCCTTCGCGGCCATGATCGAGGCGGCAATCTCGCCAGCCGATAGGGGACGGTTTGCGGTCCGCAAGGCGTCTCGCACAAGCCGCGCGAGTTCGTTATGCCCGAAATAGCGTTTCTTCGGCTTGCGCGGGGCGATGTAGTCGGGATGGTCGGGGGAGAGAATGCCGATGGCCGCATCCAGGTTCGCGAGAGCGGCCCTCAGCTTGGCGAGTTTCTTTTCCGTGTCGTGGACTTGTTCCGAGATCGCGTCTCGTTTGTCCCGTAGGACGGTCAGGACATGCTCTGGCATGTCCACAAGCTAGGCGCGGCGGGGGATTCTTTCTTGTGGCGTTTGCGCCATAATACCGGAAAAATTCGAAAAAAAATGTCGCGCAACGCATGAAAGCCCTATTTGGCGGGATTTATCCGAATGCGAAGCCGGCAAAGCAGGGAAACCTGCGGGAATTTTCGCGCTCGGATTTGTCGCCGGAGCAGAGCCGCCGCGGCCAACCTGTCGACGCACGCTACCCTGCATCGTCTGTACAAAAAGGAAGGTTAACGGCGAATCGAAAATTCCCTGCATCAGGGAATTTCTCAGGGAATTTTTTCACAGCGTTCGAGAAACCTCGATTCTATCGGGTTTTCTTGCATCCAAAGCGGGCGTTGCAGGGAATTTGGCAGGGAATTAGCGATTTGGCATGCTTAGACATCCGGGTCCTGATTTTGGCGGCCATTGCCGCAACGGCTGCGGCGACAATTCCTGCCGCAGCGGCGAGCGACACGCACTGCTTCGACGCGGTCGCGGCGACGCGCGGCTATACGCTGGGGACGGCCGCCGACGCCACGCCGACGCCCGACGGTAAATCGGTTCTCTATCTGCGCAGCGGGTCACGCGACACCATCCAGCACCTGTTCGCGTACGATGTGGCCACACACAGCGAGCGCGATCTGATCTCACCGGAAGCGCTGCTCCGCGGCGGCCAGGAACAGCTGAGCGACGAGGAGAAGGCGCGGCGCGAGCGGGCGCGGATCAGCGTCAAAGGCTTCACCGCATTTTCCCTGTCGCGCGATGGCAGCGAGGTCCTCCTGTCGCTTGGCGGCAGACTCTTTGTGCTGGCGCGAAGCAACGGCAGCGTCATTCCTCTTCCCGGCGAGGGATGGATCGCGCCGCAATTGTCGCCCGACGGAACCAAAGTCGCCGCGCTGCGCGACGACGATCTCCACGTGATCGACATTGCCGGAAAGAGCGACACCCAGCTCACCCATGGTGCCGGCGAAACCTTGCAGCACGGCGAAGCGGAGTTCGTGGCGCAGGAAGAAATGGACCGCCGCGACGGCTTCTGGTGGTCGCCGGATTCACACTCCATCGCCTATGAGGAGGCGGACCTCTCGCCGGTCGAAGCCGAATACGTCGCCGATCCGCTCGAACCGCAGAAGAAGCCGGTGGAATTCCGCTACCCGCGCGCCGGCACCGCGAACGCCATCGTCCGGCTGGGGGTGATTGCTGCCGCGGGAGGCCCAACGGTCTGGCTCGACTGGGACAACAAGGCGTATCCGTATCTCGCCCGCGTCGAATGGATGAAGGGCGGCCCGCTGTCGCTCCTTGTACAGAACCGCGAGCAGACCGAAGAGAAGTATTTCGCCGCCGATCCGCAGTCCGGCGCCATGCGGCTTCTGTGGCGCGAAAAGAATTCGGCGTGGCTCGATCTACCGGCGCCGTTGCCCAAGGAGATTCCGTACTGGTTGCCGGACGGCAGTGGCTTTCTGTGGATGACCGAGCGCGCCGGCCAGACCCAGCTGGAGCGCCATGCCGCCGATGGAAAGCTTCTCAATGCGGTGACGCCGCCGCGCTTCCGCTTCGACGCGCTGCTCGATGTCGACATGCAAGATGACACGGCGATCGTGCAGGGTGGGACAGACCGGCTCTCGAAACAGATCTGGCGCGTCGGCCTGAAGGGCGGTGCGGCGGTCCCGATTGCGGTTGCGCGAGGGACCAACACCGGACAATTCGGCGAACAGCACGCGATTTTCGCCCACGGCTACAGTCTCCTGGACGGATCGAGCGGCGTCGATGTTTTGTCGCGCGACGGCAGAACGATCGCGAAGCTGCCGTCGAAGGCCGAGACGCCGCCGTTCATTCCCTCGCCGCAATACTTCACCGTCGGCAAGCTCGGTTTCGATGCGCTGGTCCTGCGGCCCCGCAATTTCAACGCGAAGCGGCACTACCCGGTGATCCTGTCGGTCTATGGCGGCCCCGCCTCGAAACAGGTGTGGGCCGCGCGGCGCAATTACTTCACCCAGCAATGCATGGCGGATGAGGGCTACGTCGTTGCGGTGTCCGACAATCGCGGCACGCCCGGACGCGACAGCGCCTGGTTCCGCGCCGTGGAAGGCGACGCGATCGACATTCCGCTTGCCGATCAGGTGGAGGCCCTCGAGGCATTGGGCAAACGGGTGCCGCAAATGGATTTGCGCCGCGTCGGCGTGTACGGCTGGTCGTTCGGCGGCTATTTCTCGGCGATGGCGACGATGCGGCGCCCCGATGTGTTCGCAGCGGGCATCGCCGGCGCGCCGGTGGTCGACTGGCAGGATTACGACACCTATTACACCGAACGGTACATGGGACTACCGGACAAGAATACCGATGGATATCGCAGAAGCAATGTGCTCGCTTACGCGAACCAGCTCCGCCGGCCGCTCCTGATCATCCATGGCGTGACGGACGACAATGTCCATTTCGAGCACACGATGAAACTGACGCTCGCTTTGCTGAGGGCGGGAAAACCGTACGATCTGCTGTTGCTGCCCGGCACGCACATGCTGGCCGACGACATTTTGCGCGCCCGCGTCACCGAACGCGAGATGAACTTCTTCGCCGCACATCTCGGTACAGCAAAGTAGGCCGGACTGAAGTCGGTCCGGATGGAATCGGTCTCTCGGTCCGAACAATGCTGCGCATCAACGCAGCATGAAAACGAACGATGTTACACCGTCAGCAGGCGATTGAAGAACGAGCGGTAGCGCTGGAGTGCAATGCGCAGGTCCTCCGTCGAAACGTCGTCGCCGCGATCCCACGCGCCTTCGAGCCGCGAACGCTCTGCGGCGAAGATTTCCGCGAGCTGTTTCATCGTCGTGGCCACCAGATGATCCGCGCGCTGGACGGCCTGCCGCGGCTCGTCAACAAAAGAAGCCTGGATGGTGTCCCATTCCCCGCGCATGCGGTCGCAATCCCCTGTCGGGAGCAGCGCTACGCGTTCACCTGCGTTCTCCTTTGCGCCGTTTCCACCATTGTGCGATTTGCGCCAGGCTTCCTCCGGGGGTTCGCTGCCGGCGAGATCGGCTGTGGCCAATGCACGATGTGTGTCGTCCGCGGTTTCGCGAGTCTGTTCCGTTCTGTCGTCCATCACTCCATCTCCACCAAGTCCTAGGAAGCCTTCGCCCGGGCCGGTTCGGCCGTGAGTTCATCGAAGAGTGCGCGGTAATGGATCATCGCCTGGCGCAGCGCTTCCGTATCGGCTTCGCCCCGGCGCCGTTTGAGCGCGATGTCGTGGCCGGCGCGATAGTTCTGCACCACCGTCGGGTAATCCACCGAGAGATCGGCGGAGCGTTGCTCGAAATCCGTCACCGGATAGCCGCGGGCGCTCATGACAGCCCCCAGCAATTCGTCGGCACGCGAAATAGCCTCCGCGGGATTGTCGACGAAATCCGCCTGTACCTTGCGCCACGACGCGACGAAACGGGCGCGTTCCTCGGGCGCAAGCGGACGGATATCGAACTTTTCGACCCGGGTCTCGCGTTCGTGCAGCTGTGCTTCCGCCGCGCGCCTGTTGCCGGTCTCGGCGATCGCGCGCTGGTATTCGGGACCGAAGCGCGATTGCAGATGTTTGGTCCGGCGAGTCTGCCAGAAGAAAAACGCGGCCGCGGCGATCGCCAGAACCGCAATGATCGCAAGAACGACGATGATGGCGAGCGTTGTCGTGCTCATTTGATGCCTCCCGTTGCCCCTCGTGCGCGCGTCGCCGGCAAACGCGGCACTCTTAAGAGGGCTAACGAGTCACCGAAGGCGAGGGTTCCGGTGCGCGCGGTTTCGTGACGCCAGCTTCGGCGCTATAATCGCCGCACCCAAATCCACGGGAGGTGTCCGACATGTCCGGGACAATCCGATTCACCCTCAACGGCAAACCCGTGGAAATTGATGCCGGAGAAAATCGCACGCTTCTCTGGGCGCTGCGGACGGACGCGGGCGTCACGGGTCCCAAACTCGGGTGCGGTGAAGGTTTTTGCGGCGCGTGTACGGTGATCGTCGACGGCGCGGCGGTGCGTTCGTGCAGCACCCGTCTCGCCGACGTGACCGGCAGGAAGGTCACGACGATCGAGGGACTTGCGAACGGCGGCACGCTCGATCCGCTGCAACAGGCCTTCATCGATCACGGCGCCTTCCAGTGCGGGTATTGTACATCAGGCATGATCATGACGGCCCACGCCTTGCTGAAAGGCAATCAGCATCCCACGCGCGAACAGATCGCCGAGGGGCTGGAGCAGAATCTCTGCCGCTGCGGCGCGCATAACCGGATCGTCGCCGCCGTCGAGGCGGCGTCGAAGGCAGGACCGGGCCCATGAGTGCAGCGGCCCAACTCACCCGACGCGATGCGTTCAAACTCACGGGCGCCGGCATCGTCGTCTTCTTCGGTCTCGATCCCCGCGCGGTGCTGGCCCAACGGCATGTCCATTATCCCTCGGATTTTCACGCCTATCTGTCGATCGGGCCGGACGGACACGTCACCGTGTTCTCGGGCAAGATCGAGATGGGGCAGGGCGTGCTCACCTCGCAGGCCCAGATGGCGGCGGAGGAACTGAGTGTCGATCTCGCTGCGATCGACATGGTGCTGGGGGATACCGACCGCTGTCCCTGGGACATGGGCACGTACGGCTCGCTCACGACGCGCATGTTCGGGCCCTATCTGCGCGCCGCCTGCGCGAAGGCGAAGGGCGTATTGGTCGGGCTCGCCGCGAAACGTCTTAGCGTCGATCCGGCAAAGCTGAAGGTGAAAAGTGGCGTCGTGTTCGTCGACGGCGAACCCGCGCGCAGGGTGACATATGCGGAATTGGCGAAGGATGCGCGCGTCGCAGAGTTTGTAACCGAAGCACCCGCGCTGCACACGCCCGACCAGTTCTCGGTGATGGGACGCCCGGCCACGCGCCTTGATTCGCGCGACAAGGTCACCGGCGGCGCGAAATACGCGGCCGATATCCGTCTTCCCGGAATGCTGTACGCCGCGGTGCTGCGCGCGCCCGAACACGGAGCAACGTCCACGCATATCGATACGTCGGCGGCGGCAAAGCTGCCCGGCGTTACTATCGTCAACCAGCCCGATCTCGTGGCTGCACTGCATCGCGATCCGGAATCGGCGGGCAAGGCGCTCGACAAGATCGCCGTGGAGTGGCGACGACCGGCACTTCCGCTCGACCCCGAGACAATTTTCGATCATCTCGTCAAATCCGCAACGAGCGTGGAAACGGTACAGACCGCGGGCGATGTGGGTACGCGTTCCGCAAGGCCGCTCGAAGCTTCCTATCGCAAAGGCTATGTGGCGCACGCGGCCATGGAGCCGCATGCCGCGCTCGCGGAATGGAAGGATGGACGGATGACGGTATGGGCCTCGACCCAGACGCCGTTTCCGGTGCGGGACCAGATTGCCAGGGCTGTAGGACTCGATGCGAAGAATGTGCGTGTGATCACGCCGTATCTGGGCGGCGGGTTCGGCGGCAAGAGTCCCAGTCTGCAGGCGATCGAGGCGGCGAAGCTCGCGAAGATCACCGGCAAGCCTGTACAGGTGGCGTGGTCGCGCGCGGATGAATTCTACAACGACACTTTCGATCCGGCGGCAGTGGCGACGGTTCGGGCCGGCCTCGACAGGGATGATCGCATTTCGCATTGGGATTATGTGGTCTATGCCGCGCCGACGCGCGGCGCGAAGCTCTTCTACGACGTGGCGAATGTGCGCGTGAGAGGGGCGGGCGGCGCGATCTTCGAGGGCGACACCTCACAGAACGGCCTTCATCCCTTCGGCGTCGGTCCGTGGCGCGCGCCGGGCGCCAACATGAACGTCTTCGCCGTCGAGTCCACGGTCGACAGCCTCGCGGCAATGACGAAGACCGATCCGCTCGCCTTCCGTTTGAAGCATCTTTCCGATGAGCGCATGCGCAAGGTCGTCAAGGCCTGCGCTGACGCTTTCGGCTGGCGGGCGGCGGCTGGCCCCAGCGGACGCGGCGTCGGCATGGCACTCAGCATCGATGCCGGCAGCTATGCCGCAACCATGGCGGAGGTGAAGGTCGACCGCGCGAGCGGGCGCGTGAAGCTTGTACGCATCGTTTCGGCGGTCGACATCGGCCAGATCGTCAATCCCGAAGGTGCGCGCATGCAATGCGAAGGCGGCCTCACCATGGGTCTCGGCTATACGCTCGCCGAAGAACTGCGCTTCAAAGGAGGCGAAATACTGGACAGGAATTTCGATACCTATCAGTTGCCGCGCTTCAGCTGGGTGCCGCCGATCGAAATCGTTCTGGTGAAGAATGACGCCATAGCACCGCAGGGCTGCGGCGAACTCGCGATCACGACCACCGGCGGCGCCGTCGCCAATGCGGTGTTCGATGCGACGGGTGCGCGCATGACACGTCTTCCCATGACGCCCGTGCGCGTGCTCGAGGCGCTGAAGCCAAAGAATCAGCAGGCGCGCGCGGGGTAGCACCTCCAGCTCCCCATCCAACCACGGCAGACAGCTCTCGCGCCGCGTCTCGGTTCGCGCCCTGTTTTTTTGGAAGGGCAACAATTGTCTGCACGATCTTGCGAAGGCGAATTTTCAGCCGCACAACGCAACGCATTAGCGTTTGTCCACGCCCGGGGATTATCGAAAAAGCAAACACGGAAATGACGATTGTTTTGAATCCGAAAGGTTCCTGCGCCGGGGTTAAATAACCTCTGGAACCATCCGTCCCGTCTGGTCCTATCGAGTCATAGAAGGAACGAGCCGTCGCAGGAGGTAATGCGAAATGGAACGCCCTGCGCATTTGATGATTCAAAGGCGCCCGCTTTCGCCGCGAAAGGTGGCGGCGATCTCAGCTGCGCTGGTTTTCGAAGCGGCGGCGATCTACGCGGTCGCGAATGGCCTTTCCTTCAGCGGCGTTCGCGTCATTCCGCATATTGTACAGGCAGAAGTCCTGCGGACCCCGCCGCCCAAGGTGCAACCCGTCGTATTGCCGCCACCGCAACTGGTCAAACCCACCGTCGCGAGCGTGCCGCCGCCCGAGATTCAAATTCAGACGCCCCAGCCGCCGCCAACGATCACGGCGGCAAAGATGCCTCCACACCCGGTGGCGCCGCAGCCGGTGCAGGTCGCCGCACAGCCTGCCCCGCCCGCGCCTCCCAAACCCCAGGGGATGACGGCGCCCGTCTCCATCGGCGGGTCGCACAGCTGCGAGAACGAATATCCGGCCGTGGCGCAGCGCCTGAACCAGGAGGGAACGACCAGCATCAAGTTTACGGTCAATACCGACGGCAGGGTCGCCGACGTACAGGTGGTCGGATCGAGCGGGCACGATTCGCTGGATCAGGCGGCCATCCGCTGCGCGTCGTCCTGGCGGTACAAACCGGCCCTCCAGGACGGTCAGCCGGTGTCCGCTCCCTGGACCACGAACGTCCAGTGGAAGCTGCAGAACGGCTCTACGGCGATGTAAAGGCTTACGAGCGGCGAGCTCAGACTACGACGCAGGCTGCGGGGTAGGTACAGAAACGGGTTGGCTGGGGCGGATGGCGCGAAAGCTCCTACAACTCTTCCTGACACGCCAGACCAAAAAAAGGGGGCGGGATATGACCCGCCCCCTAATCGTTGCTTTACCACGCGTCGCTGTTGGCTAGCTCCCTCCGCCCAGTGTCACCCGCACGGCCCTTGATGCGATGCCGTTTACGATCACCTGTAGCTTGCTTTTGCCGGTTTCGCAGGTTGCGGGGATGTCAAACACGGCGTTGGTTGTCCCGCTCGTCCATACGCCCATGGTCGAAAAATTGTAGCTTCGCGCGTAGCAGACATCGCCCGTTGTGCTGTTGGTAATGCGAACGAGCGGGAAGTTTGTAGCTGCCTGCGCATCGTCGCCGTACACGCCACCGAGATCGAAGCCGTTGAAGTTCGTTCCCGCTATCGCGTTGCCCGTGCTGCCGACACCGAGCGACGATGACACGCTCGAGATCACCGGGCGCCAGGCCGCGTTGGCTGCACCGTGAGGCGAGTAGATGGCCACCTCGTTCGGCGTGGTCTGGCTGTTGTCCCACAGGACCTGCCCGGTCGGAAGGAGGAGCAGGTTGCCTTCGAAATCGGACGTGTTCGGGGCCTGGGCCGGATCGTTCACCTGCGTCGCACTGACCCTGCCGGCCCGGTTGATGCTGAATTCCCAGAAGTGTGTCGGAGTGTTTCCGTAGCCGGGGCTTGCCGACATCAGGACGTTGCCGTCGGGAAGGGTGGCGGCAGGCGCATCCGCTTCGGTGTAATTCACCCCGCCGTACGACAACACGGGTCCGCTCTTCCAGGTGCTGCTTGCGACGTCGTAAATGTCGACGACCGGGGTCGTACCGGCGACAGAGGCTCCGCTGAACTGGATGATGGTCCCTTGCGAACCATAGCGGGGGGTCAGCGCTGCGGCGCCCAACTCGAAATTGGTCGAGTCGCTCATGCGATCGGCCGTTTGTCCGGCAAGGCTCCAGACTCCCGTTACCGTGTCGTAAATCTCATAATCGTCATAATTGGCGCCGTAATCCCAGACATCGACCATGAAGAGGTTTCCGTTGGGCAGTGCCGTATAGCCCTGCTCATCGTTGCAGAAATCGCCGGCGGCGCAGGAGTAGCTGTTTCCCGTCGTCCAGGTCACAACGTCGTCGACACCGACGGATGCGATCGCCTGCTGGGCAGGATAATCGCAGCAATCGGCGACCATGTAGCTTCCGTTCGGAAGGATGACGCTTTCGGCGTCACCGATCATGGCCCAGCCGGCGGGCGGCGCGACGGCCGTCCATTTGTTTGCCACCGGATCATAGATGGCGCCCAAATTGTACCAACCCTCTTCGCACTTGCCGGCCCCTTCGCCGTTGTATTCGCCGCCATTCACGATCATCTGGCCGCTCGGCAGGATTTGCGTGGCGAAGAACAGCGGTTGATAGCCCTTTGGCATCGCCGCGATCGCACTCCAGCTGCCGTTCACGTAATTGCCTTTGTTGTCCGGCGTGAGCTTGTACCAGTTAGACGTACAAAAATCCTGAATGACCACCGTGCCGTCGGTCAGCTGCTGGGGCGCCCATGGACCGTGCGTGAAGGGCAGCGGGGCAACCACATCGGCCCAGGTGCCGGAGATGGTGGGCTTCCTCGCGACAAAAGGCCCTTCATAGCGGCCGACATGCAAGATTGGCCGGTTGGGTTCGACCCGCGCGGTGGCTCCTCGTTTGTGAGGATAGTAAATCGGATGCGCGGAACTGGGCGCGGCAGACACGGCCAGCGCGATCGCCAGCGCGGACGCGCCGGCGGGCAGGGTCACGGACTTCATGGAAGATTCTCCCTCTGTCGGAGTCCTCCCGCGATTCCGTTGCGGCCAGGTCTCCTTTGTTAACGAGGAACAAACGGGACAGAAATGCGTTCCGCGGGGCCAGGAATTTTCGATTTTTTTTTGCGCAACACAGGACGGGGAAAAGTGACGCCGCCACCGTCATTTACGCCGTTCGCGGCCACCGACCGGGCTGAGTGGTACGAAGTTTGATATATCGTGGAACGATATTTTAAGGACCTGGCGTGCATGCTTCGCCCGACTTTGGGAGGTTTCCTTGATGAAGGTGTTTTCACGGTTTGGCGCCAACACGACCGGTGTAACCGCCATCGAATACGGGCTTATCGCGGCCCTGATCGCTGTTGTGATCATCGCAGCGGTGTCAACAGTCGGTACG
>Ga0070734_10002438_pt1 | contig 22554 bp, 20 predicted proteins | sample Coa_R1_8_FD_66444 | JGI IMG/M metagenome (GOLD analysis project Ga0070734, IMG submission 66444) | Surface soil microbial communities from Centralia Pennsylvania, which are recovering from an underground coalmine fire - Coalmine... | ecosystem: Environmental > Terrestrial > Soil > Unclassified ...
TCTCGATGGCGCGGGCCGTCCGCTCGATGGCTTCGGCGAGCTGCGCTGTCGCGATCGTGTCTCGCTCACCGGCGAGCCCTTGAATCCGCTGATGCGCCGCGCGATCCGCGACCCGCTCGACGTCGGGGTGCGCTCGATCAACTCGCTCCTCTCGGTCGGCGGCGGGCAGCGCATCGGACTCTTTGCGGGCTCCGGCGTCGGCAAGTCGGTGCTGCTCGGCATGATGACGCGCTACACGCGCGCCGACGTGACCGTCGTCGGCCTGATCGGTGAGCGCGGCCGCGAGGTGCAGGATTTCGTGAGCAACACCCTGGGGCCCGACGGCATGCGCCGCGCCGTCGTGGTGGCCACTCCGGCGGACAATCCGCCGCTGATGCGCCTGCACGGCGCGTGGCTCGCGACCGCCATCGCGGAGTATTTCCGGGACCGCGGATTGAAGGTGCTGTTGCTGCTCGACTCCCTCACGCGCTTCGCCCAGGCGCAGCGTGAGATCGCGCTTGCGATCGGCGAGCCGCCGGCGACCAAGGGCTATCCACCCTCGGTGTTTGCACGGTTGCCGCAGCTCGTCGAGCGCGCCGGCAACAGCGATCGCGGCGTGGGCTCGATCACCGCCTTCTACACCGTGCTCGCGGAGGGCGACGATCATAACGACCCCATCGCCGATGCGGCGCGCGCCATCCTCGACGGCCACATCGTGCTCTCGCGGCGCCTCGCGGAGAGCGGCCTGTACCCGGCGGTCGACGTCGAGGCCTCGATCAGCCGCGCGATGCATCAGATCGCGACCCGCGAGCAGCTCGATTACGCCACCCGCTTCCGTCAGGTGTACACGACTTACCAGCAGAACCGCGATCTCATCAGCGTCGGCGCATACCGGCGCGGGAGCGATCCGCGCATCGACCTCGCGGTCGAGCAATGGCCGAAGATCCTCGAGTTCCTGCGCCAGGACATGTACGAGCCGGTCAATCTCGAGCGCAGCTACGCCGACTTGAGGCAACTCGTGACGCAGTTCTCGGCGCAACCGCCCCCGGCAGGCCGATAGTGCGCCGGCATGCTCACAGGCCCTGATCCATGATGCGCTCCAAGCGATTCGAGCCGATCCAGGAAATCGCCGCGCAAGGCGCGAACGAGCTCAGCCGCTCCATGAGCGAGGCGGCGCAGCGAGTGGCCGATCTCGAGCGTCAGTTCGACAAGCTCAAGCGCTATCGGGACGAATACGCGCAGAAGTCGCTGGCCGCCGGCGCGAGCGTCGATGCGGTCAAGCTGCAAAACTACCGCTCATTTCTCGACCGGCTGGGCGAGGCGCTCAGGCAGAGCGCGGCGACGCTCGAGACGGCGCGCGCCGAGCTCGAGCAGCGACGCGCGCAATGGAGCGAGAAGCGCATCGAGGCGGAGTCCTTGACGCGGGTGGTGGAGCGTTACCGCACCGAGGAGCGCCGCGCGCAAGATGCGCGCGAGCAACGCGAGAACGACGAGACTGCGCGGCGAGTCATGCGGCGCGCCGCCGACGAGCGCGGCTCCTAGCATTTCGCGCCGGCGCGTGCACCGCGCGGCGAATTTGTTATCGTGAAGGGTATGCTCATCGCCGGCCATGTCGCGGCCTTCGATCCCGGCGGGCGCCTCAGGCCCTGGACCTCATGGAACGATGCGCTCGCGCGCGAGATGCGCTTCTACCAGGACTGCCCGCAGGATCACGGTTACCCGCGCTTCGTGCACACGACGTTTCTCGACGCCAACTGGGCACCGACGGATCGCACCGACACCATTCCAGCCATGCAGAACGGCATGGGCATCCTGTCCTATCTCAAGTACCAGGCGCTGCACGGCCAGGCGGTGGGCTGCCTGCCGGTCGCGCGCGCGATGGCGGACTACCTCATCAACGAGGCCGCCACCCCCGCCGAGGGCGCCTACCCGCGCTTCACGCGCTCGACGGGGCGACGCGGCTATTTTCCGCAGCCGCCCGATGCGGGCTCGCAAAGCGACCGGCCCTGGGAGGTGCAGCCGGACAAAGCGGGCATTGCGGCGTTTGCGCTCATGCAACTGTTCGAGTCGTGCGGCGAGCGTCGTTATCTCGCACAGGCGCTGCACAACGCCACGGTGCTCGCGGCCCATCAGCGGGCGGGCGATGCGCGGCAGTCACCGTGGCCGTTCCGGGTCGATTACCGGAGCGGCGAGGGACGCGGGCCCGTGTCGGGCAACATGACCTACATCCTGCGTCTCTATGAGGCGCTGCTCCTCCATGGCTTCGAGGAGTTTCGCGCGCCGCGCAGAGCACTCTGGCACTGGATCGAGCATTACCAGATTCCGAGCGCAGCGAGCGACGGCGCACTGTTCGCACAGTTCTTCGAGGACCACGATACGCCCACCAATCGCACGGCGTGGGCACCGCTCAATCTCGCGCGCTACCTCATCGAGCGGCGCGACTCGCTCGAGACCCGCTGGCGCGAGCATGCCGCCTCGCTCATCGAGTTCGTGCGCCGCTCGTTCACCCACCGCGAGCTCGGGGTGACCGTCTGTCACGAACAGGACGAGGACCCCCAGGCCTGGGGCGGCATCAACTCAACCTTCGGCGCCGTGCTCGCGCTCCATGCGCAGGCGACGGGCTCCGAGTCGCTGGCCATCGAGGCGCGAGAGGCGCTCGATTTCACGCTGTACTCGATCGATGAGCTTGGACGACCGCGCGATCTGCACCTGAGCGCCGCTCCCGGGGGCTGGCAGCAGGATGCGCATACCGACGTGATCCATAACTACATGGACGCGCTCGGCGCTTTTCCCGAGTGGGGCGGGCTAGGGTCGCCGCCCTAGCGTTAACGGGCCCTGGGCGCCTGGGGGCCCGGGGTTGGCACACGAATTGCTCATGTCGTGAGGCATGAGCCCTTCGATGCAGATCCGACCGGCGGTGAGCGCTCCCTTGCCGCCAGGCCCGGGCGCCAGCGCCGGCGGGGATTCCCCCTCGACCGGCGCGCGCGATTTCGCCGCAACACTGAATTCGGCCGCGGGCGCACAGCGCGCCGCGGTGGCCCACCCGCAGGCCGCTTCCTCGGGCCCGTCCCCGCAGCACCCCGATCCAGGGGCCGCGGCCGGCCATCGCGGCGAGCGGCCGCCGGCTGCGCCTCGGTCCGGCAACGCGTCGCCGAGCGGCGGGGCCTTGCCGCCCGGCGGCGAGCGGGCGCCGCCTGCGTCATCCGCGGACGGCTCCTCGGCCAGCGCCGTGAGCGGCAGCAGCGCGAGCGGGAGGGGGACGAGCGGCAAGGGGGCGGGCGGCAGCGGGGCGACCCAGTCGGCGTCCGCCGGCGCGGGCGAACCCGGGGCGACCCTCGCCGCGGTGGCCGGCGCGCCGACAAGCAGCCCGAATCCTCCAGTGCTCGTTCCCGACAGCGCCGCGGGCGCTGCCTACGCACTGAGTGGGCCGAGCGCGACGAGTGGGCCGAGCGGGACCAGCACCGCGGCCCCGATCGCGACGAACGGCACGAGCACCGCCGCCCCGGGCGCGACGAGCGATGCCGGCGCCGCAACCCTGGCGCGCGATGCGGCTGTTGCGAGCGGTGGTCCGGACGTGGCGACGGGGCCGAGCGCAGCGAGCGCGTCGCCCTCCGCTTCGGCTGCCCTGAATGCGAACGCCTTGAAGGCGAACGCCCTGAACGCGAACCCCGCCGCCGCCGCCCTCGCGTCGGCGCCCTCCCTCGAAGCGGGCGCCGCGAGCTCCGGCGCAGCGACTTCGCCGCTCGTCGGCGCGATGCGCCTCGCGCTCACGGCCAGCGCCGATGGCGTTGAGCAGAGCGTGACGGCCCTCCCGCCGCCCCAGGTCGTCGACGCATCGCGCATCGCGGATGCGGCCGCGGGCACGAGCACGCAAGCTCAACCCACCTCGCTCGCCGCGAGATTCCTGGGCCAGTTCGACAGCGTGCTCGAGAGTCCCGCGCCCGCGCCGAGCCGCCCGAGTGACACCTCCGCGCCCACCCCGACGGTCAACCCGGTGCTCATCGCCGGTTCGCCGCCCGCAGTGACGGGCGCCTCGAGCCTCATCGCTCTCGGTGCGGCATCACCGCTCGCGGTCGTCGCGGCGGCGTCCGGCGGTGGTGAGACCGAGCCGCAGTTTTCGAGCGATCGCCGTGGACATGCAACGCTCGCCGGCCCCGATCTCGGCGCCGACGGGGTGCTCCCCGCGATCGGCAACAGCACCGCCCCGAGCGACAGCGGTGCACCGACAATCAAGCTCGACAGCACCCTCGACAGCCCGAGCTTCCCCGCGGAGCTCGCCGGTCGCGTCGCCTACCTCATCGGCAACAACCTGGGCTCGGCCAAGCTGCAAGTGACCCCGCCGCAGCTCGGCCCGATCGACTTGCAGATCTCCGTGCAGGGCAACAGCGCGCAGATCGTCATGAGCACGCACAGTGCCCTCACCCACGCGGCCCTCGAGTCGAGCGCTCCCGCCTTGCGCGAGTTGCTCGGATCGCAGGGTTTTGCGCAGGTGAGCGTCGACATCTCGCAGCGCTCCTTCCAGGAGCAGCCCACCTTCACGCAGCCGGAGTCGACCTTCGCTCCGCGAGAGAGTGTTGCGGCGGAGCCGATCGCAGCGGTGCGCAGCGCCCGCTCGCTGCTCGACGCCTACGCCTGAGGCTGGGTGCCGAGCTCTCGTGCCCGATGTCAGGCAAGGCCGCCGCTCACCGAGATGATCTGTCCGGTGAGATAGCCGGCTTCTTCCGAGACGAGGTACCCGACCAGGCTCGCGACCTCCTCGACGCTGCCGGCCCGCTGCATCGGCACCAGCTTGCGCACGGTCGGCGCATCGAACGCGCCCGCCCCCATGCCGCTCGCGAGAATGCCCGGGGCGACCGCGTTGACCGTGATGCCGCGACTGGCCACCTCGAGCGCGAGCGCGCGCGTGGCGGCATTCAACGCGCCCTTGGCGGCCGCATAGTTCACCTGGCCGCGATTGCCGAGCAGTGCGCTCACCGAGGAGATGTTGACGATGCGTCCCCAGCGGGTGCGGATCATCGGCAGGATGAGCGGCTGAGTGACGTTGTAGAAGCCGTCCACGGAGACCGCGATCACGCGCTGCCACTGCTCCGGGGCCATGCCGGGGAAGACGGCGTCATCGTGCACGCCGGCATTGTTGACGAGAATCTGGATCGGGGCGGGGGCCGTCTCGAGAAGCGCCTCCAGCACCGTGCGGCTGCGGGCGCCCTCGGTCACATCGAATATGAGCGGCTCGGCGGCACCGCCCGCCGCGCGGATCAGGGCGACGATGCGCTCGGCGGCCGCGATCTGGCGGTGCGCGTGGACATACACGAAATGACCCTCGCGGGCGAGGCGCAGACACAGCGCCGCGCCGAGCGCGCCGCTGCCGCCGGTGACGAGCGCGCGGCGTTGCTCGGCCATCAGCGATACGCTCCGGCGGCATCCGCATCAAGCACCACGGTCGCACGGCCGGCGAGCAGGCGCCGCTCGGCGGCGCCGACCGAGAACTCGTAGAGCGCCGTGCGGTCATCGCTCGCCAGGCGGCGGGCACTGCAGATGAGGTCGTCGGCGATGTCATCGAGCCGCACGACCTCGAACTTGACCGAGCGCAGACTCGCGAGCAGGCCAAAACGTGCCCGGGCCTCGCTCCTCGAGGTGGTGAGCGCCCCATGGGCGGCCATGGCCTGCGAGGCGAGCTCGATGCCCGCGGCGATGCCGAGACGGCCCTCCCAGCGCAACGGATGTGCGAGATCGCGATGGCCGGTGCACAGGCAACGGATGTGCTCCGCGTCCCAATCGAGCACGCACTCGAGCAGACACATGCGGCCCTGATGCGGCAGGTGAGTCGTCAGCCAGTCAGCCCCTAGTGACATGGAGAGATGCGCACCTCGAGGTTCTGCGGGGCGAGGTACTCGATGCGCACGGCGCGCGCTGCGCGCTGTGCCAGCGCCGCGAGCAGCGGCAGGCTGCGCGCCGCCGGGATGGCGCCGCGCAGTTGCTCGAGCGTCCCGCTCTCGGTGAACGGCTCGAATGCAGCGGCGGTCAATGCGACCTCGATGTGCGCCAGGGAGCTCGCGGAGCGCTCCGGCGTGAGCACGAGAGCCACACCGAAGGCGTCTGGAATCGGACGCTTCGAGCGCAGCGGCTCCGGATACTCGGTGTCGTAGGCGAGGAGCAGCAGCGGCGTGCGCTCGAGCGCAACCTGCGCCAGAGCCTCGAGCAGTCCGGCCCCGAAGCTTGCGTCGAACGCGCCGAGCACGGTCGACTCACGCTCGGCCCGGGTCGCGATGCTCCAGTAGCCGGCGGGCGCATTGTGCACCGAGTTCGTGAAGCGCGTCGGCGAGACCTCGGGCACGGTTGCCGCGAGCGATTCGCACAGCTCATGACAGTTGTAGCCGTCGGCTCCGGAGGAAGCGAATACGCTCGGTAGCTGCTGCGCCTCGACCCCCGCGGATGTCGTGGCCTCCTCGGCGATCGCCAGCACCAGCTTGACCACACGGCCGCTGCGGCGCCGCTCTGCGGGGGGCAGCAGCGAGGGCGCGGGCAATACGGTGGGGCGCGGCTCGTAGGCGCTCTCGCCCACGAGGATCGCACGTGCCTGCGGCCAGCCCTCGAGACCCGGCCCCAGCAATCCGATGCCCGACACATGGGCCGCGAGCCTCATCCCGCACGCCCCAGCACCAGACTGCAGTTCATGCCGCCGAAGCCGAACGAGTTGCTCAGCACCTTCCCGAGCGGCGCGCGCCGGTTCTCCTTGAGGTAGTGCGCGGTGAGCGTCGCATCGACCTCCTGGGTGTGCACGCCGCCCGGGATCAACTGCTCCTCGAGGGCGAGCGCGCAGATCAGCGCTTCCAGAGCGCCGGCCGCGCCCAGCGTGTGCCCGGTCGCGCCCTTCGTCGAGCTGCACGGTGTGGTGGGTCCGAACAGGCTCGTGACGGCCTGACTCTCGGCGCGGTCGTTGCTCAAGGTCGCGGTGCCGTGCAGGTTGATGTAGTCGATCGCCTCGGGCGCGAGGCCGGCGGCGGCGAGGGCACCTTCCATGGCACGGCGCGCGCCCCGTCCCTCGGGCTGCGGCGCGGACATGTGGTAAGCGTCGCTTGACTCGCCGACGCCGAGCAGCAGCACCTCATCTGCATCGAGCGAGTCGGGCACGCGTTCCAGGAGCGCGAGGGCCGCCGCCTCGCCGATCGAGATGCCATCGCGCAGGCGATCGAAGGGACGGCACGGCGTGCGTGAGCACAACTGCAGCGAGTTGAATCCGTAGAGCGTGGTGCGGCACAGGGAGTCGACGCCTCCCACGAGCGCTGCATCGATGAGACCGGCCGCGATGAGCCGGTGCGCCGAGGCAAAGACCTTGGCGCTCGAGGCGCACGCACCCGAGACCGCGGCCGCCGGTCCCGCGAGCGCCAGTCGCCGGCGCAGGTACTCGACCGTCGCGAACGAGTTGTGCGTGCCGGCATAGTCGAGATCGGGCGGCAGCGCGCCGCTCCGCGGATCGCGGTACCGATAGGCCTGCTCGGTCTCGAGAATTCCGGAGGTACTGGTGCCGATGAAGACGCCGACGCGCAATGGCCCGTAGCGTCCGGCGGCCTCGCGCACCGATTCCAGGAGCCCATCCTGGGCGAGAGCCAGCTCGGCGAGCCGGCTGTTGCGGCAGTCGAAGCGCGCAAGCGCCGGCGGCGCGCGCACCGAATCGAGGCCTGCGACCTCGCCGATGCAGGTCATGAGCTCGATCGACTGGAAATCGCAAGGCTTGAGTCCACTGCGCCGCTCGGCCAGCGCGCGCTGCGTCTCTGCGCGCCCGCGACCGATGCACGACACGGCGGTCGAGGCGCGCAGTAGGAGCGGACTCATCACCGATGCGGCCTCCGCGTTCCTCATGCGAGTGCCGCCCGCAGCGTCACCGGGCGCAGCCGCGCAGCCCGCAGCGTCTCGAGCAGGCGCGGCAGCGTCTCGAGAATCACGGGAGCCCCGCCCGCGGTGCGCGCGGCGTGCCCATCGTGCAGCAGCAGGATGTCGCCGGCGCAAAGCGAGCGCGTCAGACGGCGCAGCACGGCGGCCGGATCGCGGTTCACCGTGTCGAAGCCGCGGCGTGTCCAGCTCGTGAGCTGCAATCCCAGGCTGCGCAGCACGGGCTCGAGAAACGGATTGCGCAGTCCCGCGGGGGCGCGAAAGAACAGTGCGCTCGAGCCCGTCACCCGCGCGATCGATTGCTGCGCGCCCTCGATCTCGGCGCGCAGTCCCCGCGGTCCGAGCAGCGAGAAGCTGTGACGGTGTCGCTGCGTATGGTTCTCGATTCGGTGCCCGCCGGCCAGGATGGCGCGCGCCAGCTCCGGGTGGCGCTCCACGCGCTCACCGACGCAAAAGAAGGTCGCGCTCGCCTCGAAACGCGCGAGCTGCTCGAGGACCTGGGGCGTGATCTCCGGATCGGGACCGTCGTCGATCGTGACCGCCACCTCACCCCGTGCGGCGCTGGCCTGCGGCAGACGCACCCAGTTGGGTCCGAGCAGCCGGCTGCGCGGCCACAATCCCGCGCCGATCAGCAGGCCGTGATCGAGCACGACGGCCGCGAGCGCCCACGGCCAGAGGCGAGCTCGTCCCACGACCGCTGCAAGGGCCGCGACGTGCAAGACGGCCGAGGCGCCCACCAGGGGCGAGATCGCACGCTGCGGGGCGCAGCTCCGGCGTTGCAACATCAGCGAAACCTCGAGTCGAGCAGCAGCTCCCAGAGCCTCCTCCACGTGGCCCAGTCGTGGCCCCCGGCGATGACCTGCACCGCTTCGGCCGGCAGCGTTGCCGCGAGCAGTCGATGGCCGGCCGCGTACCGGTCCTCGCTGCCGAATCCGAGCAGGCAGCGCTTCGCGAGGCCCCCGGCCTGCACGAACCGCCATATTCCCCGTTCCTCATCGGCTTGTGCAAGGGACCCGCATGACCATTGCTCGAGCCGCCCCGCCGATGCGATCTCGGCGATCAGGCTGCGCTGCCCGAGATAGGGCGCCAGCAGGCACAGTCCATCGCATGCACGCGGGTTGGCGACGATCGTCTCGAGCGCGATGTAGCCGCCGAGCGAGATGCCCGCGAGCCACAGGCACCTCGCGCCACGCGCCCGGGCCGGGGCCAGCACGGCCGACTCGAGCCGCTCGAGCGCGGTGCGGTCATTGAGATGCTCAGGCTCGAGATCGACGAACTCCAGATCGAGCGGCAGGCGGCGCTCGCGGACCGCCGTATCGAATCCCGCCTCGAGAAAATCCTCGAGCGCCTGGTAGGCGCCGGGCAGCCACACCATGCACTGCGCGGCACTGCGGCCGGGATCCGCCGGACGGGCGATTCTACGCATCGTTCCCCTCCTGCCGGTTAAGCCCCTCCTGATGCGCAAGCTTCCGCTGATGCGCAGGCGCAGGCCGTCGATCGAGGAGCAACGCGCTCAAGAGGAGCGCGAGCAGCGTTCCCGGCGCGACCGTGGTGCCGAGCGCCGTGAGCACCGGCACGTGCGACAACATCAGCAAACCGAACCCCAGCACCGTGCTCACGTTCGCCACCCCGAGGGAGGCGAGCGTCAGTGGCGCCGGGCCGCGATGCGCATCGGTAAAAAAGAGCGCGTAGTTCGAGCCGACGGCGACGATCAGCAGCAAGCCCACCAGGTGCATGAGCGTCAGCTGCGTGCCCGAGAGCGTGAGCGCCGCGGCCACCAGCAGCACCGCGAGCACCAGGGGCGCGAGTACCCGCAACGCGCCCACGAGCGAGCGGCGCGCGAGCGCGATCAGCACAACGATGGCCCCCAGGCCGAAGGCGGCGCCGCGCAGCGCAGCCGCCCGATAGCTCTCGTAGAGCGCGTCGGATTCAGCCTTGAGGTCGAGCAAATGCACCTCGCTGCCGGACCGATCGGCGGGCAGCTGCGCGAGCGCCGCCCGTACGAGCGCGCCGTCGATGGCCGGATGCAGCGGATCGGGCGCATGCAGCGCAAGCAGCGCGGTCCAGTGATCCGAGGTCTCGAGCACGAGCGCCTTGAAACCCGCCTCGAGCGAGGTGCCGCGCAAGCTCGCGGGCGTGAGGAGCGGGGCGGTGCGCGCCGCGTCCACGTCCTTGACGAATGCATCGAGCTGCTCGACCGCGAGCGGCAGGCCTTCTCCCGCGACCTGCAGCCGCTCGCGAAGGGTGGCGGCGTCGGGCAGGCTCGAGCGGCGCGCGCCCTGGGTGTCCAGACTCGGTAGATAGGCGGCCGGATCATCGAGGCCCCCCACGCGGTGCGCTTCGATGAGCGGCTCGAGCGCGCGGTGGGCCCGCTCGGCTGCACGCAGCACGCTCTGCAAGTCAGGTCCATGCACCACGATCAGCTGCGCCACATCGGCGGCGCCGAGATCGGCGCGCAGCTCCGCATCGAGCCGCTGCGCGGCGGGCGCAATGGGGCTCAAGCTCGAGAGCTCGTGACTCCAGAGTCGATGACGCTCGAGCAGCAGCACGCCGAGCGCTGCGACGCCGAGCAGGAGGGCGCCGCCCGCGAGCACACGCCGCGCCCGGTGGGCGCGCCCGAGCAGCGCGGCGGTGCGCGCGCCGAGCGGCGTGAGGTCGCGCAGCGCGAGCCGCCTCGGACGCAATGCCGGCAAGACGAAGCGCGTGACCGCCGCGGCCGCGAGCAGGCCGCCGATCGAGTACACCCCGAGCTGCGCAAGTCCCGGGAATCCGGCCGGCACGAGCGATGCGAAGCCGCACACCGACACCAGCATGCCGAGGCGTACGGTCGGCCAGAGCCGCGCGCGCCACCAGTCCGCGCCGAGCGCGCTCGCGCCGATGAAGAAGTAGATCGAGTAGTCGACCGACTCGCCGATCAAGGTGCTGCCGAAGCCCAGGGTGGTTCCCTGGACGACGCCGAAGCTGAGCGCCACCGCGGCGATCCCGACGAGAGCACCGCTCGCGACCGGCGCGAGGCCGAGCACCACGGCGCCGAGCGAGCGATAAACGCTGAGCAGCACGCCGAGCACGAGCACACCCCCGGCAATCGAGAGCCGCACGGCGGCCCGCTCGATCTGTGCCCGCGAGGCGACGGCGAACACCGGCGGCCCGCTCGCGAGCAGGCGCACCTCGCGCGCGCCCTGCGCCCGCGCGGCCGACTCGAAGGCGGCGCGGGTCGCAGCCAGCGCGGCACTCGCGGCATCGAGGTCCGAGCCCGATGCGGCAATCTGCGCGACCAGCAACGTGCGCCTTCCATCGGCGGACACCCACACCCCGTCACGAGTGCGGGGCGCCCGCTCGGCACCCAGCGCATCGATGATCGCGAGAGTCTCGCCCGTCGGATCGTGGGGAACGAGATCCTTGATCCATTCACCGCTCGGCTCGGCGAGCGCATCGCTCGTCTCCGCGAGCGCACGGTGCAGACCCTGCGCGCCGAAGCGCTCCGCGTCGACCGCCGGGCTGAGCAGGTAGCGATGCTCGAAGAGGAAGCGTCGGTCCGCCTCGGCCGCGGCGCGATCCCCATTGGCGATGCTGGCGAAGCGCGGATCGGCGCGCAGCGCGGCCGCCATCGAGCGCGAGATCGCGGCGCGTTGCGCGAAGTCGCCACCCTCGAGCGCGATCATGATCGTGCGCGCGGCGGCACCCTCGCGCAGCTGCTCGACCAGCAGCCGCTGCATCGCCGTGGGGCGGGCCGGCAGAAAGCCCGACATGTCGGCGACGTAGTGCGCGCGCAGCACCGCGATGAGCGCGAGCGCGAGCGTGGCCAGCCAGATCGAGACGATCGCGGCCCGCGTCCTCATGGGGCGGGGTGCTCGCGCAGCGTCAGCAGCGAGCGGTCCCCGCTGCGTTCGCGCACCTCCACCATGAGCAGCTCATCGCGCGCGCCTTCGATCTGGACCTGGGTGACGCGGGAATCCGCATCGCGAGGAACGAGCAGCAGGCTCCAGCGCTCGAGATCGCCGAAGAAATGCACCTCGAACACCTGCTCGAGCGCGGCACGATCGCCGGCGAGCGTCGCGCGAATGCTCTCGATGAGAGGCCGGATGCGCGGGTAGTCCGCGAGGCTCGCAGTGCGAGTCCGGCCGTGCCGGGTGACGCGCAGCTCCTCACCCTCGAGCACCAGATCCTCGGGCTGCGGCTCGAGCGTGCGCTTCTCGAGCCGATCGGGCGCATCGAAGCGCAGCTCGCCCATCGATTCGACCGGCCGCTTCAGAAGCCGCATGAAATGCTGCTCGACGAAGCTGGCCTCGCCGTGACGGTGCCGGGCCAGTCGCTGCATCAGCGTGTCGAGATCGTCGCTGCGCGCCGGCAGGCCGATGAGCAACGCGAGCAGACCGAGCGCCCGGTGGCGCCGTATCCAGCGGGGCGGGTCGCCTCCCCGGGGTGAGCGCATGCGGCTCACCGCGCGCCCCGCTCGTGCCAGAAATCGTAGAAGTTGAACCAGTTGTAGGGGTCCGTGCGGCAGTGGCGCTCGATGAGCGCCGCATAGCGCGCGACGGCCGCGGGCACCGCCTCCTGGCGCGCGGCGGGCTCGAGCCCGTGGAATTCCGCGAGCGGCGCGAACACCACGTGATAGCGATTGGCGCCGCGGTACAGGCCCAGCATGAAGATCACCGAGCAGCCGAGCAGCGCGGCGGCCCGCATCGGGCCGGTCGGCAACGAGGCGCGGTCGCCGAGCAGCTCCACGGGCAGCACCGGCTCATCGCCGAGCGTACGATCGCCGAGCATGCCGACCCACGCGCCGCGCTCGATGCGCTCGCGGATCTCGAGCATTGCATCGAGGCGGCCGAGGGTGATGATGTGCGGGGCGCGGGGCGGCGCCAGCGCCGCGATCATGGAGGCGATCTTGCGCGCGTTCTGCTCATACATCGCCATCGACACCTCGAGCGAATGACGCAGCCCGACGCTGCGCATCAGCTCGAAGCTGCCCATGTGGGCGCCGAGGAGCAGGGCGCCGCGGCCGCTCGCGAGCTGCGCGCGCATGAGCGCCTCGCCCTCCACCGAGATCTCGAATCGATCGAATTGATCGTGCAGCAGGTACACCCGGTCATGGATGCAGCTCGCGAAGTAGAGCAGCTGACGAAAGCGATCGAGGGCCCGCGGCGCGCGCCCGAGCGCACGGCGCAGATAATCGAGTGAGTGGCGGCGGGCGCGCGGCCCGAAGACGAAGAAGTAAGCGACGATCGGATACAGGACGAGGCGGCTCACGCGGCGGCCGGTGCGCAGCGAGAACCGGGCCATGAAGCGCAACAAGCGCGCGCTGCCGCGCTCGCGTTGCCGGATCCACGCGGCGCTCGCCAGCAGCGGCGGACGCTCGAGGCTCATGCGCCGCTCTCGCGGGCGAGCGCACCGCTGAGGACGGCAACGCCGTCTTGTGCGACTGTATATCGCACCCGGTTGCCCGCCTGCTCGAACTCGAGGGTGAGCTCGGCACCGGGTTGCACCGGATGCAGGAATTTGGCGTGACCAAGCTGCCAATCTCGAAAATCGAGTGCGAGCTCGGCCTCGAGCGCGTGCAATACCTGATCGAGCAGCAGCGCGCCCGGCCATATCGGATGGCCGGGAAAATGTCCGTCGAAGGCCGGATGCTGCGGCGGAACGCTGAGGCGGCGGCGGTGCATGGGACCCTTCAGGACGAGGGCCTCAGGAGTCCGTCAAGTCCCGCGCGCCACGGCACGCGCCGTTGCCGCGAGCGATCGCAGCGCGTGCTGCGGCAGCTTGCCCGTCGCGTTTCGCGGCAGCCTCTCCACCCGCAGCAGCGGCCGCGGCAGGAATACCGGATCGATGCGCTCGCGCAGCGCATCGAGGAGCTGCGCGGCGCTCAAGCCCGGCGCGACGACCGCCGCCGCCAGACGCGCGACACCGGTCAACCCCTCCTCGGGCTCCTCCGGCCAGAAGAACGCGCCGTCGAGCACACCCTCGATGGTGTTGAGCTGCGCGTTGAGGTAGGCGAGCGAGCTGCGCTTGCCGGCGACGTTGACCAGATCCTCGGTGCGACCGTGCAGGAGGAAGTGCTCGGCGTCGAGCGGCTCGATCACATCGCACAGCTGCGTCCACTGCTCGATGTGACCGCCCTCGGCATGGGCAACGCCATTCATGACGCGTAGGCGCACGCCGGGCCACAAATGCCAGGCGTTGGTCTCGGTGGTGCGCCGGGTGGCGATCTGGCCGGTCTCGGTCGAGCCATAGATCTCGAGCAACCGCGTGCCGAAGCGTTGCTCCGCCTCCCGCGCGAGCGTCTCCGGCAGGGGCGCCGTCGCGGATACGAGGAGATCGAGAACGGGCAGCTCGAGCCCCGAGGCGATGAGCGTGCGCAGGTGAATGGGCGTGGTGATCAGGGCCCGCGGCCGTGCCGCCGCGCCGAGGGCGGCGACGATGTCGGCGGGGTAGAACGGCCGCTCGGCGATGAGCGAGTGGCCGCCGAGCAGCGCCAGCAGCACGCTCGATTCGAAGCCGTACATGTGCTGCGGCGGAACGGTGCCGATGAGCGTCCAGCGCCGCCCGCCGAGCGCAAGACGCGCCGCCGCCGCACGCACGCACTGCGACAGCCGGCCCCACGTCTTGCGATAGGGGAGCGGTGCGCCCGTCGAGCCGGACGTGAAGACGATCGCGACCAGCTGCTCGTTCGCAATCTCGGGAATGCGCTCGAGGGGTGAGACCGCCGCGTCCGCCGCCTCCTGCCAGGGGCAGCGTTGCAGGTCGATGTCGCACTCGGCCTGGTCCGTGAGGCACACCACGTCGGGTGCGAATGCGCGCAGGCGGCGGATCATGTCGGGGGTATGCGTCGAGGGCAGCAGGCTCACGCGTCCGGTGAGCAGGCAGGCGCCGAGCCCGACCGCGAATCGGTATCGATCGCTGCACACGTTGAGCACGTGCCGGGCGCGGGGCAGCTGGGTGCTCAGTGCCGAGACATCGTGCAGGAATCGACGCACGTCGATCGCCCGGCCGTTGCGCCAGGCTAGCGGGGCGTCGAGCGACTCGTGCGCGAGGAGCGCGGTGCGGTCCATGCCGCAGCTACCGCGGGCTCGCGCGCCACTGCCGCACGCTCTCGAGCAGCACCGCCGACTTCAGCGCCCCCGCCGTGCGCATGTCATTTGCTTCGATGCTGCGAGATGTATTGCGACAGTTCCCGGAGCGAGCGGAAGATCCGTTGATTCTCCTGACTGTCGGCCCGCAGCTGCACGCCGTAGCGCTTCGAGACCACGAGCGCGACCTCCAGGATGTCGATCGAGTCGAGCCCGAGACCCTCGCCGTAGAGCGGGGCCTGCGGATCGATGTCCTCGGGTGCGATTTCCAGAGAGAGGGATTGCACGAACAGCGCCGCGAGCTCGCGCTCGAGATCATCGGCCCCTGCCGACGGTTGCACTGGCGATGCTTTGTCGGGCATAGGCGGCACTTGCGTGATCGGTTCGACAGTCATCGGAGGCATCCAGGCGCGATGCCCGCGTTCATTGTGCGCTCATTATATAGGCGCCTTCCGGCGCGGCAACCCGCCGCTCAATGGCGGTGTGCGATGAGCCCGGGCAGGCGGCGCAGGAAGCCGAGAAACAGCCGCAGGTGCATCCAGGTGAGCAGCGCGTTGTCGCGTACGTAGGAAAAGTGCGACACGCCGCCCTCCTCGGCGCGCAAATAACGCACCGGGGCCGGCCGGTTGATGGGCTCGACTCCGCGCCAGCACAGCCGCACCGCCACCTCCGCATCGAAATCGAAGCGGCGCATCCAGCGCCCCTCTTCCATGACCTCGAGGAGCGGGGCGATCGGATAGACGCGGAAGCCGAACAGGGAATCGCCGATGCCGGCCCCGAGCGTCTCGAGGTCGACCCACGCATTCGAGAGTCGACGACCGTACACGCGCGCGCGCGGCGCGCTCGCATCGAACACCGGAAGACCGAGCACCATGGCGCCGGGATGCGCCTGCGACACGGACATGAACTCCGGAATGAGCTCGGCGGGATGCTGTCCATCGGAGTCCATGGTGAGCACGTGGGTGTAGCCGCGGAGCGCAGCGGCCCGTATGCCGTGCAGCACGGCCGCACCCTTGCCCTGGTTGTGCGTGAGTGCGAGCACCGTCAACCCGGGATCCGCGGCGGCCATCGCCGTGAGTTGCTCGGCCGTTCCATCGGTGCTGCCGTCCACCACGACCCACACGGGATTCCACCGCGCGCGCGCGCCCCGCACCGTCGGGCCGAGCTGCTCACCCGGATTGAAGCTCGGGATCAGGACCAGGTGCGTGCTCGAAGCCTCGACGCCCGAGGCGGGCTGCCCGGGTCTCAGGAGGGAATTCGTCGCCATGCTTTTCAGTCGGGTACCTCCACCCATTTCGAGGAGCGCGCCACGGACCACGAGACGAGGAAGCCGGCGCTCCAGTAGTACCTGCGCTGCACGAGCGGGCTGTTCTCGAAGACGGCGTCCTCGAGCGTATCGTAGCGGACGAACCCGGCGATCCAGTAGCGCGGGAAATGCTTGCTCAGGTCGATGACGAGCTGCGAGCCCGCGTAGCCGGCGGACGCCTCGTAGGCCGGTCGCGTCGCGGTCGCATTGCGCTCGGGCACCGAGTAAAAATAATCGTTGTACTTGCGGTTCGCGAACAGCGGCCCGGTATAGAGGCCGAGCTTCCAGCGGTTCATCGCGGGGGGCGAGAGCTGCAGGTTGAAGCCTGGCGTCAAGGTCCAGCCGATGTCCTGCGGGGGAGCCTGCAACGTGAATGCCGAGCGTATCGGAATCTTGAAGTCGAGCTTCACCGCGTGGTCGGCGCTCTTCCACAGATGAATGTCCGCCGACAATCCGGCTTCGACCGTCGGGCTGAGCTTCACCATGCCGCTGCGCGTGGCATCGTTGCTCACGGGCAGCGTCGCATCGAAGCTCAGGTTGATCTCGAACCAGTCTCGATGAAAGACGTCGCCGTGCAGCCCCTCCTTGTCCGCTTTGAAGACAGGCCCGTTGTAGCTGATCGTGACGATCGGGATGGGGAACAGATGCGAGCTGTCGGCGCCGCGGTAATCCTCATAGCCGAGCGCGCCGATGCCGAGCCCGATATCCCAGAGCGGCTCCTGATGTGCCTCGGCACGCGCCGCTCCGAGCGTCGCCGGCAAGGCGGCCACAAGTCCGACGAGGACCCTGCGCCACTTCGGGCCAGGTGCATCGCGAGCGGGGTCTTCGGCAGCGTCTTCTTTCCGGGTCCCGATGGGCCGTCTCATCCGCTCCCGTCCGCTGCCGGTCGGGCCGCTTCGAGCTCGCGGGCACGGCGGCGCGCCGCACGCATCGAGCGGCCGGGATGTGCCATCGATATGAGGTAGTAGATGCCTTTGAAGGCGCGCAGCGAGGCCCAGATCGGCGTCGGTCCGAAGATATCGCCCGCGAGCACCGAGAGCAGCGCCTCCTCCATCCGCAGCCAGTTGCGGGGCGCGAGGAAGAGCTCGCGCATCGTCGGGTTGGTGACGCGATAGATGAACCAGGAAAATTGCCGCGGCCCATGGCGAGTGAGCCGATCGAATCGCGCCCGCGCACGCGCGGCGCGCTCCGGGTGTCTCGAGCCCTCGTCGATCGCCTCCGCCGCCGCCCAGCCGCCCGTCATCGCGAGCATGACGCCGGAGGAGAACACGGGATCGACGAATGCGAATGCATCGCCGACGAGCACATAGTTCGGACCGTAGCTGCGCTCGCAGCTGTAAGAGTAGTTTCCGGTCGCCTCGACCTCGGTGCAGAGCTGCGCGCCGCGCAGCCGCGCGGCGAGCGGCGCACAGAGCTCGATCGTCTCGAGGAAGAACTCACGCACGCCGACGGCCCGGCTCTTCAGGTAGCTCGGCCACACCACCGCGCCTACGCTCGTGGCACCGTCCGCCAGCGGGATGAACCAGAACCAGCCATGATCGAACCAGAAGATCGTGATGTTGCCCTCGCGCCGGCCGCCGGCGCGCTGCGCGCCCTGAAAATGCGCGTACAGCGCCGAGCTGTTGTGCCGCGGGTTGCGCCGCTTGATGTCGAGGCGCCGCCCGAGCAGCGTATCGCGGCCGCTCGCATCGATCAGCTCTTGCGGCTCGAAGGTGATCGCCCGGCCGTCCTCGTGCTCGGCGTGCACGCGGATGACGCGCTGCGCCTCATCGAGGTCGATCTCGCGCGCGCGGCACCCCTCGATCACCTCGACGCCGCACGCGGCCGCGCGGCGGAGCAGAATCTCGTCGAACTGCGAACGGCGCACCTGATAGGCCAGCGGAAGTGACTTGTCCCAGGCGTGCGCGAACTCGAATTCCTGGCACCTGCCGTCCGCAGGGGAGACGAATTCCGCACCCCACTTCTGCATGCCGATCGAGCGCACCGCCTCGGCAACGCCGAGCTGCTCGAACAGCGGCAGGTTGGCCGGCAGCAGCGATTCTCCGATGTGAAAGCGCGGATGGTGCGACTTCTCGAGAAGCACGACGCGGTGCCCAAGCTGCGCGAGGCGGATGGCGGAGGTCGCCCCCGCGGGCCCCCCGCCGACGATCAGCACCTCGGCGCGGCGCAGCGTCGTACCGGCGCGACACACTGCGCCTGGCATCTGCACACGGGAGGCCGGCACCATAGGTTGCCCGGATCTTAGCGCGCCGACAAACGCTGCTTCAACGTCTGTAAGATACGGGCATGCACATCTTGATCGTCGAGGACGATGAGGTCGCGCGGGACACGCTCGCGGAGGCGCTGCGCGAGGTGGGGCACACGGTCGAGGTCGCTGCGGACGGACTCGAGGGACTGTCCCGGGCGGCCTCCACCGCGCTCGATCTCGCCATCGTGGACCGCATGCTGCCGCAGCTCGATGGTCTGGCGCTGGTGCAGTCGCTGCGCGCGACCGGCAAGAAGCTCCCGGTACTCATCCTGAGCGCACTCGGCGAGGTCGATGACCGGATCACGGGATTGCGCGCCGGCGGCGATGATTATCTGACCAAGCCCTATCACATGTCGGAGCTGCTCGCGCGCATCGATGCGCTCGCGCGTCGACGCGAGGCCGCCGAGGCGAGCACCAAGCTCAAGTTCGCGGATCTCGAGCTCGACCGCATGACGCGCCGCGTCACCCGCAACGGCAAGCGAATCGAGCTGACGGCACGCGAGTTCCAGCTGCTCGAGTTCATGATGCGACATAGCGGCCAGGTCGTGACCCGCACGATGCTGCTCGAAGGCGTGTGGGACTATCACTTCGATCCGCAGACCAACGTGATCGACGTGCACATCAGCCGGCTGCGCCAGGCGATCGACAAGGATTTCGACAAGCCGCTGCTGCATACGGTGCGCGGCGCCGGCTATTCACTGCGCGAAGACGAGTAGGGGATGGCCAGGCCATAAGCCATGGAGGGCCGGTCGCGCAAGGTGAGTCCCGATCAACGGTTCCTCGGGATCCTCAACACCTCCCCGTTTCGAATCGCGATCGTCTACTCGATCGCCTTCGCGTGTGGCGCTGCAGCGCTGCTCGGCGCAGTGAACTTCGCCGTGTCGCGCGTGGTCGATGGCAGCACCGACAACCTGATCGAGGCCGAGGTGCAGGGTCTGCGAGAGCAGGTCATGGTGCTGTCGCGCTCCGACTTCATCGAGCTCGTCGAGCAGCGCTCGCAGGATCAGGACGTACGCGGCGCGGTCTATCTGATGGTCGATCCGCAGCTGCGGCCGGTGGCGGGGAACGTGCCCGCGTGGCCCAAGATCGATGCCAACGAAGGCAAATGGATCCAGTTCGACATACAGGTCCCGTATGGCGAGGAAACGCGAGAGCATGAGGTGCGCGCGCGCCGCTTTCCGCTGCCGGGAGGCTACCGGATGCTCGTCGGCCATGACGTGCAGGAGCGCCAGGACGTCAAGAACCTCATGATGCGCGGCCTGATCGCCGCGGTGGTGCTGACCTTGATGATCGGGCTCGGCGGCGGACTGTGGATGGGCCGCCGAATCCTCGCGCAGGCGGGGGCGATCTCGGCGGTCGCCACGCAGATCATGCGCGGTGATCTGTCCCAGCGCCTGCCGGTGCGCGGAGCGGACGACGAGATCGACCGGCTCGCGCGCGAGATCAACACCATGCTCGACAAGATCGAGCAGCTCACGCTCGGCATGCGCACGGTGCTCGACAGCGCGGCGCACGACCTGCGCACGCCCTTGAACCGGCTGCAGGCGACCGCGGAGGGTGCCATGAGCACGCTCGCCACCGGCTCGCCCGAGCGCCGCGTGCTCGAGCGCGTGACGAGCGAGGTCGATCGAATGCGCTCGACGCTTGACGCGCTGTTGCGCATTGCGCTCGCCGAGACCGGTACCGTGGCGCGCGAGCCGGTGGATCTGTCGGATCTGGTGGAGAGTGTCGTCGACCTTTACGCACCGGTGAGCGAGGAGCGCGGCATCACGCTGCAGAGCTCGGTGACGCCGGGCGCGCAGGTGCAGGGCAGCCGGCAGCTGCTCGCTCAGGCGCTCGCGAATCTGCTCGACAATGCGATCAAGTTCACGCCCGACGGCGGGCGCATCCGCGTGCAGCTCAATCAGTCGGGCGCCGGACCCGAGGTCGTCGTCGAGGACACCGGTCCGGGGATTCCCGCGGACAAGCGCGAGCTCGTCCTCGGCCGCCGGGTGCGCCTCGATGAGGCGCGTAAATTTCCGGGCTCCGGTCTCGGGCTCTCGCTCGTCGCCGCGGTCACCAAGTTGCATGGCGCGCGTCTGATACTCGATGATGCGGCCCCGGGCCTGCGGGTTTCACTCAAATTTTGACCAGAGGAAGAATCGATGTCGCGCTCGACTCCCCCAGTGCTGCTGGCGCTCTCGTCCCTGCTCGCGCTCTGCTCCCTGGCCGCCTGTTCGCTGCTGCACCACTCACCGCCACCGGCCCGTACGCCCGGCGCCGCCCCCATGAGTGAGCCGGCACCCAGCCCGGCGCCCGCCGCATCGCCTGCGCCCGCGCCGCTCGGCTCGGGCATCGATACCCAGTACGAGGACAAATCGGTGCGGCCGCAGGACGATATCTACCGATACCTCAACGGCAAGTGGCTCGATGAGTTCGAGATCCCCGCGGACAAGGGCGTCTATGTCTCCTTCTCGGAGGTCGACGATCGCACCCAGGAGCAGCTGCATTCCATCATCGATGCGCTGAGCTCGCCCGCTGCCGCGGCATCGAGCGATCCGACCGCCCGCAAGCTCGCAGACCTGTTCGCGAGCTTCATGAACGAGGCGCACCTCGATGAGCTCGGCCTCGAGCCGCTCAAGCCGACACTCGCCGCGGTCGGGCAGCTGCGCTCGAAGCGACAGATTCCGGCCCTGATCGCACGCTTCAATCGGCAGGGCATCGATGCGCCCTACGATGTGGGTGTGACCCCCGATCCGAAGGACTCGACTCGCTACGCCGTCAGCGTCGGGCAGAGCGGCCTCGGCATGCCGGACCGGGATTACTATCTCAAGGAGGATCCGAAGCTCAAGAGCGTGCGTGAGCAGTACCTCAAGCACATCGAGAGAATGTTGCGCCTGGCCGGAGAGCGGCGGGCGCCGCAGGAGGCCCGCAGCATTCTCAAGCTCGAGACAGCCCTGGCCAGGCAGCAATGGACCCGGGTGGAGAATCGCGACCCGGTCAAGACGTACAACAAGTTCGCCATCGCGGATCTCGAGCACCTCACCCCGGGGTTCGACTGGAGGCCCTATCTCGCGGACAGCCGTTTCAGCGGCAAGATCGACTACCTCATCGTTCAGCAGCCGAGCTATCTGAAAGGCCTCGATCACCTCATCGCGAGCACGCCGCTGCCGGTGTGGCGCAGCTATTTCCGCTGGCAGGTCCTTGCATCAGCCGCCCCCTACCTGTCGAAGCCCTTCGTGGACGAGCAGTTCGCATTCGCCGGAACGGTGGTGCGCGGCATTCCGCAGAATCGACCGCGCTGGAAGCGCGGGCTGTCCCTGCTCAATGAGTCGCTCGGCGAGGCGCTCGGCAAGCTCTATGTCGAGAAGTACTTCCCGCCGCCCTACAAGGAGCGGATGCAGGCGCTGGTGCACCAGCTCATCGTCGCCTACGGTCGCGACATCGACCGGCTCGACTGGATGAGCGATGTGACGCGGCGCGGGGCGCACGAGAAGCTCGCCAAGCTCGTGACCAAGATCGGCTATCCGGACAAGTGGCGCGATTACAGCGCGCTCGTCATCGAGCGCGATGATCTGTGGGGCAACGTCGTGCGCGCCACCGAGTTCGAGTTTGCGCGCGAGGTCGCCAAGCTCGGCCAGCCGATCGACCGCCAGGAATGGTTCATGACACCGCAGACGGTCAATGCCTATTACAACCCGCTGATGAACGAGATCGTATTTCCGGCCGCGATCCTGCAGCCGCCGTTTTTCAACGCGCAGGCGGACGATGCCGTCAACTACGGCGCGATCGGCGCCGTCATCGGACACGAGATCAGTCATGCCTTCGACGATGAGGGCAGTCAGTTCGATGCCGAGGGAAATCTTCGCGACTGGTTCGCGCCCGAGGATCACGCGAAGTTCGCCGCCAAGACCAAGGCGCTCATCGCGCAATACGAGACCTACAGTCCCGTGCCCGGATTTCACGTCAACGGGCGTCTCACCCTGGGAGAGAACATCGCCGACAATTCGGGCCTCGCGATTGCCTACCAGGCCTACCATCTCTCGCTCGAGGGACATCCGGCCCCGGTGATCGACGGCCTGACCGGC
>Ga0070734_10002441_pt1 | contig 22524 bp, 24 predicted proteins | sample Coa_R1_8_FD_66444 | JGI IMG/M metagenome (GOLD analysis project Ga0070734, IMG submission 66444) | Surface soil microbial communities from Centralia Pennsylvania, which are recovering from an underground coalmine fire - Coalmine... | ecosystem: Environmental > Terrestrial > Soil > Unclassified ...
GGACGGCAACAAGATCGAGCGGACATTTGAGGTGCTGGAAGGAAATCAGCAGCTGCGCGAGACGATCCATTTCGCGACGGGCCGCAGCCAGCGCGAAGTTTATTTGCGCTACGTTTACGACCTTCAGCCTGGTGAAAATTCCGCCGCAAAATAAATTAATTCTCCCTATTTTCCCGCAAAAATTCGCAAAATCGCGCTGTGTGACCGCGTTGACGGAAGTTTGCGCCGATGGTATAAATTGATGTTCGGGTTGGTGGTTTCAGGTCGGCTGTGTGCTCCTTCCCGGGTAGGGGTATGGCAAGCCTTCTGAACATGGGCTTAGTTGGGGGCGGAGTCGCGGCCTTCACGCAACACGAGGTTCAGGCAAAACAATTTAAATGGGTAATTTGGGTCACCAATTAGGCGAACTCTTCCTCGGGGCTGTGCCTACAGTCCTGATTCTGATCGTTCTTTATTTCATCCTGAAATCGCTATTTTTCAAGCCGTTGCTCGCCGTGATGGCGGAGCGCGAAAAGAGGACGGCCGGCGCGCAAAAGGCCGCGGAGGCCGCGCAGGCCGCTGCCGCGGAGAAGGTAAAGCAATATCAGGAAGCATTGAAGCAGGCGCGCGCGAAGGTATACGCCGGGCAGGAAGCTGCCCGGAAAAAATTGTTGGACGAGCGGGCGGCTTTGCTGAAGGCGTCGCGAAGTCTGGCGGCATCGGAAGTGAGCGCCGCGAAAGAGAAGGTCGCGCAGGAAGTTGCGACGGCAAAGCGGGAACTGGAAGCGGGCGTGCCGCAATTAGCGGCGGAAATTGCAAAGCGCGTGTTGGAAGCGGCTGCACCAGGCGGAGCTCGATGAGCTTGCGCCGGTTCAGTCGGATGGCCGTGAGTGCCTGTGTTGTGCTGCTGGTTTGCGCGTGTGTCGCATCGGCGGAAGAGACGAATAGCGCGGCTGAACACGCGACGGAACTTTTCAAGTGGATCAATTTTGGAATTTTGGCGGCGATCCTGTTGTGGGCCTTTGGCGCGAAGCTGCCTTCGGTGTTTCGAGCGAATGCCGAGACGATTGCGTCCGCGATTACGAAGGCGACGGCAGTGAAAGCCGAAGCGGATAGGCAGCTGGCGGAAGCCGAAGCGAGGCTGGCACGGCTCGAGCAAGAGATCGTGGCGATGCGAGTTACGGCGGAAAAAGAAGCCGCCGATGACGCGGCTCGGATTAAAGAAATGGCAAAAGCCGACGCGGAAAAAATTTCAGTGGCGGCTAAGGCAGAAATTGAAGCGGCGGAACGCGCAGCTCGGATGGAATTGAAGACCATTGCCGCGAAGCTGGCAGTGGACGGCGCGGAATCGCTGCTGGCAAAACAGTTGACCGCGCAGGCGCAGGAATCGCTGGTGAGCGGATTTGTCGCGTCGCTGGAAGGGAGGCCGAATTGAAGTCAGCGAGCCTCCAATATGCGAATGCACTGGCGGACGTGGCGCTGCAACAGGGCGCGGCGGAACCGGTGCAGAAGCAACTGAGCGAATTCGCGGGAGCATACGTGGAATCCGCGGAATTGCGGAACTTCCTGGCAAGCCCTGCCGTGACCGGCAAGGAAAAGCACGCGGTCGTAGAAAAACTTTCGGCGCGGCTCGGTGCAAGCAAAATCGTGCGCAATTTTCTATTCCTCGTGATTGATCATCGGCGGACGCTGATGATTCCGGAACTTGCGGAGTCGTTTCAAACCGTGATTCGCGAGCGGCAGGGAGTGGCCGAGGCGGAAGTGAGATCGGCCGTGGAATTGAATGCCGCGCAGAAGAAGACCTTGGGTCAGTCGCTCGAAAAGACGACTGGCAAGAAGATCGAAGCGAAGTATGCGGTGGACAGCAAGCTTCTGGGTGGAGTTGTGGTGCGCATTGGGGACACGGTTTACGACGGTTCGCTGCGGCATCGTTTGGACGAAATGCGGGCAAGGCTGACAGCGGAATAATCAGTGAGAATTTTTGCGCCGGGGCTTTTGACGGCGCGGTTTGAGTTCGACGTACGGAGCAGGCATGGCAAACATTAAGGCAGATGAAATCAGCAAGATACTTCGCGAACAGATCGCGAACTACGAACAGACCGTCGCGGTCGAGGAAGTCGGATCGGTCATCAGCGTCGGCGACGGTATTGCGCGCGTTCACGGACTTGAAAAGGTCATGGCGGGCGAGATGCTCGCGTTTCCGCATGACGTGTTCGGCATCGCGCTAAACCTCGAAGAAGATCAGGTTGGAACGGTGTTGCTGGGCGAATACACGGCAATTAAAGAAGGCGACACGGTCAAGCGGACGAACACGATTATGTCCGTGCCAGTCGGCGAAGCGCTTATCGGGCGCGTGGTAAATCCGCTCGGCGTTCCGGTGGACGACAAGGGTCCGATTGCCGCGACGCAACGCAATCCGCTGGAGAGAATTGCTCCCGGCGTGTTGGACCGGCAGCCGGTGCGCGAGCCTTTGCAGACCGGTATCAAAGCAATCGACGCGATGATTCCGATTGGCCGCGGGCAGCGCGAGCTGATCATCGGCGACCGCCAGACCGGAAAGACCGCCGTCATTCTGGATACGATCATCAACCAGAAGGGCAGCGGCGTGATTTGCATTTATTGCGCGATTGGGCAGAAGCGGTCGACGATTGCGCAAGTCGTGAAAGCGCTGACTGATGCCGGCGCAATGGAGTACACGATCGTTGTGGCGTCGTCCGCCGCCGAGCCCGCCTCGTTGCAATACATCGCTCCTTACGCGGCGTGCGCGATGGGCGAATATTTCCGCGACACGAAGCGGCACGCAGTGACTTTTTACGATGACCTTTCCAAGCACGCGCAGGCGTATCGCGAGATTTCCTTGCTCCTGCGTCGGCCACCGGGACGCGAAGCGTTTCCGGGCGACGTCTTCTATCTCCACTCGCGCTTGCTGGAACGCGCCGCGAAACTCAACGACAAGCTCGGCGCAGGCTCGCTGACTTCGTTGCCCGTGATTGAAACGCAGGCGGGCGACGTTTCCGCATACATTCCGACGAACGTGATTTCGATTACCGACGGACAGATTTACCTGGAAGCAGACTTGTTCAACGGCGGCATTCGTCCCGCGATCAACGTCGGCATTTCGGTGAGCCGCGTCGGTGGTAACGCACAGATCAAGGCGATGCGCCAGGTGGCGGGCACGTTGCGGTTGGATATGGCGCAGTTCCGTGAACTGGCGGCATTCGCGCAGTTCGGCGCGGACCAGCTCGACAAAGTGACGCAGGCCCAACTCGCGCGCGGACAACGTCTGACGGAAGTTTTGAAGCAGGATCAGTTCGTGCCGTTGAGCGTGGAAAAGCAAGTGCTGATTCTCTATGTCGCCACGAGCGGTTCACTCGACAGCGTGCCGGTGCCGGAAGTGCGGCGCTTCGAGAAGGAGTTTTTGCAGTACGTGGAGACGAGCCACGGCTCGATTTTGAAGGCGATTGCGGAGAAAAAGGCGCTGGACGACGCGATCAAGTCGGAAATCAAGAGTGCCTTGGATGCGTTCAAAGAACGCTTTACTGCATCCGTCGCCGTCGCAGCTGCGAAGTAGGAACTAACAGAGAGACATGCCCACACTTCTCGATTTTCGGCGCCGCATCCGCTCGGTGAAGAACACCCAGCAGATTACCCGCGCGATGAAGTTCGTCGCGGCGGCGCGTTTGCGTCGTGCGCAGGAAAGCGCGCTGGCGGCGCGGCCCTATGCGCAAGAACTCGCAAAAATGCTGTGTTCGATCATGGGACGAATTGACGAACCGCAACATCCGTTGCTCGCAGTTCGACCAGAAGAACGTGTGCTCGTGATCGTGTTGACGGGGGAACGCGGGCTTGCCGGCGCGTTCAACACGAACATTTTGAAGAAAGCGAACGAATTCTTTCGAGCGAACAAGGGCAAGAAGCTCTCGGTCGTTCCGGTCGGAAAAAAAGGCCGCGATTCGTTGAAGCGCGCGGGATTTGAGTTTGCGGCGGAATACGTCAACGTACTTGCAAAAGTTGAATTTTCAACTGCGCGGGAAATCGCGAATTTGGTGACGGAGCTGTACAAGAAGGAAGTGATCGACGCCGTCTACATCGTGTTCAGCGAATTCAAAAGCGTGATGTCTGCCAACCTCGCCGTGCAAAAACTGTTGCCAGTGGAAAAAATGGAATCGGCGGGCAGCGAATCGCAGGCCGATTATATCTACGAGCAACCTGTGGAACAGCTGCTCGATCGTTTGTTGCCGCGCTATGTCGAGACGACTGTTTTGCGCTCGATGCTGGAATCCTCGGCCTCCGAATACGCGGCACGCATGACGGCGATGGAATCGGCGACGAAAAACGCCGGCGAAGTGATTCAAGGCTTGACGCTGCACATGAACAAAGTTCGTCAGGCAGCGATTACGCGAGAAATTATTGAGATTGTCAGCGGCGCTTCGTCGACCGCGTAGGAGAAAGCATGGCAGAGAAATACGCAAGCATGGGACACGTCGTGCAGGTCATTGGACCTGTGCTCGACATTCAGTTTGAAGCGGGAAAGCTCCCCGCGATTTTCAATGCGGTTCGTATCACGAGCGAAGGCTACAACGTGCCGACCCCGCTAGACGTGATTGCGGAAGTGCAGCAGCACTTGGGCGAAGGGCGTGTCCGCGCGGTTTCGATGGAACCGGTCGAAGGCATGGTGCGCGGCATGAAGGCGTACGATCTCGGCACCGGAATCGAAGTGCCCGTTGGCCGTCCGACGCTGGGCCGCGTGATGAACGTGCTTGGCAAGCCGGTCGATCAGTTGGGGCCGATCGTTACGGACACCTACTACCCGATTCACCGTCCGGCACCGACGCTCGAAGAACAGTCCACCACGCTCGAAATGTTTGAAACCGGAATCAAGGTTGTGGACTTGATGGAGCCGTACGTGAAGGGCGGAAAGATCGGCCTTTTCGGCGGCGCGGGCGTTGGAAAAACTGTTTTGATTATGGAATTGATTCACAACGTTGCGATGAAGCACGGCGGCGTGTCGGTATTCGCAGGCGTGGGTGAGCGTACGCGCGAAGGCAACGATCTTTGGCTGGAAATGAGCGAAGGCGGCGTTATTACACCGGGCAACAGCGAAAAATCCCGCTGCGCGCTGATTTATGGACAGATGACCGAACCGCCCGGGTCGCGTCTGCGCGTCGGCCTAACCGGCCTGACCGTCGCGGAATATTTCCGCGACCAGGAACACCTGGATGTACTTCTTTTCATCGACAACATTTTCCGCTTCGTGCAGGCGGGTTCGGAAGTTTCCGCGCTGCTGGGCCGCATGCCGAGCGCCGTGGGCTACCAGCCAAACTTGAACACGGAAATCGGCGAATTGCAGGAACGCATTACTTCCACGAAGTCCGGCTCGATTACTTCCGTGCAAGCCATTTACGTGCCTGCTGACGATTATACGGACCCAGCCCCCGCCGCGACATTTACTCACCTCGACGCGACGACAAACCTTTCGCGGCAGATAGTCGAGCGCGGCATTTATCCTGCGGTCGATCCGCTGGCCAGCTATTCGCGCATTTTGGATCCACGTGTGGTCGGTGCGGAACACTACGCCGTGGCACGCGGCGTGAAGTCGATTCTCCAGCGCTACAAGGATTTGCAGGACATCATTGCGATTCTCGGAATTGAAGAACTCTCGGACGACGACAAGCGCACCGTGAATCGCGCGCGCAAGATCGAGAAATTCCTCTCACAACCGATGTTCGTAGCGGCGCAATTCACTGGTCTGGACGGCAAATACGTGAAGATTGAAGACACCGTCCGCAGCTTCAAGGAAATCGTGGAAGGCAAGTACGACGACGTTCCTGAGCAGGCGTTCTACATGGTCGGCACGATCGAAGAAGTGCTCGAAAAGGCCGAAAAGATGAAGGCGAGCGCATAAACGGAATGCCGGACGCGATTCAACTCGTGATTGTGACGCCAGAGCGCCAGCTCCTGAGCCAGATCGTTTGGGACGTGACATTGCCCGGAGCCGAAGGGGAGCTCGGAGTGCTGCCTGTTCACGCTCCGTTGATCACGGAGTTGGGAATCGGTACGCTTTCGTTTCGACCAAAGTTCCCGAGTTCACCCGCAGGCTCAACTCCCGGTGAAGCGGTTCAACAGGAATACGATCCCAAACCCTTCCGGGAACATGTCGCCATCATTCGGGGTTTTGCGGAAGTCTTGGGCGACAGGGTGACCGTGCTCGCCGAAACGGCGGAGCGCCCGGAAGAGATCGACGTAGAACGGGCGAAGGCGGCGCTTGAGCGCGCCGAAAAGCGCATCGCCGCAGGCCCTGGAACGCAAGAGATCGACTGGGATCGCGCGACAGCCGCGTTGCAACGCGCGATGGTCCGCCTGAAAGTTGCGGAGTATGCCCCCAAGAGGCGCAGCGCAATGGTTCCCGGCCAGTAGGACTCACTCTCTTGGCAAAAATCACGATGTACAGCACGACGTGGTGCCCGGATTGCCGGCGCGCGAAGGATTTTCTTCAACGGCGGGGGATCGAATTCGACGAAGTGAATATCGAAGAAGATCCGGACGGCGAAGACATTGTGATTGCGGCGAATGACGGCAAGCGCCGCGTCCCGACCATCAAAGTCGACAACCGTTTTTTTGCCTGCAGCCCCTTCAACGCGCAGCAGCTCGCGGATGAGTTGCAGATTCCCCTCAACCCTGAAAAGAAAAACTGAAAGCTAAAGTTCGGCGAGCAGCGAACGCTTCCAGGCGCGGATATCGGCTTCTTTCCGTTTATAAAATGTCCATTGCTTGATGCGCTTTCCGCGAATCAAGCCGGCCTGCACCAGCACCTTGAGGTGTTCACTGGCAGTTGGGTGGCTTACCTTCAATTTTTGCGCGATAAACAGCCCACAAACGCCGTCATTCACGAGGTCTCCGTCATGCTGTGGCGGGAAGTGCTTCCGCGGGTCCTTCAACCAGTCCAGAATGCGCAGGCGATTTGGGTTTGCCAGGGCCCTCAATACGGTTTCCGTCTTCATGATCCTTCCGTCCAAAATGGTAGTTGTGCATTTAGCTAAATGCCGAAGTATAATGGCAGTCTACCATGGAACAAACGGAAGCAAGCCTGGCAATCACTCGCGAAGAGATTCGGGAGTTCTACCCGCAACTGAAGCAACATGTCCGCAAAACGCCGGTGGTCTTCGTGAACGGAAGCGAGTTTGGGCTTGAGCCGGTGTCACTTGCCCTGAAGTTGGAACTTCTGCAACACACCGGTTCGTTCAAGGCCCGTGGCGCGATTACCAATCTTCTGACGAGGTCGGTACCGCGAGTGGGAGTCGTCGCGGCATCGGGTGGCAACCACGGAGTGGCGGTCGCATTTGCCGCGCGCAAGTTTCACGTTCCCGCCAGGATCTACGTTCCAACAGTGGCGTCGATCGCGAAGGTCGACCGAATTCGGGGCTATGGCGCGGAGCTCGTTGTGGGCGGAGACCGTTACGCGGATGCGCTGGCGGACAGTCAAAAGTGGGCGGCGCAATCGGGCGCAATTCCCGTGCACGCGTATGATCAGCGCGAAACGATGTTGGGCCAGGCGACGGTGGGTTTGGAATTTGAAGAGCAAGCGCCGGAGTTGGATACTTTGCTCGTTGCGGTGGGTGGAGGCGGTTTGATCGGTGGCGTCGCTTCCTGGTACGCGGGCAAGATTCGAATTATCGGCGTTGAGCCGGAAAAGGCGCCGACGCTGACACGCGCCTTGGAAGCTGGTCATCCGGTCGATGCGGAAGCGGGCGGAATTGCCGCGGACTCGCTGGCGCCACGGCGCGTCGGAGAGCTTACTTTTCCCCTAGCGCAAAAATATGTGGAGCGGGTGCTTTTGCTGAGCGATGATGAAATTCGAGCGGCACAACAGATATTGTGGAGAGAAATGCGAATTGCGGCGGAACCTGGAGGTGCGGCCGCGTTCGCTGCGCTTACGTCTGGAAAATATAAGCCAGTGAGCAGCGAACGAATGGGGATCCTGGTTTGTGGCGGTAATACGGATGCGGTTAACTTTGGCGCATGAAAGAAGGCCTTGATGAGTGTTTATGACAAGTTGAAAGAACTGCGAATCACTCTGCCGGAGCCGATCTCGCCCGCGGCTGCGTTCGTCATGACGGTAAGGACCGGAAATCTTCTGTTTGTGTCAGGGCATATTGCGAGGCGAGACGGTAAGCCATGGGTTGGGCAGCTCGGTTCGGAACTTGCCACACAAGAAGGCAAACAAGCTGCGCGGAATGCGGCGATCGATGTTCTAGCGACGATGCATCACGCACTCGGCGATCTGAACAAGGTCCAGCGGATCGTGAAAGTGTTGAGTCTCGTGAATTCGACCTCTCGATTTGTCGAGCAACACCTCGTAGCGAACGGAGCGTCCGAATTGCTGCAGGAAGTTTTTGGCGAAAAGGGAAAGCACGCACGGAGCGCAATTGGCATGGCGCAACTGCCGCTGGGTGCCTGTTTTGAGATAGAGTTGGTCGCGGAAGTTTCGGATTAGTTTAGCGAACGACTAGTTCGTGAAGCCGCGCGTCCAGACGCGTGTGACTTGCAGCGCTTCGTTCAGCAGCAAAACATCGGCATCGGCGCCGGTCCGCAGCGCACCTTTCTTGAATTCGATCCCAAGAACGGTCGCTGGATTTAACGTCAACATTCGCACCGCGCTGGCGAGCGGAATCCCCAGCTTCACGATGTTCCGCAATGCCCGGTCCAGCGTGAGCGTGCTGCCGGCGAGCTTCCCGTCTGCATCGCGGCAGACGCCGCCGACGACAGTCACGTCAATACCGCCTAGTTTGTACTTTCCATCGGGCATCCCGGTGGCAGGAGTGCCATCGCTGATCAGAACGACGCGGTCCGGCCCTTTCGCCTTCAGCAGTACCTTCATGGCGATTTCGTCGACGTGCACGCCGTCTGCGATCAGCTCTGCGTTCACGTCTTCGGACGTAAGCACCGCGCCGATAACGCCCGGGTCCCGGTGAGAAAACGGGCGCATGGCGTTGTAAACATGTGTTGCGTGATGCGCCCCGTGAGCGATGGCGGCGCGAGCCTGTTCGTATGTCGCATCGGTGTGGCCGATGGAGACAACCATGCCGAGACTGCGCGCCGCGTCGATGCAGGGCATTGCGCCGAGCAATTCCGGCGCGATGGTGAGAATACGAGCGTTCCCGGCGGCGGCGCGAAGAAATCTTTGCAGCACTTCCGCCGACGGCAACTGGAGCAACGAAGTGGGATGCACGCCTCGCCTTTCCTTGCTTAAGAAAGGCCCCTCGAAGTGAATTCCCAAAATTTCGGCATGCGGCGCGTTGCAAGTTTCGTGTTGCTTGGGAATGTATTGCGCGATTCCTTCCACGGCACGGACCGTGTCATCCGTGGAAGCGGTAACGGTGGTCGCTACGATTGAAGTGGTACCGAATTTTGCGACGCGCTCGGCGATGACCTGCAGTGCGTCCTTTGTTCCTTCCATAACGTCGCGGCCGCCAGCGCCGTGAATGTGAACATCAATAAATCCAGGAACTGCGATTGAATCTTCTGCGCTCACCTCGGTGGCGCCAGCGGGAAGCTCGAATTCATCGCGCTTGCCGATTCGCTCAATTTCGCCTTCGCGAATCAGAATTCCGGCATCGTGAATTTCAGAAGTGGGAGTGATTGCCTTGCCGACGTGGAGGAGTGTAGTTGTCATGGCCCGGAAAGTATCCTAGCGGAGGCCGCATAAAAAACAAAACGGGCGCTCCCGCGAAGGAGCGCCCGCCGGTGAAAAGCTAAAACCAGATTACATGCTCTTCGCGGCCGGAGCCATGTCGATGCTGGAGAGCTTGAGAGTATCGCCGTCCACGCTGCCTTTCACGGTTACGTGATGGCCCGCATGCGCCGCGACCTTGTCCTGTGCGTCGATGGCGTAGACCTTTTTGTCTGCGTCGTTGACGAACACGTACTTGGCGCCATGCTCCTTCACGCACTTCGTGGTGCATTCGCCGGCTTTGTCATTCGCGCCCTTGACGCCGCACTGGCTGTCGGAAATCCAGCCCGTCCAGCTGCCGTCGGCCGCCATGGTGAGAGCGGCTGCGAACAGAGTCGCCGCCGTCAGAGTTGCAAAACGTACTTTCATGAGTATCCCTCCTGGAACTGCTCTGCGGTATGAAGTAGGTCCGCCGGGCTGGCAATGAGCTTGGCACAAGGCCAATCTCGTGTCCAGAGCCCTCCACCCGTATTTACGCCTAACTCGGTGGCTCGGATGACCTGCTTCAAGTTCTTTTCAGTCAGACAAGACAAAGGGAGGATCCTTGCGAATCCTCCCTCTGTGAATCCCCATTTGGCGATGGAGACGTGCTCTGAAAAACGATTGATTCTTACTGGCCGGAGCCGGTATTCGCGGCCGCAGTCGTGCCAGCGGACTTGGGAATGCTCAAGTAACCGCTCGCGGAAGTCTTGCTGACTTTGTTGATCACGAGCTCAAGAGCCTGACGGCTGCCGCCCGTGTAGAAGAAGATTGGTTCGTTCACCGAGCGGTTCTTCTTTTCGAAGCTCTTGTCGTCGGCGAGAACGTTGATCGTGTATTGATTCTTCTTCGTGTTGGTGTCCTTCAGTTCAACCTGAACAGATCCAACGTGCTGCGCGCCGCCCTTGCGGTTCACAGTGAATTCGAAATAGTCGCGCTGGCCCATGCGGCGGAGCTGGTCGATTTCGTCGTGGTTGCGCGCGATTAGCGTGCCCATTTCGCTCTTGGCCATCTGCAGGCTGCTGTTCGTCGCGTCGAGGTCTGTGCGGACGCCGTTTACGTCAGTTCCAAGCTTTGTCACGTCTTCCGCGTTGGCCTTTGTCGCCAGCTTCTGGTTGACGTCCTGACCGAGTGCATTCAGTTTCTTGTCATAGGTCACGACGGCGGTCTTGTTCTGCTTACGCGCCGCAATCAGGTCCGCTTGCGTCACATTCAGCTTGTCCGTCACGACCTTGAGGTCGCTCTGGAGCTGCTGATTGATTTCGTCGTCTTTCGCCAGGCGTTGTGCCAATGCGTCATTCTGCTGCTTCAGCGACGCTTGCGTCGACGTTTCGACGCTGTTCGCATGGCTCAATGCGCTGAATCCCACTCCCAGCCCGAGCAAAGAAACTCCACCCAATACCGCGACTGCCAGGCCAACCCACCGCGGGGTCCCGGTCGCGCTCTGCTGATTCGATTCCTGATACTCGCTCATGAACTTCGTCTCCTTTTGGCGATTCCGCCCTGCGCTCAGTAAAGGTGCACCCCGCTCACCAAAGCCGTCGCGCTGGCCCAGCCGGCGCTAAAGCCTGCTAAATGAGGAGGTTGGGGTCCCATGGAGGGAGCCTCCAGCTTTCTGGGCATAGTACTAGTACGTGTAATGTTTACGTTTCTGCGCGGGCTGCTGTAATTTTTGCTGAAGCGGGGTGGCCGTTGGGATCGACGCCGACAGCTCTCGGCGCAACGACTGGAGCCGTCGAAAAATCTTAGTTTAAGAACCGTGATTTCAGCAAGATAGAGCTAGGCAGCCTGAGTCGAAGGAGACGCTTCAGCGTCAGCAGAAACCGCAAAATATTGATCAAGTGTCGTTGTCGCAGCGCTCAAGACAAGCTGGCAGTTTGTGCAATGCCCGACGTGATCTTCGATATCCTGGGTGACAGAAGGAGACAGCTTGCCTTCTAAGTACCAGCAAATCAGATGGATAGTGTCCTTGCAGCTCATTGCCATCGCTCCCTCAGCGAACCCGATCCACTGCACTGGGCGTATTAGGAAAGTGCAGTTGGGTGGCCAAACTCGCGTTCGTCATTCGCCTCCGATAAGTGGCTTATTATGAATATCTTACGCCTGAGATGGCAAAAGTTTGGTTGACCGGGTCGGAAGTCTTTACATGCCTCAATTGATTTCGCCAGACTGATTCGAACCACCAGTCTAGTGTCCTTGCTGCGCCTCGAGCTCGCGAAGCGTTGCAATCCGGTCTTCGAGCGGAGGATGCGTGCTGAACCAGTTGGAAAACATCTCACGGCCAAAGAGCGGCTTCACAATGCAGAGCGAACTCGTCGTTGGCGAAATTGCGGTCGTCGGGATTTGGCTGTTGTAAGCACCCAGTTTGCGCAGCGCGCTGATCAAGCCTTCCGCGCTTCCTGCCATTCGCGCGCCAGTTTCATCGGCGCTGTATTCGCGCTGACGTGAAAGTCCCAGCTGCAATAGCATTGCGCCCAACGGCGCAAGGAAGATCAGCAGCAGACCCAAAATGCCGCTGCCTCGGTCTCGATCTTCGCGGTCACTTCCGCCGAACCAATATCCCATATGCGCCAGAAACGTAATCGCGCCGGCAAGCGTGGCCGCAACCGAACTGATCAAAATGTCGTAATTTCGCACATGCGAAAGCTCGTGCGCGATGACGCCTTCAAGTTCGTCGTCGTTCATCAGGCGAAGCAATCCCTGCGTAACCGCCACCGACGCGTGGCGCGGATTTCGGCCCGTAGCAAAAGCGTTCGGCGCCTCTTCCGGCACAACGTAGAGTTTCGGCACCGGAATGTTCGCCTTTGCGGCGAGCCGTTCCATCACTTCGTATAAGCGCGGCAATTCTTCCCGCGCCACTGGCTGGGCACCGCTCGAATACAACGCAATCTTGTCCGAAAAAAAATACGCGAACGCATTTGAAACGATCGCGAATCCCAGTCCGATGACCATGCCGCCGCGGCCGCCGAGGTATTGCCCGACGATCACCAGGAACAGCGTCAACGCCGTCAGCAAAAATGTTGTTCGCAAAATTCTCATCGAGTCTCAATGCCTTTCAACAGCCAACATTTCCACATACTTAGATACGCGCCGCGGCGGCAGGTTGTTTCGCCCCGCCGCGTTCGAACCGCAGCGATTCGCTCCTGCCATCGCGATCGACGAGCACATGATCTCCCGGCAGAACCTTGCCTTCCAGAATTTGCATCGCGAGCGGATCCTGAATCATCCGCTGAATCGTACGCCGCAGCGGTCGCGCACCGTACGCTGGATCGTAGCCTTCACTGAGCAAGAGTTCATTCGCAGCCGGCGTGAGTGCCAGCGTAATCTGTCGCTCTGCGAGAAGAGCTTCGACACTCTTGAGCAACAGCCCCACGATTCGCCCGAGTTGTTCCTTGCCTAGCGGATTGAAGATCACAATTTCGTCGATCCGGTTGATAAACTCCGGCCGGAACGCAGCACGCAACGCTTCCATCGCTTCCTTGCGAGCACGCTCCGGTTCGCGGTTTGACAGTTCGAAAATCGCGCTTGAACCGACATTGCTTGTCATCACGAGAACGGTATTGCGGAAATCCACCGTACGGCCCTTGCCATCCGTGAGACGGCCGTCCTCGAGAATCTGCAACAGCACATTGAACACGTCCGGATGCGCTTTTTCAATTTCGTCGAAAAGCACGACCGAATAGGGATGGCGCCGCACCTGTTCAGTGAGTTGCCCGCCCTCTTCATAGCCGACGTAGCCTGGCGGCGCGCCAATCAAGCGCGACACGCTGTGTTTTTCCATGTATTCGCTCATGTCGATCCGGATCATGAGCTTCTCGTCGTCGAACAGAAACTCCGCGAGCGCACGAGCAAGCTCTGTTTTTCCGACGCCGGTCGGTCCAAGGAAAATGAACGAGCCAATGGGGCGTTTCGTATCCGAAAGTCCCGCGCGGCTCCGTCGCACAGCATTGGAAACGCGCGCAAGCGCATCGTCCTGCCCAACTACTCGTTGCCGCAGGCGATCCTCCATGTGGACAAGCTTCTGCGCTTCACCTTCCAGCAAACGCCCCGCCGGAATGCCGGTCCACTTGCTCACCAGTTTTGCGATGTCTTCTTCGTCGACTTCTTCCTTCAGCATCCGCGACCCTTTTTGGACCGCGTCGGATTGCTGTTCGGCTTTTTTCAACTCCGCTTCCGCCGAGGCAATTTTCCCGTAGCGAATCTCCGCCACTTTCGCCAGTTCTCCGGCGCGCTCGTAGCGCTGCTCTTCCGCTTTCAATTGATCAATTCGCTCTTTCAATTTGCGAATCTTCGAGATGGCATCCTTTTCCGTCTGCCAACGCGCCTTCTTCGCACTCGATTCTTCCTTCAGTTTCGCCAGCTCCTTCTCAATTTGCGTGCGCCGCTCCTTGGAATGAGCGTCCGTTTCCTTCAGCATCGCCTGGCGCTCGATTTCAAGCTGCAAAATACGCCGCTCAACTTCATCGATTTCCGTCGGGAGCGAATCGATCTGCATGCGCAGACTCGCCGCGGCTTCGTCCACGAGGTCAATCGCCTTGTCCGGCAGGAAGCGGTCGGAAATGTAGCGGTTCGAAAGTGTTGCCGCCGCCAGAATCGCCGCATCCTTGATGCGCACGCCATGATGCACTTCGTAACGCTCTTTGAGGCCACGCAGAATCGCAATCGTGTCCTCGACGGTCGGTTCGGTAACAAGCACAGGCTGGAAGCGGCGCTCAAGCGCGGGATCTTTCTCAATATATTTCTTGTATTCGTTCAGCGTCGTCGCGCCAACGGCTCGCAACTCGCCGCGTGCTAAAGCTGGCTTCAGCATGTTGGAAGCGTCCATCGCGCCTTCCGCTGCTCCCGCGCCCACAAGTGTATGCAGCTCGTCGATGAATAGAATAATTTGCCCTTCGGCCTCGGCAATTTCTTTCAGGACTGCTTTCAAGCGATCTTCGAATTCACCGCGGAACTTCGCACCGGCGACCAGCGCCGCGAGATCGAGCGCAACCAGCCGTTTGGTCTTCAATACGTCAGGCACATCGCCAGAAACAATGCGTTGCGCAAGGCCTTCCACGATTGCCGTTTTTCCAACGCCTGGTTCGCCAATCAGTACGGGGTTGTTCTTCGTCCGGCGCGCCAGTATCTGCATCACGCGCCGAATCTCTTCGTCGCGGCCGATCACGGGATCGAGTTTCGATTTACGCGCGAGTTCGGTCAGGTCGCGAGCATATTTTTCCAGCGAAGCGTAAGTCGCCTCCGGATTTTGGGAAGTTACGCGCTGGGTTCCACGAATTCCGGTCAACGCCTGCAGAATTGCCTCGTGCGTCGCACCGTTCTTTTTCAAAATCTGTCCCGCGGGGTCGCGGTCTTTTCCCGCCAGCGCAAGAAAAATGTGTTCCGTCGAAACGTACTCGTCCTTGAACTTGTCCGCTTCCTTGAACGCCTGTTCCAGCACGTCATTCAGCGCGCGGCCCATTGTTTGTTGCGAAAAACCTTGCACTTTTGGCAGCCGCCCGAGTTCGCGCTCGATTTCGGCCGACAGCATTTCGTTCCGCACACCGAGACGCGTCAGCAGCGACGGCACGACGCCATCGGTCTGCGCCACGAGCGCACTTAAGAGGTGCAGCGGCGCGATTTCTTGCTGTTCATGCCGCGCTGCGATTTCCTGTGCTTCCTGCAGCGCTTCCTGCGCCTTAACCGTCATTTTTTCGAATCTCAACATGGTTCCTCGCTTCTTCTTACTCGCCAACCGAAACAAAAGGGGCCGGCATCCCGCCAGCCCCTCTTATTTTGCATTATGAGATGGCCTTTCTTCGTGACCTTACCGCCCGGCAGCCGCAGCCGCTTGCGCACCGACGTTCACTTTGATCTGCTTCGGTTTCGCTTCTTCGCGCTTCGGAATCGTCAGAGTCAACACGCCGTCCTTGTAGTCGGCCTTGATCGCTTCCGAGTTCACCGTATTTGCCAGTGAGAAGCTGCGCGCAAACGAACCGTACGAACGCTCCACACGCAGGTAGTTCTTTTCGTCAACCTTCTTCTCGAACTTCCGCTCGCCCCGAATCGTCAGAATATTGTTCTCGACGCGAATGTCGAGCTCTTCCGGCTTGATGTCCGGAAGGTCCGCTTTGACGACCAGCTCGTGCGCGCTCTCGACAATGTCCACGGCTGGCGCCCAAGCCGTCAGATTTGATTCCTGAGGCCGCTCGAACAGTTCATTGAAGATGCGATTGACTTGGGATTCCAGGCCCGCGTTGTTGCGGAAAGGTTCCCAACGATTGAGTGTGTTCATGGTAGATGTCCTCCATAGGTGACTTCGTAGCAATAATAAAATCTGCGCGCTTTGTTGTCAAGTATAAAATTTAATTTGTCCGAGCTTCCCGTAACTCCTTTTTTATCCTAAGTATACCGCTACGCTACCAGCTGGGTTCAATCTCGTTCGGTGCCTGCCGGAATTGCGCATCCACCCTCCCGTCGCCCCTAACTCACTCAATTTCATTGCCTTACCCTCCCTTGCTACACTAGCTTCATGCGCATCGAGGATCTCGACTACCACCTCCCCGTCGAGCTCATAGCCCAGCGCCCGCTCGATCGCCGCGATGCGTCGAGGATGCTTTTGTTGAATCGCAAAAGCGGCGAGTGGCGCGATGAAGTGTTTTCCGAGCTTGCCCAGCTCCTTCGCGGCGACGAACTGCTCGTCTTCAACAACGCGCGAGTGATTCCAGCGCGACTCTTTGGCCGAAGAATGAAGCAGCAATCGAACAACGAATCGTCTTCCACCGGTGCGTCATCGCAGGACGCCGGACTGGTCGAGATCTTTCTCGCGAAGCGCTTAAGTTCTGAGACGTGGGAAGCTTTGGTCCGCCCGGGCCGCAAGTTACAAGTCGGCGCCCGAATTCAGTTCGGCATGGGTGAACTCGAAGCGGAAATCGTGGAACGCGCCGAACGAGGACTTCGCACGATTCGCCTCACAACGCCGACCGGCGCGCCGATCGATTCGGTTCTCGAAAAGCTGGGCCACATTCCCCTTCCTCCGTACATCAATCGAGATGACGAAGCCGCCGACCGAACCAGGTATCAAACCGTATTTGCAAAGCGGCCGGGCGCAGTCGCGGCCCCGACCGCGGGGCTGCACTTTTCGCAGGAAATTTTGGACGCGATTAGAAAACGAGGAGTCGAAACCTGCGAAGTGACATTGGATGTTGGGTTGGGGACGTTCCAGCCCATTCACGCGGAGGACTTGCAGGACCACGTGATGCATGGCGAGCGGTACGAAATTTCGGACGCTTCTGCGAAGACAATTTCTGAGGCAAAGAAAAACGGCAAGACCATTCTCTGCATTGGAACAACCGTGGTTCGCACGCTCGAAGACGCTGCCATTCGGGCTCGCGATACCGGTGGTGAACTGCTCGTCACTCCCGGCGTTGGCGAGGCGCGCCTTTTCATTACACCCGGCTTTCGTTTCCAAATTGTCGATGCGCTACTTACAAATTTTCATCTGCCGCGTTCCACCTTACTCGCAATGATTTTCGCGTTCGCGGGCAGAGAAAATATTCTGACTGCATACAACCATGCCGTCGAAGCGTGCTACCGCTTTTATAGCTACGGCGACTGCATGCTGATTCGATAAGGCAGCGGGCCGCATTCCGCGCCACGTTCTACGAATCTCGCTTCGTAAGCCGCGCGAATCGAGATCCCGCCTCACTGAGAGCCGCTGCCGGATACTGCCACTTCAAAACCCAGCCGGAAAAGTTCGATATCCAGACGAACAGAGAGGCTGCAGGGCGCTGCAGCCTCTCTCTCGTCCAGTGGAATCGATTTAGCAAGACTCTGGCCTCGTGCTTGCGATTTGCTATTCGCTGAAAACAAATACGCGCTTTTGGCCGGAGAAGCGAACTTCTTTCACTTGTCCGTTTTCGCCAAGCAGAACGGCGTCGTAGGGCGACTTCGCGTCGCGGTCTTCCCAACGCCCTTCAGATTGTGCGACTTGGTCCTTGCCGTGCTGGACCGTTACCTTCGTGCCGTCAATGGAGAGTTTGTATTCGCCGGCTTGCAGCGTCGCCTGCCCCACCTTGGCTGGCTGTGTAATGTTGATTACCTTCACGAAAGGCTTGGCAAAAACGGGAACTGCCAGGCAAAGTGCGCCGAGAAAAGCTGCCGTACGAACCATCGAATTGGACTTCATTTGCGTGATTCCTTTCCCACGGGATCGAGTCAGCCGATCGTCCGAAGGCACTTCGCGAGAGGAGTTGACACACCCATGCCGACGCGAGTAGATTCACGCACCGACACCGTTTCTTCCTGGACTAACCGCCGGAAAGACTTGCGTGTCATTTGCCCCGCGGCTGCCACCGCGGGGTTTTTGCTTCTTCGCCAAATACCGGTCGAGAACTGGCTGCCATCTGATAGACGAATTCATCCCACCAAATGTTTCGCGCGAACTCGCTAAAATTCGGTGATTTTTTTCGACGCCAATTTGGCATCGAAGCGCAGATGGCAACAGGAAAGTTTCTTCCGTTAATTTTGATGAAATTTTAACTTGGAAGCCGGAAATTTGAGAATAAGTCGCGCGACATTTCCGCCTCTCGCGCGTCGAACGCCTGACTTGCCTCACCGCTCGTGCATCTGGAAGTAGGTTCCTTTATACTCAATCGCACTCTTCGGACATCGCGAATGCGAATCCTGATTCTCAGTGACATCCACGCCAACTTCACGGCACTCGAAGCGGCGCTGACGAAAGCGACGGGACGTTGGGACGTGGCCGTTTGTCTCGGCGACGTAGTCGGCTATGGTCCCGATCCTGCCGAAGTCAGCGACAAGATTCGCAGCCTCGCGGCAACTTGCATTCGCGGCAATCACGATAAAGCCGTTGCCGGCATCATGAGCACCGAGGACTTCAATCCGGTCGCAAAGGCCGCTGTTGATTGGACGCGCAGTCAGCTTTCGCCGGAACTCTTGGATTGGCTGGAGAAGCTCCCGCAAGGGCCCATGGAATCGAATGGTCTTGTCCTGATTCATGGCGCATTTCACGATGAAGATGAATACGTGTTTACTCCCGCACAAGCGCTGGAAGGATTGCTCGACTCCACCGCCAATGTCACCTTCTTCGGTCACACCCATCATCAAGGCGGTTTTGCCTATCACGACAGCAATCTGGAAGTTCTGCAAATCCGCCCGCGGCCAAACGAATTCTTTGCACCCCTGCGAATTGAACGCAACAAGCGCTATCTGCTCAATCCGGGTTCGATCGGTCAGCCGCGCGACGCCGATCCGCGTGCCGCCTTCGCCGTCGCCGACCTCGCGAATGACACCGTCGAATTTTGGCGTGTACCCTACGAAATCGGAAAAGTACAATCGCGAATGAGAAAAGCCGGCTTGCCGGAGCCGCTCGTGCAGCGCCTCGAGTTTGGCCGGTAACACGCGAAACGATGGAAGCGCCTTTTCAAAACGATGCTCCGAAGGCATCTCCCGAGCGCCGCGCCGACGCGGGCCGGCGAATCGCCTTCTCCTTGCTGGTCGTAATTGCCAGTCTCGCCGCTTACTTTTTCTTTTTCCAGTCTCCGCAACGTCCGCCATCGAAACAAACTCTTCCGTTGGCAGCGGGGTCTCCCGAAGCCGCTTACGCTGAAAATCTCCGGCTCGGCAACTTTGCCATGAAGCAAGCCGAAAACTTTCTCAATCAGGAAGTCAAGATTTTAGAAGGCGATATTCTGAACGCTGGCAACAAACCCGTAATCGCCGTTGATGCAGTTGTCGAATTCCGCGACAGCCTCGATCAGATTGCACTTCGCGAGACCCGCTCACTCGTTCCCCCATCGCCGTCGGGACTCGCTCCCGGCCAGGTCGCGCACTTCGAACTTTCCTTTGACCACGTCCCGAACTCCTGGAACTACCAAATGCCAAAAGTTACTATTGCAGGGCTAAAACTTAGTACCGATAAAAAATAGCTTTTAGGTAAATGCTCCCGTAGAATCTCCGGCGTGGAGTTATCCAACGAGCTTGAGGCAAATCTTCGTGAACTCGCGTCTGCGGGGCCCGTTGAACTTCGCGAAAATGGCGCCCGCGTGGCGCCGCTTTCCACCCTTTCATGGGAAGTGCGTGGCACTCCTGCGAAACCGCTGTTGCATCTCTGGTCTGCGCAGCACAATTTGACGCGGCGCGTTCTTGCCATCACCGACCAGTCGGAGGAACGGTTAGCCCTGGCGGTTGAGCGCTTCGGCCGTTCCCGCCCCGACCGGCTCGAGTTTGTGCGTGTATCCATGGAACGCTCCGCGCGCGATCTCAACCGCGAAGAATTCTGCCGTTGGATCACCGCCGTTTGCGCAACGCAATTTCCAGATGAAACGCCCGAAAGCTTCTCGACGCACCAGGATTTGGAACACTCCCTTTCTGGGAACTACCCTCGCGGTTCGTTGCGTTCCGGAAAATCCTTTTGGGCCGTGCTGGCGGCAAATGAAAGCGAGACCACTGGCAACGCCGCTCGCTGCGTCGCGTTCGGTTTGCTGTGGCTCGATCATTTGCGCGGCTCCGCGAATCGCGGCTCGGTTGCTGGTCTGCGGTTGCTGCTTCCCAAAGAGTTGGTCGCAGCCGTCGTTCACTTGCTTCCCGCGATTCATTCTCAAATCAGACTCGAAATCTACGAATACGATCGCGCACGCGAAATTCTCGAACAGGTCACACCATCTTCGCTGACGAATCTGTCTTCCTGGCTCGTGCCATTTCGCGAAGCTCAATCCTTGTTCGATCGCGCCAAGCCCGATCTTGATCGCATCATTTCGCTGGCCCCCGCGCGAATTGCCGTTCATCCCAACGTCCCGTCGCGACAAGTCACACTTCGCTTTCATGGATTGTCGTTTGCGCGCTGGGACGACGGCAAATTATTTTTCGGTGTGCCGGACTCTCGCCAAGAATTGACCGCCTCAAATCACAATCAGCTGAGGCATCTCTTGCGCGACCTGGAAGTTCATCGAAATTCCCTCGCGTCCGATGTCATGCATTCGCGCTACCGCGCCCAGCCGGAGCGCTGGCTCGAATCCCTCGTTCGCGAAGATGTCACTCGAATCGACGCGGCGCTCGACCGCCGCTTTGCATACACGCAAGTTCTGGCCAACGCCGGTGGCGAGCACGGAATTCTCGACGTTCTAAGCGTGACGCGATCCGGGCGAGTCGCGATCCTCGAACTGAAAGCGAGCGAATTCTTGAGCCTTCCGCTTCAAGCCGCTGACTATTGGCTGCGCATCCGCCGTCACTTGGAACAAGGTGACCTCACGCGTTATGGCTATTTCCCCGGCGTCGAACTTCAGACCGCGCCGCCGATCATCTACTTGGTTGCCCCCGCTCTCCGCTTTCACCCTGTCACCGACCGTCTTCTTCGCATGCTCACGCCCCAACTGGAATTCGTCCGCGTCGGCCTTTCCGAAAACTGGCGCCGCGGCATTCGCGTCGTATTGCGGCAATAAATTCTCAGCCTTCCATCTTTCCCGAATCCCGCGCTCGCGGGTAAACTAGAGCGGTATGACAATTCCACCGCGCTCCAAGAATTTTTCCGTCACCATCCGTCACACCGGCCCCGCCTCCCTCATCGACGTCAAGGGCAGCTTCACCTCGTTCGAAGCTGGAGCGCTCCGCCAGGCCATTACCGCTCTCATCGCCGAAAAACGCAAAGACATCGTCCTCAATCTCAGCGGCCTCGATTATCTCGACAGTTCCGGAATCGGCGAACTCGTCCGCAATTACATGACGGTGATTAAGAGCGGCGGTACGATGAAAGTCGTCGGCCTCTCTTCGAAAGTGGAAGAAATTTTAAAAATCACGCAGCTCTACAAAGTGTTCCCGGAATTTCCCGACGAAGAGGCCGCCCTAAAGAGTTTTCCCCAAAACTCTGACAAAAGTTCCCAACCTTGATTTTCAACTCAAAATTTATTTCGGAATTTTTCTGCCCTAAAAGGAGAGAAGCAGCTAGGATTTGGATCCTAGCTGCCTCCCGGGGTGTGTCCTCGAAGTGGTTTTGATAATTTAGATGCGCGCCAGCTAAAAAGGTTTCCTTCCCCCGCTGATTTTTTTATATTAGGCCGCGAATTTCGCGAAAACGCTTAATAAAACAAGTACTTACGCCACCGTTCGTCCCGATGCCCGATCAGCCGCATCAGCTGCCGCGAAGTGTGCAGCGTAAACGGCCGCGGCCGTCGCGCCAGTTTAAACCCGGCTTCTTCCGGCGTACGGTCGCCCTTGCTGTTATTGCACCGGTAGCAGCACGCCACCAGATTTTCCCACGTGGACCGTCCACCGCGCGAACGCGGCACAACGTGATCCAGCGTCAATTCCGAACTCGCGAAAACTCGCCCGCAAAACTGGCACGTATTTCTGTCGCGCAACAAAATGTTCTTCCGCGAAAGCGCCCGGCTCTGCTGCGGAATATGCCGGTACGCCACCAGCCGAATCACGGACGGCACTCGATGAGAGTGCGCCGCGGAGTGTACTTCGGAGCTGTGCAACTCTTCCGCCTGCGCCACGCCTTTCAGCATCAGCACCATCGCGCGCCGCACCGCCGTCACATTGATCGGCTCGTACGTCGCGTTCAGCACCAACACCGGTTCCTGCATCAGCGAACCGCGCCGGGGCACAGCTGAGTTGTGGGGTCTACTGCCAGCGGGCATGTCGCTGGAAGCAGCGGTCTCAACCGCTGCTGGGGGTCTATGCCCCCGGGGACTCGGCGTATCCTGCCGCATTGCGCTCATGGCGCTTCCCTTGGGCTAACTCTCACCTGCAGCTGGAAGCGGATTATGCGCCGCTCGAGCTACCGTGAGCGCCACCACCGACTTGGCTCCAGCGTCGCGAAGCGCCTTCGAACAGGCATC
>Ga0070734_10002443_pt1 | contig 22507 bp, 12 predicted proteins | sample Coa_R1_8_FD_66444 | JGI IMG/M metagenome (GOLD analysis project Ga0070734, IMG submission 66444) | Surface soil microbial communities from Centralia Pennsylvania, which are recovering from an underground coalmine fire - Coalmine... | ecosystem: Environmental > Terrestrial > Soil > Unclassified ...
AGGTTCCCCGACTGGCCTTGTCTATCCGGGAGATCCGGGCATTCCCAAGACGCTGGCCCCGACCAAGTACAACAACTTCGGGCCGCGCATCGGCCTCGCCTATTCCCCTGACTTCAGTGAGGGAGTCCTGGGCAAGATATTTGGCGGACCAGGGAAAACCAGCATCCGTGCGTCGTACGGCCTGTATTACACGTCGGTCGAGGACCTGAATCTCTTCTACGAAGTGGCGGATGCTCCTTTTGGCTTGTACTGGACCAGTCCGGGTTCCGTTGACTTCTCGGAGCCTTTCCGAAATCGGCTGGACGGAGCCACCGATAACGAGGGTCAGCGCTTTCCTTTCACGGCCCCGATTCCGGGCAGCCCGGCAAATAAAACGCTGAGTTTCGCAAAATACGAGCCGATGTCGTATTTTCCCGGATACGACATTCATAACCAACTTCCTTATGCGGAGCACTTCAATTTCTCGATCCAGCGTGAGTTGAGCCGATCCACAGTATTGACTCTGTCCTACGTCGGTACGGCAGGTCACCGGCTGATTGCGCAGACCGAGTCCAACCCCGGCAGTTTCGCCTTATGTAAGCAGCTCAATGCGCAAGGATATACGGATACGACTTCCGGTGCGGCTGGCTGCGGGCCGAATGCTGAGCAGGATGTCTTCAGCCTGACGCCGAATACTGCATGCGCGGGACCGCCGTGCGTCTATAGCACCAGGAACACTCTTCTGAACCCGAACTACTGCAAAGACGCCCAGACTCTCTGTTTTGGTTTTGGCAATACCTTCACCAATTTGGTGGCAAATTCGATCTACCACTCTGGGGAAGTGACGATCGAGCGAAAAGCGGGTGATGTAACGTTCCTGGCCGCTTATACGATGGCGAAAGCCATCGATGATTCATCAGCGTTCGGCGAACTGATCAACTTCCAAAACGCCAAGCTCAGCCGCGGATTGTCATCAACGGATATTCACCACAATTTCGTGGTCAGCTATATTTGGCAGATGCCGTTCGATCGGCTCACCCATCGCGTGCCAAGGCTGATGAAGGGGTGGCAACTGCAAGGAATTACGAGATTTTCAACAGGGTTCCCGGTTCAGATGGGAGAATCGAACCCCGTGAATGGGCCGTTGTGTCCGTCGGGGAACTGCCCAGGAGATGCCTCGCTTGTCGGCAGCCCGTCGACCGATATGCCCAATCTCGTGGGTCCAGTTCACACATACAATCCCCGCTCTACTCCCGGCACGTTCACCTATTTCAGCCAGAGCTCATTTACCGGAACTCAGTGCGCCTTAACGTCGGCGGGTGTTTTGACCGGTCCTGATTGCGGAAGTTTCGGGACCGCGAACCGGCGGTTCTTCCATGGCCCGGGTTTCAATAACACGGATTTCGGAATAACGAAGATCGTTCCCGTTAGGGAAGCCATGTCCTTCGAGATTCGCGGTGAATTCTTTAACGTATTCAACCACACGCAATTCACGAACCCGAGTGGGGATATCAGCAGCGCAAACTTCGGAAATGTCACCAACGCGCGTGATCCGCGCATTGGGCAACTCAGTGCGAAGTTCATCTGGTAATAGAGCATCTTGGTTGGCCGACGTGACGCAGCGGGACTTTGCAGCGGACGTCGGCCAGCTCGCCCGGCGATAGCGGCAGAATCTCAAAAGCCCACTACTCATGCTAGGCTGTGGATGATGAGGGTTCTGCTGGTTCTGTTATTGATGATTGGAGCGCAGTCTTTCGCGCAGACGGCTGAAACCTACCGACAGGACGCCACTCAGTTCGCTCAGCAGAAGTCTTGGGACCAAGCAATCGCGAACTACCGCAAGGCCCTCGAGCTCGACGCCAAGAATGCGCTCACGCATTACGATCTTGCTCTGGCGCTCAAGTACAACGGAGACTCGAAAGAGGCGCTGAAGGAGTTTGAGACCGCCGCGGATCTTCGTCCGAAGTGGGCCAATGCGCATTACGGACTCGGCGCCACCTGGTTCGAGTTGCATGATGAAGCTGCCGCCATGAAGGAACTGCGGCTGGCTGAGACTCTTGATCCTTCGAATGCTGCGACTCACCGTTTGCTGGGCCGCATCCTTTCCCATCAAAACGATCTGAACGAGGCCGAGCGCGAACTTAAACTCGCGCTGAAGTTGAAGCCGTCGGCGGAGAGCCATCTTGAACTGGGAGTTGCGGAAGGCCAACTGGGCAACCTGAAAGACGCGGCTCTGCAGTTTCGCAGCGCGATTCGTCTGGATCCCAAGCTGGTCTTCGCTCACCTGATGTTAGGAGTCGTATTGCGTCGCGATGGGGACGACAAGGGTGCCCTGGACGAGTTCCGCGCGGCGGTCACTCTGGATCCGAACAACGCAGAGGCGCAATACGATCTGGGCAGGGAGCTAAAGGCAAAGGGCGACGTGGCCGGCGCCATTGCTGCCTTTCGCCGCGCCATCGAATTAAAGCCTGACTTCGAGCAAGCTCACTACAATCTCGCTCTTGCATTGCATGCTCAGGGCGACGCCAGCACTGCCAAAAAAGAATTGGACGAACTCAGCGGTCTCCATGAGTTTCGCACCCGCCTCGCGCAGTCGAAGTTGCTGATCTTGCAGGGTGTGGATGCATTGAAGCAAGAAAAGCTCGACGATGCGATGGAACGATTCCAAAAATCTGCCGACCTGACACCCGAACTGCCAACAAGCTACTACTATATCGGGGTCGTCAAAGAACGCTTGAACGATCGCGTGGCAGCTAAAGATGCTTACGAAAAGGCGCTGGAACTCAAACCGGACTATGCGCAAGTGCACACACACCTTGGATTGCTGCTGTGGAAGTCGGGAGATCAAGCGCGCGGCTTGGACGAGTTCCAGAAAGCCGTCATGTCAGATCCGGATCTCGCGGAAGCGCACTACAATCTCGGACTCGCTCTAAGCCAACTGCAGCGCCCGCAAGAAGCGATTCGCGAGTTGAATGAGGCAACCACTCTTGATCCTCACAACGTCGATGCGCGAGTACAACTGGGGCTGGCCCTAAGTCAGAACAACGAGCAAGAGGCTGCCGCCAATGTTTTTCAAGATGTGGTGAGGCGGGAACCCGCATTTGCGGAGGGACACAACAATCTGGGACTCGTGCTTCTGCAATCCGGCCACATCCACGGAGCAGAGGCCCAGTTTGCGGAGGCATTACGTCTTAAGCCACGCTACGCCGAAGCGCACTACAACCTCGCTCTAGCGTTTCGGCAAGAAGGGAAGAGCGCTGAAGCACAGAAGGAGTTTGAGCGCTCATTTCAGATCGAGCCCGAACTGAGGAATCTGCCACTGCCTTGATGTGAAGTCGATCTTGCCAGAGCTCATGTACGACTATCTCTGATTGACGAAGGTGCTGAGCGACAGCAGTCCACCGGCTACTTTCTCGTTGGGCGATTCTCTTGCTCCGCCGGAATACCCCAACGGTCGAAAAACTCAGACTGTTTCTTTTGACTTGCCATCCGGTGCAACATGGTGCGCCGCCGCTTAGGAGAAAGCGGATCATCGTAAAGAGACGACCGGGCCTCGCCGAGCCATCGCAGCCAACTCTCCCACTCCGGACCGAATTGCTCTTCCAGTTGTTTTCGAAGTCGCTGCGCAAGCGCTCCGCTGTGCCCAGCCGTTGAGATCGCAATCTGAAGGGGCCCACGCCGCACCACCGCCGGATAGTAGAAATCACACAGCGGTCGATCGCGGACCACATTGCACAAGATCTGCCGCCGTTGTGCTTCTTCGAACACGGCCTTGTTCAACGACTTCACTGGAGTCGCTACCAGTGTCAGAAATATGTCGTCCAGGTCGTGAACATCGAAGCGTCGCTGCTCCCACAGAATCTTCTTGTCATGGGCCCACGCCTGCACCGCTCGCGTTGCGGTCGGAGCGACGACCACGACAATTGCTCCACATCGAAGCAAGGCCGGAATCTTTTCTTCCGCCGTTTTGCCTGCCCCTACGACGAGGCACCGGTGCTTCGCCAGTTTGACGAACATCGGGAATAACGGAGTTTTCTCCTCTGACAGACGTGACGGCGGTTTAGTCACAGACCTCCACGGAAAGAAATCTTCTTTTACTTAGCTCTAAAAACCGATAAAGAACAAATTCAAAGAAACGATTGCTCGCATTTGCGAATCAGGGAGCCGAGGCCGCCGATGTGCTCAACATACATAAAACCCCGTGCTTTGCGCGACATCTTCCAGATAATGGAGGCCATAGACTTTTTTTATTTCCAGCGCTAGATCGCGTCCGCTAGAGTGCCCACAAAACAGAGCAGATGACGCTCTGTTAAAGATTGAGTCTTAGCCATTGCCTCCGCGCTGAGGCCGAAACATATAGGTTTCGTGAGATTCAGCATTCTCGGATACCCCGTCCGTATCCAACACCCCCCCAAGTTGCGGTTAGAAATCGATTGGAGAATTCATTCGCAAGGCTGATGTGGGTCAGCCCGGTGGTTCTGGGGAAGTGATGTCTTTACCTCTCATTGAACGAGCAGAAAACGACGGCGTCAGGTTCGTGCTGAGCCAGCAATGGTCACGCGCTGCCGAAGGGCGTTTGTATGAGATCGATCCGTTGCCCGTTGCTCCGCGAATTCCTCAACGAATTCCTGGCCCTGGCGAGCAATACCGATTTCATTTCGACATGGAGCAGTGTATCGGTTGCAAGTGCTGTGTCGTCGCCTGCAATGAACAAAACGGAAATCCCGCAGAAATCAATTGGCGCCGTGTGGGCGAGATCGAAGGCGGCTGGTATCCAGAGACGCGCCGCTTTTATTTGTCGATGGGCTGTAACCACTGCCTGGTGCCATCCTGCCTGATTGGTTGCCCCGTCGAGGCCTATACCAAAGATGCTGCCACTGGCATCGTGCAACACAGCGCTGAGGCTTGCATCGGATGCCAGTACTGCACCTGGAATTGCTCCTACGGAGTGCCTCAGTACAACCCCGAGCGCGGCGTCGTCGGCAAGTGCGACATGTGTTATGGGCGGCTTACCGCCGGACGCGAACCGGCATGTGTCAATGCTTGTCCCGAAGGCGCAATTCGGATCGAGATCGTAAATGTGGAGGAATGGAGGAAAGATTATTCCAGCGCCGCGAATGCTCCTGGCCTGCCCTCCGCGGACGACAGCATTTCGACGACACGGATCACACTTCCATCCAAACTTCTACCTGAGATGAAGAAGGCCGATTCGTGGCGCGTGCGCCCAGAGTCTCCGCACTGGCCGCTCGTGGTCATGACAGTTTTGACTCAACTATCAGTCGGCGCGTTCGTCACCATCTGGTTCTTGCAGCTGCTTCAAGCCTCCGCTCGGCTCAACATCGCTGCACTCGGATCGCTTGTCATTAGTGGTGTCGCCCTTGCTTCTTCGACTCTTCATTTGGGCCGGCCGATCCATGCCTACCGTGCGTTGAAGATGTGGAGGCGCTCGTGGCTCAGCCGTGAAGTATTGATGTTCGGCTCCTTCTCGGGTTTGGCCGGGCTCTACGCTGGTTCGTTGTGGCTGGTGGTACCAGTTAGCGCACCGTTGGGAGGTCTTACTGCTCTCGCCGGACTTGCGGGAATTGCAGCGAGCGCCTTCATCTATCTGGTTCCCGCACGCCCGTCATGGAACACCAAGTTCACTATCGCAGATTTCTTTCTGACTGCGGCAGTGCTGGGCCCGCTGTTCGCAGCTTGGATCGGGGTCGGTGCGGGACGTTCGTTGATGTCTCTCGCAGTTGCGGCGGCTGCAGGGCAACTGGTCAACCAGGCATCACGATTTCTGCGCCTGATCGCATCCGATTCTTTCGAACTGCAGGCTTCGGCACGGTTACTTTCTACGACGCTGGCGCGGCCGCTGCTGCTGCGAATTGCGCTACTGGTCGTGGGCGGGATCGCGATTCCACTCTCCGGGTGGGTGTACGCACGCTTTGCAGCTTTTCCGCTCGCTCTGGCAGCGGAGTTTGCTGGCCGCTATCTGTTTTATGTCAGCGTGGTTCCGAAAAACATCGCTGCTCCATATCTCACCGCACAGGAGCAGGTCGCGTGACCCTGCGTCGCAAACTCGGGCTCGACATCCTCGCCTCGAAGTACTCATACGGCGAAGACCCGCAGCACGGACATACTTCATCACAGAAGATTCCTGATCAATGGGTCACCACCACGTGCGGATATTGCTCTGTGGGTTGTGGGATGTTTGTTGGCGTGAAAGAGGGAAGGGCGGTTAGTGTTCGCGGCAACCCGGATCATCCTGTCAATCTTGGCAAGCTGTGTCCGAAGGGATTGTCCGAACATTACACTCTCGAGGCTCCAAACCGGGCGAAGCATCCGCTGCTGCGCCAGCAAGGGAAACTCGTGCCGGTCAGTTGGGACGAAGCGCTCGGCACCATGGTAGAGAAGTTTCGCGCCACGCAGGAACGATGTGGCCGCGACGCTCTGGGAGTAATCAGCACCGGCCAGTTGGTGACGGAAGAGTTCTACACGCTGGGCAAGCTCGTCCAACTGGGACTCGGAACTAAGAACTATGACGGCAACACCACGCTATGCATGGCTAGCGCCGTTTCCGGGTACAAGCGGTCTTTCGGCAGTGATGGTCCGCCCGGAGCATATGAAGATTTGCGGAAGGCCGATGTCATCTTCCTGATCGGTGCCAATGTCGCGGATAACCATCCGATTCTCTGCCAGCATCTGGAGGCGAATCCCAGAAAGACACTGATCGTTGCTGATCCGCGTGTGACCAAGACGGCGATGATGGCCGATCTGTTCTTGCCGCTGAAGCCGCGCTCCGACATCGCTCTGCTCAACGGGATCATCCACGTTTTGATTCAGACAGGCCAGATTGACTGCGAGTTCATCGCAAAACATACCACTGGATTTTCCGAGCTCGCAAAGTTCGTCGAGAAATACACTCCCGCGTACGTCTCGCAGATCACCGGACTCAGCGAAGATCTGATCCTCAAGACCGCTTACCTGTACGGCAATGCCGAGGCCGCGCTCATCGGATGGACGATGGGTGTGAACCACAGCACTCAAGGCGCCGAAACGGTAAACGCGATCAACAACCTCGCGTTAATCACAGGGAATATTGGCCGCGCTGGGGCATCTCCGTTTTCCATTACGGGGCAGTGCAACGCGATGGGGACTCGCGAGGCGGGCTTCACCTCAAGCCTGCCGGGATATCGAAAATTCGAAAGCACGAGAGACAGGGAAGATCTGGCAGCGCTCTGGGGCATCTCGAAAGATCGGATTCCCACCTCGCGGGGGCTGGCTTATCCCGACATCATTGAAGCAGCAGTGAGCAAGAAGATCCGAGCGCTATGGATCATTGCGACCAATCCGATCGTTTCCTATCCCAATCTTGATGTGCTCAAACAAGCGCTCGGAACCCTCGACTTCCTGGTTGTTCAGGACGGATTCCACCCGACTCCTACTTCGGAACTCGCGCATTTGGTTTTGCCCGCCGCAATTTGGGGAGAGAAGGAAGGGACGTACACCAATTCTGAGCGCCGCGTCAGCAAAGTGAATTGCGCGGTCGAGCCTCCAGGTGAGGCCAGATCAGACTTCGATATCTTTCTGATGTTGGCGGATAAGCTTGGTTGCAGCGACGATCTCTTTCCTGGATGGACGAAGCCCGAGCATGCCTTCAACGAATGGAGGCGTGTTTCGAAGGGACGTCTTTGCGACTATTCGGGCCTGACCTACGAACTGATCGAACAACACAACGGAATCCAGTGGCCCTTTCCCGAGGGGACGACCGAAGTGAGCACGATCCGGCTCTACTCAGACGGACGCTTCCAGACCGACGACGGCAAGGCGAAGCTCTTCTGCATTGAGTGGGCCCCGTTTCCCGAACAGCCGAACAAGGAGTTTCCGTTCGTCCTCAACACCGGCCGCACCGTGGAGCACTGGCATACGCGCACCAAGACGGGCCAGGTTCCTATTCTCGAACGCATGTCGCCGAATGCGTGGCTGGAGATGAACACTCGCGATGCCAACGCGCTTCGCCTCAAGCCCCATGACCACGTTGATGTGATTTCGCGACGAGGGCGCGTGAGAAATGTCGAGCTCCGGGTGACCGAAATCGTCGCGCCTGGGCAGGTGTTCATGCCTTTTCATTTTGCCGAGACGAATGCAAACCAGATTACGCAGAGCGCGTTCGACCCCATCTCGCGAGAACCGAACTATAAGCAGTGTGCAGTGTCAGTACAGTTGAGCCGCGCTCCAAAGGAACGGCGCAGCAGAGGTGCGGCCGAGATCCCATCGGAGGTCAGCCAGTGAAACGACTTGTGGTTGTGGGCAATGGAATGGCCGGCGTGGCGTGTGTAGAGCAGATTCTGCGGCATTCGCCACAATTTCAGATCACAATCTTCGGCGACGAGACTCACGTCAACTACAACCGGATTCTACTGTCATCTGTGCTGGCCGGGGAGAAGTCCGACGAGGATATCGTCCTCAATGGTCTTGACTGGTACAAGAAGAACAACATTGACCTGCGGCTCGGTGTGCGTATCGTTGGCATCGATTCAAAAGCTAAGACGGTAACCGGCGACGATGGCAGCGTTACTCCGTTCGACAAGCTCCTGCTAGCGACCGGGAGCGTGCCGCTCATCCCGTCGATCGACGAAGTGAAAAAAGACGGCGTCTTCGTATTCCGGAACCTAGACGATACGCGCGCGCTCTTGGAACGATGCCGTCCTGGCCTGAAGGCTGTCGTGATCGGAGGAGGACTGCTTGGCCTCGAAGCCGCCCGCGGCTTGCAGGTTCAAGGTTGTGATGTGACCGTGGTTCATTTGATGGAGTGGCTCATGGAACGCCAGCTCGACACAGCTGGTGGCGGATATCTCGCGGCCAAGATGAATCAGATGGGCATCACTGTGTTGCTCGGCCTGAGCACAACAGCAATTCTCGGGAATGGAAAGGTCGAGGGTGTTCAATTCAAGGGCGGTGGCAGCATCGCTGCCGATTTGGTTGTGATCGCCGCCGGCATTCGTCCCAACGTCAGCCTTGGCCACGAAGCCGGACTCGAAGTCAAACGCGGCATCGTCGTAAACGACTACATGGAGACTTCGCATCCCGACATTTTCGCGGTCGGAGAATGCGTGCAGCACAACGGCATCTGCTACGGCCTGGTGGCTCCGCTTATTGAGCAGGCCAAAGTGCTGGCCGCAACGATTACTGGCAACAAAGGGCCGAAGTATCAGGGTAGTGTGCTGGCTTCGAAGTTGAAGATCATGGGGGTCGATGTCTTTTCCGCTGGCGAAATTGGCGACAAGCTTGATGGCTCTGAGGTCATCCGTTACGAAGATCCGGCGCTGGGTATCTATCGAAAAGTGACGCTGAAAGACGGAAAGCTGGCCGGAGTGATTCTTGTCGGTGACACCGCCGATAGTCATCGCTACATGGATTGGTTGCGAACTGGAAAGGATCTTGTGCCCCTTAGGCGCCAGCTTCTCTTTCCCGCACCTGTCGAGGATGTCGGCCTCGATATTGCGCAGATGGCCGACAGCGAAACCGTTTGTGGATGCATGGGTGTCGCCAAGGGCACGATCATTCATGCGATTCACGAAAAAGGTGTACACACCCTGGCTCAGTTGAAGGAATGCACCCGTGCCTCAACCGGGTGCGGAAGTTGCGCCGGCCTCTGTCAGTCACTGTTGAAGGCAGTCGTGCCTGAATTTGAAGAAGATGTGAGGAACAGGATCTGTAAGTGTATTCCGATCGCAGAAGACCAACTGCGCGAGATCCTCCGCAGTCAGAGGTTGAAGTCGGTCCAGGAAGCGCTCGAAATCTACGGCGATGGAGTTGGCTGCGAAGTCTGCAAGCCAGCCCTGAGCTACATGCTCGACATGCTGTGGTGCGGCGATCACGACGAAGACCGTTCCGCGCGATTCATCAACGACCGCGTGCACGCCAATATCCAGAAAGACGGAACCTTTTCGGTGGTACCCCGCATTCGTGGCGGTGTGACTTCAGCGGCCGAATTGCGACGCATCGCCGATGTTGCCGACAAATACCGAGTGCCAATGGTGAAGATCACCGGCAGCCAGCGTATTGATCTTCTCGGCGTGAAGAAATCCGATCTACCGAGTGTCTGGGCAGATCTCGGGATGCCGTCCGGCCAGGCCTATACCAAGGGCGTTCGCATGGTGAAAACCTGCGTGGGAACTGAGTTCTGCCGCTTTGGCGTGCAGGATTCCACAAGTGCCGGCATCGAAATGGAGCGCCGTTTCGAGAACCTGTTCACCCCACACAAAGTGAAGATGGGAGCTGTCGGTTGTCCGCGCAACTGTGCTGAAGCGACTGTCAAAGACATCGGCTTGGTCGGCCAGGAAGGAAGTTGGCAGGTGGTGGTCGGCGGAGCGGCAGGCAAGAAAGTCCGCAAAGCAGATTTGCTTATTACGGCCGAAACCACTGAGCAGGCGCTCGAAGCCGCGTCGCTGTTCTTTCAGTACTACCGCGAGAGCGCGAACTACCTCGAGCGTACCTACGACTTCGTGGAACGGGTTGGGATTGAAAAGGTCCGGAAAGACACCGTGTACGCCACGGATGCGGTGAAAGAGGGGTTGCTCGAGAGGCTGCGCAAGTCCAAAGATCGATCGAGCGATGCTTGGCTTGAGCGCGACATTCCGCACAACACAACTCAGTTCATCCAAATCAAGTCGTTGGAGGAGGTCTTCGCATGAAAGCGCTGGACGCGTGGGTACGCATCGCCCGCTGCAGTGACATTCCATTGCGTGAAGGCCGTGCCGTGACGCTCGGCACCCGGGAGATTGCCATCTTCAATCTCGGAGACCGCTTCCTTGCAATCGACAACCGTTGCCCTCATAAGGGCGGCCCGCTGGCCGATGGCATGGTCTCTGGCACCACTGTCGTCTGCCCATTGCACGCGTGGAAGTTGAGTCTTGAAACCGGCAACGGCCCCAGTGCTTCGAGCTGTGTCGAGACATTTCGCACGCGCGTGGAAGACGAAACCATTCTGTTGGACTTGAGCAGCAAACACGCTGAGGCCGAGGAGTTGGCAGCTCAGGGGCCAGCCCGGTTGTGTGTACCACCGCGAGGGACTGCTGTCGCAGCCGATTAGCCGTTGGCCGCGGATGTTTGATGCTCTGCGGCAACTCCCAGGTTTCACCACATACGAACGAAGCAGGAAAGCCACGTGGATTCAGACTCACAAAAAACAATCATGGACTTTGATCGGAATCTGGCCTTACGTCCAGATTCCAATGGACGTGCGACTCGGATCCACCTCGTGGATTTCCGCAGCGTGCCCATGCGTGCCTTTCATCTTTCATGGGTCGCTTTCTTTCTGAGCTTCATCGCATGGTTTGGAATTGCTCCCCTTATGGCTGTTGTTCGCGACGATCTAAAGCTGACCAAGGCGCAAATTGGAAACACGGTGATTGCTTCCGTGGCGATCACTGTCTTCGCACGGCTCCTGACCGGATGGCTCTGCGATCGCTTCGGCCCACGGCGCACGTACTCCGCACTTCTGTTGATCGGGGCTTTACCGGTCATGGGCATCGGTCTTGCGCACAGCTACCAGTCGTTTCTGGTTTTTCGGCTCGCGATCGGATTAGTCGGTGCGTCCTTTGTTGTGACGCAATATCACACGTCCGTGATGTTCTCCCATTCGGTCGTAGGCACTGCCAATGCCATAACTGCGGGCTGGGGAAATCTTGGCGGTGGAGTAGCGCAGTGGGTCATGCCACTGTTGTTTGGAGCATTCGTCGCGTTCGGCTTGGACAAGTTCTTGAGTTGGCGCCTGGCTATGGTTGTTCCTGGTTCACTTATGGTTGTGACAGGCATTGCCTATTTTGCGTTTACCGAGGACACTCCAAACAACAAACCGTTCGTGCCTCGAACGGGCGGTCAGGCTTTCTGGGAGGCCGCTGCTGACTATCGCGTCTGGCTTCTCTTTGTCCTATACGGAGCGTGCTTCGGAGTTGAAATCACAGTCGACAACGTGGCTGCTCTTTACTTCAAGGACTCTTTTCACCTCACTTTGGGTCTTGCCGGATTTCTTGCCAGCCTGATCGGCATGATGAATCTGTTTGCCCGCGCACTGGGGGGGATTGCCGGCGACTGGGCGGGCAGTCGATGGGGACTGGGCGGCCGCTCTCGATTGCTGGGACTAACGATCCTTCTCGAGGGGCTGTTCATGGTGGTCTTCTCGCGATTCAAAGTTCTCGCTCCGGCCACCGCAGCCTTCCTTCTGTTCGGATTGTTTGTCTGCATGGCTTGCGGAGTGACCTTTGCCGTCGTTCCACTCATTCGCCCACGAGCTGTTGGATCAGTCTCCGGCATTGTCGGTGCCGGCGGGAATCTTGGAGCTGTGCTGGCTGCGCTCTTATTCAAGTCTGAGAGCTTGTCCGGCTCAAATGCATTCTTGATTTTGGGCTGCATTGTAGTGCTGGCTTCGTTCTGCGCTTTCGTGGCGCGATTCAGCGGGACTAACGTTCCCGTATCGGACGTGGAGATAATGCCCGCTCTGATGTCCGCCGATTAGGGGAGTGCCGGACTACGTATGGCTACGCGATGTGCTCACGCTCCTGCTCGGAGTGTGATCAATCGAGGTCCGGGTTGCTTCTGTCCGATGACTTTCCTCCTTTCGTGACCAACGTTGTTGACCTTCCGTTACCGCTGACATTGTGATCTAATCACAGCGAATTCTGGGGCAAAATCCGGAAAATTGTTGAAGGCGACCTGCAACTTCTTGTGGGCGCCGGGTATCGGAGATGGGTGATGAGCCGATCTGCCAATCGGATTGTTGTGTGCTTGCACGTCCTCGAGCGGACTCGCACTCGATCGAGATTCGTCTGCATAGCTGCAGCGATGCTGCTTTTCCTGGTTGTGCCGCTGGGCAGCAGCGCGCAAACTTATCCTCCTGACACAGCTCTTGCCGACCTGCTCGGACCACACGGAGACGGTCCTCGCGGCTGCGCAGTTTGTCATGCATCTCGTTCGGGGTATTCCGCCGTCGAATCCAGTGAAGGAAGTGAGAACAACCTTACGCCTTTGTGGGGCGCGGACGGTAGCCCTGACTATGGTGCTGCAGTCTCTCTCGCCGAAGAAACCCATTTCGTCAATGTGAGTTCGTCACCTCAGCCGTACGCCAGTCGCGAGGTCAGCGGAGTTTTGCTCTGTCTCAGCTGTCACGATGGAAACCTTACACCGCAAAACATGCTGCAGAGCTGGTCCTACGAGTATCAAATGGGGTTGCTGGCGCTTACGCCTTTCAGTACTCAGAAGATACCGTCGCTCCTCACGAGGGACGAGGCACCGGTGGAGGATCATCCAATTGGTGTCGGCGCACCAATCAATCCCGGAGGCGGACTGGTATTTTCCGAGGGCAAGTTCAGTGTGGTCCCGAATAGCCCGTACGCCCAGTTCATCGCGAATTATGGATGGCCGTCATTGGCCTCGGGAACGCGTTCGAGCGCTTATGGTCTCAGCAATGCGGGTGAAGCGTACGCGTTGTGCACCACCTGCCATGATCAGCATGTGAGGAATGTCTATGTGTCGGGCGGGAGCAGTCCCATTGCAGGCGACGCCAGCGGTAAGTTCTACACGACCTACTTCTTTCTGAATGGTCCCTATGATCCGACAACGAAGCTGGCGGGGCATCCGACGACATCATCGGAGCAGTTCTGCCGACAGTGTCACTTTGATTTATCGAATGAGGCGAACAACAACCTCAAGGCAAAGACCTATTTCTGAACAGCAGTGCCGAAACTGGCTTCCCACCTACAGCTCACCACAGAGGCACAGAGACACAGAGAACTAAAAAGGACTTATTTGGAAGATCCTCTCAGGTGAGATCTTCTCTGTGACTCTGTGACTCTGTGTCTCTGTGGTGAATCAGGTCGGTCGTCAATTCAGGGCAGGCGGCGAGCAAACGCCGTGGCGATGTCGTCGTGGTAGACGAGTTGGAATCGCGAGTCGACAGTAAGAATCTTGGCGAGTGGCATCTCTGACCCGAGCAACACGATGCCCGCTTCGTTCAGATAAGGATCCGTGGTGTACGACTTCTCGGCACTTTGCGAATTGTAGAAGAGTCTGTCGAGGTCGTCGCCGTAGAGGTCGTTACGCCCATCGATAGCGACCGGGAATTCCGGCATATACCACATCAGAAATCCACCCCAGTTGAGTGCATTGTAGAGCGGGCCCTGAACCGGGCTGCGGCGCAGAAAGTTGATTGCATTCACCGGGTATTCCGAACTGATGGCGCGGTCGAGCCCGCGCTGAGTAAAGTCGGTGCCATTAGCGATCATTGCGAGAAGAATCGCGACGGCGGCGGCGACTCCAAACTTTTCAAGCCAAGTTTCGGCAAACGCAGGCTGTTCTTGCTCAGAAGCCTGTTGTGGCGCGCATGCTTCGGCAATGCACGCCGCTGCGGGCAGGCAGATGAACCAGGCATCACGCATCGTGCGATAGGCGATGACGCTGGCAACGGTCATCAACGCCAGCTTGAATGGATCTAGTTTCTTGCGCCAGCCCACAGCAAAAAATCCGGCAGCCGTCAGGAAGAGTTCGGCGAAATGACTGTAGCCGCGAAAACTCAGTGGCTGCAGTTCGATGATCACCGAGTACGTGAACTTCGCCTTGGAATACTCGTACACCACCTGGTACGGATGATAGGAGTAGGGGCCGACGAGTGTGGCAATTACGCAGGCCGCGCCGATGAGAATCAGTCGGGCGATCGGCAGAGTTGGGGCCGCAAGGAAATCTGGAACGATCTTGAGAGCCGCGGCCGCATGCTGCGCGAGGTTCACCCCGACGAACAATCCAACCAGAAATAACCCATAAATAAATTGAATGTGCAGATTGGCCCAGAGAAAGAAGATGAGCGGCAACCAGTAGAGCGCTTGGATGTGTCCGCCGCGATTGGCCTCAAGCAGTAGCGTCAGTGTGATCGCAAAGAGCGTAATCGAGAAGAAAAAGGGCCGCGGCATTCCGTTGAACAGAAACGCCGAGCAAACGATGCCTGCGCCGACGCAGGCCAGCCAGAATTGCCCGGAGAGGCGGTGGAGCATCCAATAAACGGAATAAGCCACCATCAACGTGAGAAGAGTTCCATAAAGCCCGATGCCGATCAGGCCGAACCAGGCGTAGGCGCGCGAAAGGAGCACTTCATAGCCCCAGCTATAGGCGACCCATGGCCTTGTGGCGGCGGTACGTGAAAGGATTCCAGTGTGAGGGACGGCGAAGTGGTCGACGATCCAGTCGCCGACTTTGAGATGCCACCAGATGTCTGGATCGAGTACGCAGAGCTTGATTTGAAAGGCAATCGCTCCGATGCCCGCGAGCAGGAGCACGAGTGCCGCCAGTTGTACCTGGCGGAATCGCGATAACGCGCGGATTTCGGAGAAGGCGCTCATAAGGATTCTTGGCGTCCACAGAAAAAATACCCACCCTCCGACAATCGCGAAGGGTGGGGCAGCCTTTTCCAAGTTGCTTCCATGATTAGGTGGTGCTTAAGGCAGTTTCGGCCGGAGCGGCGGTCTGCGTCTCGCTGGTGTTTTCACCGGCGGCTCCGGACTCGTGATATTCGGCGTCCTGATTTACGGCCCAGACATCGTAAAGGCGCTCCCCGGCGAGAATGTTTTTCGCGGTGAGCAGCGCGGTCATCATGGCATGGTCTTGGTTGTTGTACTTGTGCATACCATTGCGGCCGACGAGGTGCAGTGTCGGGAAGGTGCGTTCCAGCACGCGGCGAATCGTGTCCATATGCTGCTGGTAGCTGTCGTCGTAAACGGGATAGGCCTTGCGCTGGCGGATCACGCATCCGTCGACGACGTCAGCCGGGTCGGCAAGATCGATGCGCTTTATTTCCTTCTTCGCCAGTGCGATCAATTCGGCATCCGGCGCGTTCCACAGGCGGCCGCCCTCGAAGCAGAAGTATTCTAGCCCGTAGGAGCAGAAGGCTGGGTCAGGAACCATCTCCGGCGACCACGATTTGTAGTTCTGCACGCGTCCGACTTGCACCGAAGGATCGTGAATGTAAATCCAGTTGTCGGTGAAGCGGCCCTGGTCGCGGACAATCAGACCGACGGTAAGGAAATCTCGATAGCGCAGCGATTGTGCCGCGCTTATCGCGTCTTCCGGAATCGGCGGCTTCAGTTGCGCAATTAACTCGCGAACTGGCATCGACGAGACCATGTGCTCACCAAGAAATTCTTCGGTATGGCCTTCGCGGTCGCGTGTGGTGACGACCCAGAGGTCGCGATCGGAATCGAAGCGGCAATCAATAACGCTGCGCCCGAGCAGAATTTCACTGCCAAAGCTACGAATCTTTTGGGCGAAAGCCTCCCACATCATGCCCGGCCCCTGGCGTGGATAGCGGAAGGTATCGATCAAAGTCTTGACGACCTGCCCGCGATTTTTCGGCTTATGCCACGAGAGGAATGCATGCTTAATCGCCGAGCCCAGCGACAATCCCTTGATGCGCTGGGCGGCCCAGTCGGCGGAGATCTCCTGGCAACTCATCCCCCAGACCTTTTCGGTGTAGGTCTTAAAGAAGATGCGGAACAAGCGCTTGCCAAACTGGTTCACGACCCAGTCTTCGAATGTCTTGGGATTGGGGATAGGCCGCAGCCGCGCCTTCAGGAATGAAAGAACGCAGAGGATCGATTCGAGCAGGCCGAGTTTTGAGAGGGCCTCAAACGGTTTCAGCGGGTAGGTGAAGAACTGGCCGCGATAGTAAATCCGCGAAGAGCGCGGGCGATCGAGCATGTCTTTGCCGCCAACGGTGGTCCAGAGATCTTCGACCTCGCGCGATTTTGAGAAGAAGCGATGACCTCCAATGTCAAAGCGAAAGCCTTTGTAGTTGACCGTGCGGGAGATGCCACCCACGTATTCGGGATCGCTTTCGAGAACGACGACCGGCTGGTTTTGTCTCGATAGCTCGTAGGCCGCGGTCAGCCCGGCTGGTCCCGCACCAACGATGACGGCTTTGAAAATCCTCGACATGGTTAGCTGACCTACGACTCGATTGGAATCTAAAACCCGTGATGCTAGTCACAAAAGGAATGGCAATTCCTCTGCCAGGGATGAGTGAGCCATAAGTAGTTGAGAGTTAAAAGGTTAATCCGATGTGGCTGCGGGATTCGCGCCTGCCGACAGCGTTAAAACACACGCCCGCTGAGGGAAATTCCCGATCAGCACGTCGGGTGGAAAGCATCGGCGTGCGTAAATTGCTGAAAGAAAGCCAATTGGGCGAGCATTCGTAGTTGGAGTTTGGCAACTTCGGTGCAGTCGTTTCAAAGTTGCGAACGCATACGTGCGCTTTCCTTCGTTTTTCCCTTGAACTGATGTTATCCGCTGCGCAGCGGGCAACGCATCGAGGGGACCGGGCAGGGCTGGAAGATTGGAAGACTGACGCCGCGGTTAGGCCCACGGTATCAGAGCCAGTCCCAGCCCTGTATCGCGAAAGGTGGCCGCGAGATTAGAAATGCCGCCTGTTCGATCGGATGAGACCAAGGGTGGGATCAAAGTGCCCGAGACCACAGAGACCGTATCAGTGAAGGAGCACGAACTGCCGTACGGCTGGCGTTATTGGTTGCCCAGGGTCGTCGCCGTCGTGTTGATGCCGGTGCTGCTGATCGGGGCAATCGAGGCAGTGTTGCGCGCTTTGGGGGTTGGCTTTCCAACAGACGCCACGGTTCCGTGCACGCTCAAGGGACGTCCAGCGTCGTGCTACAACCTGTTCTTTCCGGCGCCATTCTTTCCTCCGGGAATGATTAAGACACCGCAGGCTTACGCGATTCCTGCCGACAAGCCAGCAGGGACTTATCGCATTTTCGTGCTCGGAGAATCAGCGGCGATGGGCGATCCCGATCCGGCATACGCGTTTAGCCGATACCTGGAAGTCATGCTGCGGAAGCGGTATCCGTCGATGAATTTCGAGGTCGTTAACACGGGCAGTGTGGCCGTGAATTCACACGTCTTGCTGCCGTTGGCACGAGGACTCGCGAAGCACCGGCCGGATCTATTCATCATCTACTCGGGGAATAACGAAGTTGTCGGCCCATACGGACCTGGGACTGCACTGACGTCTTCGGGCATGAGCCTGCCGGTCATCCGCACCAGTATCTTCTTTCGATCGACACGAGTTGGTCAGCTTCTGACGAAGTTGGGAGCGCAGAAAAAAAAGTGGGGTGGCATGGAGATGTTTCTCGACAAGCAAGTGCCAGCCAGCTCTCCGCTCATGAAATATGCGTACGCGAACTTTGAGGCGAACCTGCGGGGTACGATCGCGGCGGCTCGTGCCTCGGGTGCTAGGGTGATCGTCAGCACGGTGGCGACGAACCTTAAAGATTGCGCTCCATTTGCCTCGATGCATCGTGAGGGGCTGTCGCAAGCTGATCTGCGCTCGTGGAATGCCCTGATGCAGCAGGGGACGGAATTGGAGAATGGGCGATCGTATGCGGAGGCCTTGAAGGCGTATCAGGCGGCCGCAAAGATCGATGATCACTACGCCGAACTTGAGTTCCGCAGGGCGAGAAGCTTTTGGATGCTGGGCGACTATCCGGCAGCGCGGGAACATTTTCAGCGTTCGCGCGATCTCGATACGCTTCGCTTTCGTGCGGACACTAAAATCAACGAGATTAATCGGTCGGTGGCCTCATCCGCCGGGGGAGCAGAGTTGGTGGATGCCGACGAGGTCTTTTCCAAACAGAGCGCGAACGGTGTCGTGGGCAGCGACCTGGTTTACGAACACGTGCATATGACGCCGCAGGGGAACTACACACTGGCCCGCGCGATACTCTTGCAGATTGCGAGCAAAATGCCGGCGGATTCTGTGCGACTCACAGATGCTGAGATTCTTTCCGAGGCGGAATGCGAGCGGTTGCTGGCCTTGACCCCGCATGACCGCACCCGGATTGCTGGAGAAATGTTGCAGCGGCTTCAGAAGCCTCCCTTTACCAACCAGATCAACCATTCCGATCAAATGCTGCGGCTGGCGTTGCAAGCTGAGGTCCCGGACGAGAATCCTGCAGAGACGTCCGCGGAGTATCAATGGGCGATTGCGCAGAAGCCGGACGACCGCGTTTTGCGATACAACTACGGCCTCTTCCTCTTTGGGTATGATCGCAATTCGGCAGTAGCGCAACTGAAAATGTCGCAGCCGTGGGATGGATTTCCGGTGTTTGCACCGGATGGGAGTCCAGTCGAATAGAGATTTTCACCGCCTGGAGGCGATTCGCTTCTTCGCGATTGGCGGGATCGCTGAAGCGATGCCCTGATACGGCCCACCTTCCTTTATATGTGAAGAATACCCTCGCTGTTGCGAGGGCATTCTTGTCTGGGCAATGAGATGGTCCTCAATGCCCCGTGATCGTGTAGGTAGCAACGCCCACTGCGCTCTGGGAGATTCCGGTGGCGGCAGCGATCGCCTTGACCGTAGTTGTGGACGAAACCGTGATCGTGCACGGATTCGCACAGGATGTAGAGGCCGTGGTCGGAATCGATCCGTTCGTCGTGTAGTAAATCGTGACTCCCGCGGTTGTATCGGAGATGGTAACTGACTGTGCGGTCGAATACGTGCCTGATCCGGGGGAGAAGTTGGGCGTGTTGGCGGCGATGGTGTAGGTCGCAACCGCGACACTGCTGGATACATATCCGCCGCCGGACGCGATCGCCTTCACAGTTGTCGTTGTTGCAACCATGAGCTTGCACGGATTCGCGCAGGGCGTGGAGGACGTGGTTGGAATCGACCCATTCGTCGTGTAGTAGATCGTTGCGCCGCCGACCGTATCCGAAATGGTGACGGTCTGCGCCGTGTAGTACGTACCGGACAAAGGAGACATGGTAGGAGTGGGCGCCTGAATCAGGTACGTGCCGCTTGCCACCGGACTTGTGACGTAGCCATAAGCCGCTGTGATCGCGTTGATCGTCGTGTTCATCGAGACGGCGATCGGTCCCGAATAGGGAGTCGAGGTGATCGTTGGGATCGAGCCGTCGGTGGTGTAGTACATCGGGAGGTTCAGACTGTTCGACAACTTCACTGATTGTGGCGAGTTGAATGTCGAAGGAGTTGGCGAAAACGCTAGCAGGGGCGCCTGTGGCAGAACGATCGAGTACGTCGCAGAAGCTACGGCACTGTTGGGTATGCCTTGCGAGGCCGCCATCGCCTTGATTGTTGTCGTGGCGGCGATTTGAATAGGAGACGAATAGATGAGTGAACTTATCGTGGGCAGCGATCCGTCAAGCGTGTAGTAGATCGTTGCGGTGCTCAACGAATCGGAGATGCTAACCAGAATTGGCGAGTGATAGGTCGTCGGAGTCGGAGAGAAGGTCGGCGTTGGAACTCCGGGGTCCGGCGGGTGCATCACTGATGCCCAGTACGCCAGTTGCGCCCGCGTGTACGCGTGCGCGCCCGGCATGCCTGGAGGCATGGTCAATCCATATTCATTGGTCACACCGTCGTTGCCCACGTGGCATTGGCCGCAAGCCAGATCAACATCGAGCCAGTTTGCGTTGGCGTAGGATGCGCCGTTCATCTCGGAAAACTCGGGTGCAGCGCCCAGTGCGGTGATGTTCTGGTTGTAAAGCTGATCGGGCGTAGGGAAAGTTCGGTAGTTGCCGTCGGCGTTAATTCGGAAGAGGTGACTGTTCGCGCGTCCTAATGCCGCCTGCATGTGACAGGTCACGCACGCTCCGGGTATGTCGGCCTGCGTTCCGGTGGGGAACGGAGTGCCCGGTCCGGCGGGATGATTAATGGTCGACATGATCGTCTTCGACAGCGCGTGACACTTGTCGCAGGTCTTCACAATGGGCGGTTGAGGAGGATTCATTCCGGCAACTGTGCTCTGGTGCGGATCGTGGCAGCCGGTGCATCCGAGGTTCTTGCTTGGGTCCGAAAGATTCTCACTGAATTGACTGGCATACGTTCCTGAGATCGTGATGGAGAGATCCGAGCTGTGCTGCGCGTTTTGGATCAGAGTGCCAGTGAACCTTCCGTGCGAACCGTTAAGAAATGCTTGACCCGCTTCGTGGTTCACGTACGGTTTATAAATCCAATGATTCGACGGATTGGACACGCAGGGCGCGTAGGCGGAACCGGATAGATCGGAGCAGTAGCCGTGATCGCTGGTAACGAGGCCGTTTGTGGGTGTGATGCTGCCTGCGGTCGGCGGATTGCCGTGGGGATTTCCGGGAACGATCGTTTCTCCGCGGTGGCATTCCATGCAGAGTGCAGTCGCAGCTTCGTTCTGAGGTTGCGTCACGGTGATTGGATCCCAGGGGTGCGAGCCGTAAGAGTAGGCGGCAACATGGCATCGTTCACATTGAATGCCCGTCAAATACCAGGACGATGTCCCGGTCGTGCCCGGTGCGACATATCCATCCGATGGAATGCGGCTCAACTGCGCATCCTTGATGGGAGCCATAACAGCGTCGGTGTTCTGTGTCGGCTCCGGCGCGGAGCTATCGAAGTTGTAGCCAGTAGCATGGCAGCGCGCGCAATCAAAATTGCCGTTGGGATAGAGGTCGCCACTAAATCCCTTGTCGAAGATAGTGTTGAGGTGCGTGCCCGCCGGATTGCTGATGCCACCGTAGTCCTGCCATCCGCCATATAGATAATAGAGATTCCTTACGCCTCCAACCTGGACTGTTGGCGCAACCGGAGCATAGGGAGCAGGAGCGTTTGCGTTAGGCAAAGTGTAGTAGGGATAGAGGCAAGCGGAATCGAGTGCGACCAATCCGTTGAGAGCTGTTGTCGATAGGGGATCGCACCATCCGAGTGTGACTTGCCCCGCTTTCCAGTCGAAGGTAGTACCCGAGCCGTAGTAGGGATCAGTCGTCGGATACAGCGAGCTGTCGGGACCTCCCCAGACAACCTTCGGAGCAATCTTGCGCAGCGTGTTCTTGTGACCGGTCATCAAGTACGGCAGCGTGTCAGAGCCATAGTGGCAGCTCAAACACTGATTCACGTCCGAGTAGGCTGTGGTCCATCCACCGACCCAATTGCTGGCCGCGCCGTCCCCGTGATAGACCTGCCCAGTGCCGTTGGGCGTGTAGGTTAGATCGTCTTGTGGGGCGCACTCTTGGCTTAAATAGCATTGTGCGTATGAAACCATCGGAGTTGCGGTTGCAAACACCACGAGAACGAATCGGATCCATCGGGGAAAGTTCGACCTTGCTTTCATACACGTCTCCTTGTTTGTCTTGCCAAGTGATGGCAAGCGACTCTCCAACTGAGAGAGGTCCAATCTGTTTTGGGGGAGAAATGCCCTTACGAAGGTACGTACAGCGGATTCTTCTATTGTGATCGTCTCGCGATCGATTCCACGGCACGAATGCATTAGACACGTACGAAAAGAACCGCTGCCGAATCGCTGATTGCCAAATGCGATGCTGGCTAAAGCACCCAAGCGAACACGGTATGTGAGCAAGAAAAAATCGGCGCCGCAGTGACAGTGCTCACAGAACGATGTGATTCAGAAAAGGATGGCGATCGATAGACGCAATGCTCGTGGGTCTTCAGAGCGATGCCACTGGCAAGTGGATCAGAAATTACCGTACATCA
>Ga0070734_10002444_pt1 | contig 22506 bp, 19 predicted proteins | sample Coa_R1_8_FD_66444 | JGI IMG/M metagenome (GOLD analysis project Ga0070734, IMG submission 66444) | Surface soil microbial communities from Centralia Pennsylvania, which are recovering from an underground coalmine fire - Coalmine... | ecosystem: Environmental > Terrestrial > Soil > Unclassified ...
CTGCTCGGAGACGCCTTTGATGCCGGTGTAGCTGTTGGTCTTCTGGAGTTTGCGATCGATCAGATAATTGTTTCCCTTGTGGCGAAGCGGCACGTAGTTCTCGTCGACTTCGGCAATCACCCCGTTGCCCTTGTCATAGGCGTCACGCTCGGCTTGCGTGATCGGCCGTTCCGGATTCCAGACATAGGTATAGATCCAGCAATTGGTGTCGGTGACCGGCACAAAGCTCTGGCCAAAGATATTCTCGCCCGGCATCGGGCTCGGGGCGTAGGCATGCACCGGCATCAAAAACTGGGCGATACGCCAGTAGATGTTGTCGCTTCCCGTCAGCCGCCCGCCCGCAACCGTCAACCCCGCCTCATGCGGCTGCACCTTGATCACCGGCCGCGGGTCTTCGGCGATCCAGCGCATGTGATCCGTCGACATGCGCGCGAGCGGGTTCACAAAGTGCCTCTTGATGTCGAGGACTTCGTTCTCCTCTTTGTCGAAGGAAAGATGAGCGAAGGTGAAGTGCGCGGTGTCGATCGAGCCCTCTACCGCCTGCACCCAGTTGCAGTCCTGCCATTTCTTGGAGACGTAACGGTGCGAGGCCGGCACCAGCGCCATTTCCAGATCGGGCAGCTCAGGCACCTGATCCGCCGGTCCCATATAGGCCCAGACCATGTCGCCCCACTCGCGCACCGGATAGGCCTTGATGCGAATCAGGTCCTTGGCGTTAAGGTCGGGATAGGAGGTAGGCATGTCGACACAATGCCCGTCCGTGTCGAACTTCCAGCCGTGATAGACGCAGCGGATGCCGCATTCCTCGTTGCGGCCGAGCCAGAGATTGGCACCGCGATGCGGGCAATATTGGTCGATCACGCCGACCTGGCCGCGCGAATCGCGAAAGGCCAGCAGTTCCTCGCCCATGACCACGATTTTCTTGGGCTCGCCATCCACTTCCGGCAGCTCTTCGGACAACGCGACCGGAAGCCAGAAACGCCGCAGCAATTCGCCCATCCCCGTTCCGGCACCCGACTCGGTCAGGAATCTGTTGTCCTCTGCGCGAAGCATAGCGACCTCCAGGAGACGTTCTTTGCGAAACTTTGTGTTGCTTTTGTGCAAGCTTGGCGCAGGAGGCGCGAAGGGTCAATCAGAGAGCACTATTCCGTGCACACCCATCGGCTTACGACAAGCCGTGGAGCTTGAGGAACGACAGCTTGTCCCAATAGCCCCGTTGAAATGCGATCTTCCCATCAATGACATGGAAGAACCCGCATCCGCGCAATCCTTGCGGGTCCCGCCATTCCAGGATGGCCCACTCGCCGTCTTCGAAGAGATTTTCCCGGATGCAAACCATCTCGGTCATCTCGAAGCCGGCCTTGAACATCGCGCGAATCGCCTCGCGGCCATGGATAGGACTTTCAGCCACCTGATGGTTGGTCGCGTCCGCGCGATAAAGCGCTGCGAGCGCATCAACATCGGCGCGATTGAATGCATCGATCCAGGCGGAGACAACTTGCTTCGGCGACATCGCTCGTATCAACCGGCTCGTGCTTCACGGAGAAGCTGCCACCCGCAGCGCCGCGATGCAGGCCCCGCGGACTCATGGCTTGACGTAGCTCCAGCCCTCCTCCTCACGCTGAATCACGCGCACGACGCCGGAGGGAACGACTTGAGCCTGCGGTATGAGCTTGATCTCCTTGTTCTCGGCCTTGCGCATGTTCTGTTGCGTATTGCCGCAGGCCTTGAACGACACCTCCGGCGTGCTCAGCGCCATCGTCTCGATCCGCGCCTTCACCGGTGAGGTGTCGTCGCGCAGCATGTGCAGGCCGGGGCCGAACGCGATCACCTCGATTTTCACCTTCTCGCCCGCCTCCTTGTAATATTCGGTGACGTTCATCGCATTGTTGAGCGCGAGATTCATCGCCGCAGCATCGTTGGTGTTCACCTGCAGAATCAGACGATGCTCCTTTTGCTCCGCCTGGGACTGGGTGGCGAGCGCAGCGGTCCGCTTCTGCGCCGCATGGACAGCTCTTGCGTGTTTCGTGACCTTCTTAGTGACAGCCATCGGCTGGTCGGTGTCCTCTGCCCTTGCCAAACCGATCGTACCCAGCAGCGCAACCGCGCCCACCATCGCTATAACCACAATATGCCGAAGCTTGCGCATGAGATGTCTCCCCTCAATCTGTTCCTGCATTGATCATCGGTTGTTAGGATTGGCGAGAACGTGCGGCCATTTGCAGGTGGCGCCGATCTTCGCCCGCAACGTTTCCAGTCCGTTGAGCGAGAAAATTCCCTGCTCGTGTCTTCCTCTCAAAGGCATGATCTGCACCTCGAGGTCTCCCTCGGTTGGAAGCGACTGCAGCAAGCCAGCCGCGTCGCCCTTGAACGCCACCCCGTCGCCGAAGGCCGGCGCGACACCGGCGGACTGTACCGACGGGCCGCCATTCACGCGATAGGAGATGAAGTAATTATCGCCGGGACCGGTGATCGCACCGCCCGAGACGGCAAGTTCCGTGCGCCCGCCGCGACAGCGAACCGATAACCGCAGCGCCGAGGTATTGCCTGCGACCTTGCGCGATAAGGTGGTCGCGGTCGCAATCGGCGAATAGTCGACCGGGGACGTCGTCTGGCTGATGACCCAACCGCCGCCCTGCGGCGGCTCGACCGCATCCTGTGCCGAGGCCGTCCCGCCCGCGAGAGCGAGTGTGATTGGAACCAGGACGGCCGCGCTTTTCACGGTAAAGCCTGTCTCACTGCGAAGCCTGGCTTGGACCCGAGTGGCGATCGAGCCATGCCTGCGCAGGCGGGAAGCGCGTCAAGCCTGGAACGGTGCCGGCCAGATTGATCGATTTCCATTGGGGATCGAAGCCAGGTCCCTGCAACTTGTCGAACCGCGTGAACAGGTAGTCGACAAAGCGCGCGACGCGATCATAGCGGTCCGAGCTGGTCGGCCAGTTGAACGCGACCAGCGCAGTCTGCACCGCGACCGTTTCGATGTGCTCGCCGGGCTTGATCAAATTGGGATAGTCCGTCGATTCGAGCGTGGACGGAAGATAATAGTCCTCCAGCTTGCTGTTGTATGGCACCGGGAGAAATTTGAAGCCCGGATCGAAATGCCCGCGCACGAAAGCATCGACCGGTTTGCCTGTGATGAACACCACCGCGGCCATCCCGTTCTCACCCTTGCGCATCTGTTCGAGCGCGACCTGATGCGGAATGAAGGTCTTGTCGACGTCCAGGCCAAGACGACTGAAGATCAGCGGTCCGCTATAGGCGGCCGCGGTGCCGAGCGTGTTGAAATTCACCTTTTTGCCGACGAGGTCGTTCAGGCTGTGAATCTCCGGGCGGACGAAGATATGCAGCTCGGACGGGAAAAGATTGAGCACGTAGGTGATCTTGCGCTGGATGTCCGGCACCTGGCTCTTGTACTCGTCGAGCGAGTCCGAATTGATGATCGCGGCATCGATGCCGCGCAGATAAAGCAGCGAATTGACGTTTTCCGTCGGCCCGCGCGTGACGACCGGCAGGACGTGCATGTTGTTCCCATCGTCGACAATGCGCGCCATCTCTGCGGCAAGGCGGATCGGCGCCCCCTCGAGCAGTCCGCCGGCGAGGCCCACCGTCCAGGCGTTGATCGCCTCCCTCGGATTTCCGGCCGCAGCCTCTTGCGACTTCGGCGGCGGACCATGCCGATGCCAGCGAACCTCTGAGATACGCGCATTTTTCGATTCCGCCCCCGCCGCCAGGGAGGGCTGGACGCCGAGGAGCAGCACCGTCAGTGCGGCAAGCAAGAGAAGCGGACGGGATACTTTGGATTGATTCATCGACAAACTCCGTACACTGGACGACAGACGCCGGCGCGGCACTATCCCCGAGGCGAAAAAATCGTGCTTAGGTCGCACCGCCACGCGTCGCAATTTGGGCAGAACGAGCGGATCGTCGTTTTTCTGAGAGCGCGGAGTTGAGGGTTACCTGCCCCGGCCAGGCGCAGATTTCGATTCCTCGCGCAAGAATCGCAGCTGCGGACAGATTGCGCGCGATGCGGGAGGTCGGATTGTGGCGGCTTGAGAACGCAATTGCGTTCTCAATGCGGCCGGGTCCCAGGCGCCGGCCTCCTGCGCCCTCACACCGGCCGGTCGCCTTTCACGGTGACGCGGGTGCCCGCGCGGGTGTGCGGCCAATAGTCCCACATCGCGCGGTGCTGGGCGCAGCGATTGTCCCAGAATGCGATGGCGTTTTCGGTCCAGCGGAAGCGGCACTGGAACAGCGGGTTTTCCGCGTGCTGACAGAGATAGGCCAGGATCGCATCGCTCTCGTCGCGGGGAATGCCGATGATGAAGCGCGTAAAGCCGCGGTTGACATAGAGCGCTTTCCTGCCCGTGACCGGATGTGTGCGCACCACCGGATGCTCGGCTTTCGGATAGGCCGGCTTGTCGGCGACGCCGAAATTGGCGTAGAGCCCGCGATAGGCGGCTTCGCCATCGTGCAGCGCGGTCAACCCGTCCAGATAGATTTTCATCCGATCCGAGAGCGCCTCATAGGCCGCATACATGTTGGCAAACAGCGTGTCGCCACCGCGCGGTGGGCACTGCTTGATATACAGGATCGAGCCCATCGGCGGCTCGAGGTCGCATGACACGTCCGAGTGCCAGCCCTCCCCATTGGCGCGAGGCGAATCCTTGTCGGCATAGATCTTCATCAGCGCGGGATCGTCGCCCTCGTGCGGCGCCGCTGGATGGATGTGCAAATCGCCGAATTTCCGGCCGAAGGCGAGATGCTGCTCGGGCGTGATGTGCTGGTCGCGAAAGAAGATCACGAGGTTTTCGGCAAGCGCGCGATGCACCTCATCCATCTGCCGGTTCGAGCGCGTGTCGTCGGAAACAAGCTTGCCGATGTCGATACCGGAAATCTCCGCGCCGATGATCGGGGTGAGCTTTTCGACCGTAATCGTCTCGTATGGCTCGCCTTCGGCCGCCAGATGCCTGTAACGGGGACCCTGCTTGCCAGCCAGCGAGCTCATGGATGTTTCTCCCGGTTTGTTGTTTCGCCCATGGTAACTGTATGCGGAGGAAGCGCAACATACTCAACCGTCGTCCCGGACAGCGAGCGTGAGCGAGCGCAGATCCGGGACCATAACGACAGGGCCTAGCCCTGGCGAAGACTCGGAGTGGCAGTTCGCCTTAACAACAGAGGCCTGGGGTTATAGGTCCCCGCTTTCGCGGGGACGACAGCGGGGTTTTACTCCGCCGCGGTCACCGTCTCCGGTCCCTTGCCGCCGCTCCCATAGCGCTGGTCGATATAGTCGATCACCAGCGCCTTGAAGTCGTTGGCGATGGTCGGACCACGCAGGGTGCGGAACTTTTTGCCGTCCACGAACACCGGTGCCGCCGGCGCCTCGCCGGTGCCGGGCAGTGAAATGCCGATGTTGGCGTGCTTGGATTCGCCGGGACCGTTGACGATGCAGCCCATGACGGCGACGTTGAGGGTTTCGACACCCGGATATTTGGTCTTCCAGCTCGGCATCTCGTCGCGGATGAAATCCTGGATCGAGCGGGCGAGCTCCTGGAAGGTGGTCGAGGTGGTGCGGCCGCAACCCGGGCACGCCGCAACCAGCGGCACGAAGGTGCGGAATCCCATGGTCTGGAGCAGTTCCTGCGCGACCTGAACTTCCAGCGTGCGGTCGCCGCCGGGCTCGGGCGTCAGCGAGATGCGGATGGTGTCGCCGATACCGCCTTGCAAGAGGATGCCGAGCGCGGCAGAGGAAGCGACGATGCCCTTGGAGCCCATGCCGGCCTCGGTCAAGCCAAGATGGATCGCATAGTCGGAGCGACGCGCTAGTTCCTGGTACACTGCGATCAGGTCCTGCACGGCCGATACTTTCGCCGACAGGATGATCCGATTCTTGGGCATGCCAAGCTCGATGGCTCGCGCCGCCGACAACAGCGCCGATTGCACCATGGCTTCGCGGGTCACCGCACGCGCATCGCGCGGATTGGCGCAGACCGCATTCTCGTCCATCAGTTTTGAGAGCAGCTCCTGGTCGAGCGAGCCCCAGTTCGCGCCGATACGCACCGGCTTGTTGTTCTTGTTGGCGATCTCAATGATATCGGCAAACTGCGTGTCCCGCTTGTTCTTGAAGCCGACATTGCCGGGATTGATGCGGTATTTGTCGAGCGCTTCGGCGCAGGCCGGATATTCGGCCAAAAGCTTGTGACCGATGTAGTGGAAATCGCCGATCAAAGGCGTGGTGATGCCGCGCTTGCGTAAGCCGTCGCGGATATGCGGGACGGCGGCAGCTGCCTCCTCCCGGTCGACCGTAATGCGCACGAGCTCGGACCCTGCACGCGACAGGGCTGCGACCTGCGCGACCGTCGCATCAACGTCGGCGGTATCGGTATTGGTCATCGACTGCACCACGATCGGCGCACCACCGCCGACCGCGATGTTGCCGACCATGACTTGCGTGGTTTTGTGCCGGGCGTCGGGGCCGGCGACGTCGTCTGAAGGCGGTTTTTCGGGCTTGTTCATGACCTTGATCCTGGGGCCATCGAAATATCAGGTTTTGGTGACATTCAGCAATCTGTCAGTCGCCACTGGCTTGGTCTGGTTCGGCCGGTTAACCAGAAAAAGCCCAGCAATTACAAGCAGGGCAGCCGCGCCGAACACGGGCGTCAGGGCGTCATGCATGATGAAATAGCTAGCGATCACGCCAAACAAAGGGGCAATGAAGGTAAATGCCGACAATTTGCTGGCCGAATAGGTTTGGACCAGCGAAAACCACAGCGTGAAGGTGATTCCGACGACCCAGATCGCCTGATAGACCACCAACGACATCGCAAGCGGCCCGGGAACACGGGTGATGGTTTCGCCGGATAGCAGTGCGGCCACGGCCAGCATCGGGATCGAGAGCGCGACCTGATAACCCAGCGCCTTTTCCGGCGCCGCAAAGCGCAAGCGGGTTCCCTTGGCGATCAACGTCGTCGCGCCCCAGATCGCCCCGCCGCAGACCAGCATGAGATCGCCAAACAGCACATGGGCGTCGACATTGGCCTGCGGAACCCCGATCGCGAGGGCGACCCCGGCAAAGCTCAAAGCAAGGCCCAGCCATTGCGAGGCTCCCAGGCGCTCGCCGAGCAAATAGTGGGAGCCGAATGCGACGAAAAACGGCGCGGTGTAGAGGAACACCACCGCGCGCGACGCCGAGGTGAAGCGCAAGCCTTGATAGATCAGAACGAATTCGAGACCGAACAGGATGCCGGCAGACAGACCCGCGGCGAGCGTGCCGTCGCGCTCGAAAAAATTCACACCCCGAATCCAGCCCATGAGAAGCAGGGTCGGCAGCGCAACGGAAGAGCGGATCGTCGCCTGCAGCATCGGCGGGATGTCAGGCAGCGCCAGCTTTACGGCGATCTGGTTGAACCCCCACGAAAAGCAGAGCATCAGCATCAATGCGATGGCGCCTGCACTCAGCGGCCGCCCGGCAGACGGGGTCACTTGTAATGGGGACATGCTCTCCCGCGCGTGTTGTTGTTTTTATGCGGCCTTCTGACAATGCGCGCAGGTGCCGGTGATTTCGACGACGGACAATTTTGGGGCAAAGCCGGTGGCGCGCGCCGCCGCGCTCAGCGACTGCGCGAAGGTCGCGGCCGGAATCTCGCCGACCGAGCCGCAGCGCTCGCAGATCAGGAACGCCACCATCGCCGCCGCATCGTGGTCATGGGCGCAGGCAAGAAAGGCGTTGCGGCTCTCGATGCGGTGAACGAGGCCATTGGCCATCAGGAAATCGAGCGCGCGATAGACCGTGATTGGCGCCGGCCGCGACATCGATTTGGCGAGCGCATCGATGATCTCATAGGCGCCGAGCGGACGGTGGCTTGCGAGCAACGCCTGCAAGACCTGGCGACGGATGGGGGTAAGCTTTTGCGACCGCTCCCGGCAGACCCGCTCCGCATGGTCGATGCCGTCCGCAGCACAGCGGTCGTGATCATGGTCGGGTGCGGGAAAGGCCGGCTTCGCAGACGTCATCGGGAACTTCTAACCCGGCCGGTTCGGCCGCGTCCAATACTTCGCACATGTCGATAAACGCCGCGTGTCGCGGCGGTTCCAGCCATGTGCTGGCGGCAGGTCAGGCTCCTCCTAACCCGTGATCAGAATTTCATAAGCTAGCTTATTATATCGGTAGCTTATATTGGAGACCGGGCTTATGAACTACGGTTCCGTGGACATGAACTTTTTGTTCACCCTCGGCGAAGTGCAGCGCCTGATGCGCGCCTATGCCGACAAGGAGGCCGCACGCTACGGAATCACACGTGCGCAATGGGCCGTGCTGGCCAAGGTCGAACGCTACGAAGGCATGAAGCAGACCGAACTTGCCGAGCAGCTCGAGATGCAGCCGATCACGCTGACGCGTCTGATCGACAAGCTCTGCGACAATGGCTGGATCGAGCGCCGCGGCGACGAGACCGATCGCCGCGTCAACCGCCTCTACCTGAAGAAGGCCGCGCGCCCCCTGCTCGGCAAGCTTGCGGGCCTCCGCTCTGAAATCACCGCTACCGCGCTCGAAGGCATCCATCCGGCCGACTCGCATCGCATGCTGGCGCAACTGGAAGCGATCCGGGAGAACGTGCGCAACGCCATCCAGAACAATGAAGCGGAAGCGTCCAGGAAGGAGCAGCGCTATGGCTGATCCGGTTCTGAAGTTTCCGCCCGAGCAGAAGGGCGCGCCCTCCGGCCGGCCAACCAAGAAGCTTGCCGCGGAACCGCGACGCCGGCTGATGGCCGCCATGCGGCGCTACCGCCGCTTTCTCCTCCTGGTCGTGCTTCCGCTCGCGGTCGCGATCAGCGGGCTCGTGTTCTATGTCAACGGTGGGCGCTATGTCGGCACCGACGACGCCTATGTCGGCGCACAGAAGGTGCTGATCACGCCGGAAATCTCCGGCAAGATCGACAAGGTCGTGGTGAAGGAAGGTCAGCACGTCAACGAGGGCGACGTGCTGTTCGGGATCGATCCGGAGCCGTTCCAGCTCGCGGTCGACCAAGCCAAGGCGCAGCTCGAGCAGGCCAAGACGACCTACGACAATCTCGTCGCCAACGTTAAAATCTACGGCCAGATGCTCGACCTGGCGCAGCAGGGCGTCGACCTGAAGCAGCGTGACGTCGACCGCAAGCAGCAGCTGGTCAACCAGAAAGTCGGCTCACAGCTCGACCTCGACAATTCGGCGAACGGGCTCGTCACGGCCGGTGCGCAGATGCAGTTCGTCAAGCAGCAGCTGTCGAATGCGAAGGCGCAGCTGCTCGGCAATCCCAATCTGCCGATGGATGAGTTTCCGCCTTACGCCCAGGCCAAGGCGGCGCTCGGCATGGCCGAGCGCAACCTCGACAAGACCGTGCTGCGCGCGCCGATGGGAGGCATCGCCACCCAGGTCGAGCAGATCCAGCTCGGCCGCTTCGTCGCCGCCGGCACGCCGGTGTTCTCGGTCATCGATATCGATAGCCCGTGGGTCGACGCCAATCCGAAAGAGAGCGACTTCACCTACGTCGCGGTGGGTCAACCGGTGACGCTCGACGTGGATGCGTTTCCCAACCATGTCTTCAAGGGCTATGTCGGCTCGCTGTCGCCCGGGACCGGCGCTCAATTTGCGATCCTGCCGCCGCAGAATGCGACCGGCAATTTCGTGAAAGTGGTCCAGCGCGTGCCGGTGCGTATTTATTTCGACAAGGATGATCCCTTCGTCAAAAAGCTGAAGGCCGGAATGAGCGTCTATGCCACCATCGATACCGGCCACAAGCGCACGCTGGCAGGCTTGCTCGGCCTTTCGTCCGCCGCCGCGAACCGCGAACCAGAATAAGAGATGTCGCCGACCACGGTGCCCTCACCAAGCATGGTTCCGGGGTTGCGCCGGAACATGGTGACGATCTGCGCCATGACGGCGACGATCATGCAGGCGCTCGATACCACGATCGCCAACGTGGCGTTGCCCTACATGCAAGGCTCGCTGTCGGCCTCGCAGGATCAGATCAACTGGGTGCTGACCTCCTACATCGTCGCGGCCGCGATCATGACCGCGCCGGTCGGCTGGATCGCCAACCGCTTCGGCCGCAAGCGCATCTTCATCCTGTGCTCGGCGGGATTCACGGTTGCGTCCGTGTTGTGCGGACTTGCCCAGGACATCAACCAGATGGTGCTGTTCCGCCTGCTTCAGGGCGTGTTCGGCGCGGCCCTGGTGCCGCTGTCACAAGCGGTGATGCTCGACTCCTACACCCTGCAGGAGCGCGCGAAGGCGATGTCGATCTGGGGCATGGGCGTGATGATGGGCCCGATCATGGGGCCTTCGCTCGGGGCCTGGCTGACCGAGACCTATTCCTGGCACTGGGTGTTTTTCGTCAACCTGCCGTTCGGCTTCATTACCGTGCTCGGCCTGATCATCTTCATGGATGAGACCAGGAAGGACCTCAACCTTCGTTTCGACTGGTTCGGCTTTACCGCACTCGCCGTAGGCATCGGCTCGCTCCAGGTCGCGCTCGACCGCGGCGAACAACTCGGCTGGCTCGAATCCAACGAAATCATCGCCGAGTTCATCATCTCGGCCATCGGCTTCTATTATTTCTTCGCTCACTCGTTGACGACCTCGCGGCCATTCGTCCAGTTCTCGCTGTTCAAGGACAGGAATTTCGTCACCGGCTGCATCTTCATGGCCGTCATGGGGCTCGTGCTGTACTCGACCATGGCGCTGTCCTCACCCTACCTGCAGAACGTGATCGGCTATCCCATCATTACCGCCGGCGTGCTGCTCGCGAGCCGAGGCTGCGGCACGTTCGTCGCCATGATGATCGTCGGCCGCCTGATGCGCTATATCGAAGCGCGCATCCTGATCGTCTCGGGGCTCAGCATCACCGCGCTATCGCTGTTCTACATGACCGGCTGGACCGATCAGACGGGCGTGCCGGAGATCGTCACCTTGAGCATCTTTCAGGGGTTCGGCTTCGGCCTCGTCTTCGTGCCGCTGTCGACCGTGTCATTCCTGACGCTGCCCAATCACTTACGCACTGACGGAACCTCGATGCTGACATTGATGCGCAATGTCGCAAGCTCGGTCGGCATTTCGGTGGTGATCGCACAACTGACAGAAGGATCGCGACGCGTCTATGCGATCCTCAACGATCATGTGAATCCGTTCAATCACGCGATGCAGATGCCTGATGTGGCAAGCCAGATCAACATGAACACGGATCACGGGCGCGCCATGGTGGATGTGATGATCGGCCTGCAGGCGCAGATCATCGCGTTCTCGCAGGACTACCAGATGATCATGCTCTTCATCCTGGTCTCGATCCCGCTCGCGATCATGATCGGCTCGACCAAGGCAGCGCTCCGCAAGCAGCCCGCAGGGCCTGAACATGCGGTGATCGATTAGTGACGCCGGCACAAACGCAAAGGCTCGTCATGGCCGGGCTTGACCCGGCCATCCATCCTTCAACAAAACTCTTCTCGAAGGCTGATGGATGCGCGGGTCAAGCCCGCGCATGACGACGCAGAATGCGGCGGCAGCGCCCCCCGCAAACTCACACGTCGAAGAAAACCGTCTCGTTTTCGCCCTGTAGCCACAGGTCGAGACGATAGACAGTGTGGCCGCTGCCGTCTTCGCGCGTGGCAATCAGCGTCGCGCGGCGGTCGGCAGGAACGAGCGCAAGCACGGGATCCCCGGCATTTGCCGCCTCATCGGAAAAATAGATGCGCGTATAGAAATGCCGCAACATGCCGCGCGCGAACACTGCGAGCAGAATATGCGGCGCCTGCGGCTTGCCGTCGGGATCGGGCACCGAACCAGGCTTGATTGTGTCGAAGGCGTAAGCCCCGTTCCCATCCGTGCCACAGCGGCCGAAACCGCGGAATTTCGCGTTCGGCAGCGCGCGCTGATCCTGCGGATCGGCAAAACGGCCCTGGGCATCCGCCTGCCACACTTCAAGCATTGCGTCCGGGACGGGCTGGCCTTCACCGTCATACACCCGCCCCTCAACGCGAATGCGCTCTCCGGTCGCGTCCGGCGTGATGAGGTTGCCGGTGAAGGCGTCGTTCCAGTCGTAATCGCCGTTCGGCGTCAGCCCATACTTGAAGTACGGACCGACGGTCTGCGATGGCGTAAGGCCGCTCACTGCTTGGTCTCCATGGGCGTGGCGTTCTTGCCGCGCAGCACAATGTTGAAGCGATAGCACAGCGCCCATTCCGGCTTGGTGTTCTCGAGATCGAAGCTGGAGATCATCCGTGCACGCGCCCTTTCGTCCGGAACCGAATTGAAGATTGGATCGAACTCGAACAGCGGGTCGCCAGGGAAATACATCTGCGTCACCAGCCGCGAGATAAACGCATGGCCGAACACTGAGAAATGGATGTGCGCCGGGCGCCAGGCATTGTGATGATTGCCCCAGGGATAAGCACCTGGCTTGATGCTGATGAACCTGTAATAGCCCGATGCATCCGATTCCGCGCGGCCCGCGCCGGTGAAATTCGGATCGAGCGGCGCCGGATGCTGGTCGCGGGTATGAACATAGCGGCCGCAGGCATTGGCCTGCCAGATTTCGAGCAATGTGTTGGGCACGCCGCGGCCGTCTTCATCGAGCACATGGCCGTGCACGATGATGCGCTCGCCGAGCGGCTCGCCCTTGTGCTGAATCGTGAGGTCGTTGTCGCCGTCGCGCACTTGTTCGTGTCCGTAGACCGGGCCGGTCAGCTCCGACAGCGTATGCCGCATCGGAATCAGCGGCTTTTGCGGCGCGCGCAGAACCGAACTCCTGTAGGCCGGCGACAGCGGCGCCGGATGCGCCTTGTTGCTTTCAATGGGGTAAGCGAATGTCATGGCGAACACCTCCGACATTTTTCTCCGTCATTGCGAGCCAACGGGTCCGCGCGAAGCTCGGCCCGATGACAGGCTCCGCGAAGCAAGCCAGAACTGAGGACGGGACTGGATTGCTTCGTCGCTGTCGCTCCTCGCAATGACGCCTTGCCAGCGTCAATTCAACTTCTCGATCGCGACCGCGACACCCTGACCGACGCCGACGCACATGGTGGCTAGCGCGCGTTTGCCGCCACGCTTTTCCATGCCGTGCACCGCGGTCATCGCAAGGCGCGCACCGCTCATTCCAAGCGGATGGCCGAGCGCGATGGCTCCGCCATGCGGATTGACGAAGTCGGCATCCTCCTTGACGCCGAGCTGGCGCAGGCAAGCGATACCTTGCGAGGCGAATGCTTCATTCAGCTCGATCAAATCGAAATCGGTGATCTTGAGGCCGAGCCGGTCCATCAGCTTGCGGGTGGCCGGCACCGGACCGATGCCCATGATGCGCGGCGGCACCGCGGCCGACGCCAGGCCGAGAATTTTTGCCCGTGGCGTCAATCCGTGCTTCTTCACCGCCGCTTCGGAAGCCAGGATCATCGCGGCCGCGCCGTCATTGACGCCGGAGGCATTGCCGGCCGTCACTGTACCGGGATTGCGCACGATGGGCTTCAGTTTTGCCAGCCCCTCGAGCGTGGTGTCCGGGCGCGGATGTTCGTCCTTGTCTACGGTGATCGGGCCGGCCTTGCCGCCCGGCACCGAGAGAGGTGTGATCTCCTCGGCAAAATAGCCCGAGGCGATCGCCTGGCCGGCCCGCTGCTGCGAGCGGATCGCGAACGCGTCCTGATCGGCGCGCGAGACCTGAAACTCCTCAGCGACGTTCTCGCCGGTCTCCGGCATCGCGTCGACGCCATATTGGGCCTTCATCAAGGGATTGATGAAGCGCCAGCCGATGGTGGTATCGAAAATCTCGGCCGAGCGCGAGAAAGCTTCCGCCGCCTTGCCCATCACGAACGGCGCCCGCGTCATCGATTCGACGCCGCCGGCAATCGCAAGATCGATCTCGCCGGCGCGGATCGCGCGGCCCGCAGCACCAACCGCGTCAAGGCCGGAGGCGCAGAGGCGGTTGATGGTTTGTCCGGGAACCGTTTCGGGCAATCCTGCCAGCAGCAGCGCCATGCGCGCGACATTGCGGTTGTCCTCACCGGCCTGGTTGGCGCAACCGAAATAGACTTCATCAAGCAAGGACCAGTCGAGCTTGGGGTGCTTTGCCATCAACGCTTTGATGGGAGCAGCCGCCAGATCGTCGGCACGCACCTTGGCGAGCGAGCCGCCAAAACGGCCGATCGGTGTTCGGACGGCATCGCAAATATAGACATCACCCATCACTTCTCTCCCTCAATCCCTATTCGCCGATTGAAGCGCCGGTCCCGCGTGACACTCACCTCTAACCCTCTCCCAAAGGGAGAGGGAGCTCACTTCCCTTGCCGCTCCAATCCAATCAATCTTTCGACTTGATCGGAGTTGTAGGAGCGAGCCATGAACCCGTCAATTGACGGTTTCGCCGCGCAGCGCTGCCTTCAGTGCCGCCGATCTGAAGTCCCCTGCCTCACCCGCGGCAAAATCTCTTCAGGGACTTCAGATCGAAAGCGGCACTAGAATCATAGGTTTGCTAGTGCCCTTTGCTTTCCGAAGTTCGTATGGAGCCCGCCGCGATGTATCACGAACTTCGGAAAGCGGGCACTAGCGGCGTGGAAAACCGCCGTGATGGCGGCAAAGCGATAGGACGGGCATCAGAAATTGGTTAGTTTGCGCCGCCCATGACGGTCCAGCCCACGATCTCCGCGCCCCCCGCCACCGATGCCACGCCGCAAGCGGAGGTAAGTGCACGCATCACGCCGATGATGGAACAATACCTGGAAATCAAGGCGGCGCATCCGGGGCTCTTGTTATTTTACCGGATGGGCGACTTCTACGAGCTGTTCTTCGAGGACGCCGAGATCGCCTCCAAGGCGCTCGGCATCATGCTCACAAAGCGCGGCAAGCATCAGGGCGCGGACATCCCGATGTGCGGGGTGCCGGTCGAGCGCGCCGACGACTACCTACATCGGTTGATCGCGCAGGGTTTTCGCGTCGCCGTCTGCGAGCAGATGGAGGATCCGGCCGCCGCGCGGGCGCGCGGCTCGAAGAGTGTGGTGCGGCGCGACGTGATCCGGCTGGTCACTCCGGGCACACTGACCGAAGACACTCTGCTCGATGCCCGTACCAACAACTATCTTTTGGCGATTGCGCGGGCGCGCGCCTCGAACGGCAGCGACCGCTTTGGGCTGGCCTGGATCGACATCTCCACCTCCGAGTTCGTGGTGACAGAATGCTCAAGCGCCGAACTGCCGGCGACGCTTTCGCGCATCAACCCCAACGAGGCCATCGTCACCGACGCCCTCTATGGCGATACGGAACTCGCGCCGCTGCTCGGGGAACTATCGGCGGTGACCCCGCTGACTCGCGACGTGTTCGACAGCTCCACCGCCGAGCGACGGCTGTGCGACTATTTTGCGGTCGCGACCATGGATGGACTCGCCGCGATGTCGCGACTGGAAGCCACCGCCGCGGCCGCCGCCGTCACCTATATCGACCGCACCCAGGTCGGCAAGCGCCCGCCTTTGTCGCCACCGGCCCGCGAAGCCGTCGGCACCACCATGGCGATCGACCCTGCAACCCGCGCCAATCTCGAATTGACCCGCACGCTTGCCGGAGAGCGACGCGGCTCACTCCTCGACGCAATCGATTGCACGGTGACATCGGCGGGTTCTCGGCTTCTGGCGCAACGCCTCGCCGCGCCGCTGACCGATGCCGCCCAAATCGCGCACCGGCTGGATGCGGTCGCAACCTTTGTCGCCGATGGCGGCTGCCGCGAGGACATCCGCTCGATCCTGCGCGGTGCGCCCGACATGTCGCGGGCGTTGGCGCGACTGTCGGTCGGGCGCGGCGGCCCGCGCGACCTTGCGGGCTTGCGCGACGGCATCCTGGGCGCCGACCAGGCATTGATGCGGCTTTCGGAGCTTGAGCAGCCGCCGCAGGAGATCGCTTTCATTATCGAAGCGTTGCGTCGCCCGTCCCGCGACCTCGCTCGGGAGCTATCGCGCGCGCTCGCCGAACAGCTGCCGCTGATCAAGCGTGACGGCGGCTTTGTGCGCGAGGGATATGAGACCGCGCTCGACGAGGCGCGCAACCTGCGCGACGCCTCGAGGCTCGTGGTCGCGGCGATGCAGGCGCGCTACGCCGACCAGAGCGGCGTGAAGGGCCTGAAAATCCGGCACAACAATGTGCTCGGCTATTTTGTCGAGGTCACCGCCCAGCACGGCGACAAATTGATGTCGCCGCCGCTCAATGCGACCTTCATTCATCGCCAGACCCTGGCCGGGCAGGTCCGCTTCACCACGGCCGAGCTCGGCGAGGTCGAAGCCAAGATCGCCAATGCGGGCGAGCGGGCGCTCAATCTGGAACTGGAGATTTTTGACCGTCTCACCGGGCAGGCGCTCGCCGCCAGCGATGAGCTGCGCGCCGCGGCACATGCGTTCGCGCTGCTCGATGTCGCAACCGCGCTGGCAAAGCTCGCAATCAACGACAATTACGTCCGGCCCGAGGTCGATGCCTCGCTGCAGTTTGCGATCGAAGCCGGCCGGCATCCGGTGGTGGAGCAGGCGCTGAAGCGCAACGGCGCACACTTCATCGCCAATTCCTGCGACCTTTCGCCGGCCCCGAACCAGCATTCCGGCCAGCTCTGGCTCCTCACCGGGCCGAACATGGCGGGCAAATCGACGTTCCTACGCCAGAACGCACTGATTGCACTCCTCGCCCAGATCGGCTCGTTCGTGCCGGCGACGCGGGCGCGGATCGGCGTCGTCGACCGGCTGTTCTCGCGCGTCGGCGCGGCCGACGATCTTGCGCGTGGCCGGTCCACCTTCATGGTGGAGATGGTCGAAACCTCGGCGATCCTCAACCAGGCCGGTGAGCGCTCGCTCGTCATCCTCGACGAGATCGGCCGCGGCACGGCGACGTTCGACGGCCTTTCGATTGCATGGGCCGCGATCGAGCATCTGCATGAGACCAACCGCTGCCGCACATTGTTTGCCACGCATTATCATGAGCTGACGGCGCTCTCGGCAAAGCTGCCGCGGATGTTCAACGCGACCGTGCGCGTCAAGGAATGGCAGGGCGAGGTGGTGTTCCTGCACGAGGTGCTGCCGGGCTCGGCCGACCGCTCCTATGGCATCCAGGTGGCAAAACTCGCGGGTCTACCCGCCTCAGTGATCGCGCGCGCGAAGGCGGTGCTGGCAAAGCTCGAGGCGCAGGACCGAGGCCAGACCGCGCGCGCGCTCGCCGACGACCTGCCGCTGTTTGCGGTCGTCTCCCGCGCGGTCGAGGAGGACAAGCCGCCGAGCGAAGCCGAGCAGCTTGTGGACACTGTGACAGCGCTTCACCCCGACGAGATGTCGCCACGCGAGGCGCTGGAGGCGCTCTACCGCCTCAAATCGATTGCCGCAAAGGCAAAGCCGTGAAATTGGTTGCCACGCTCCTGGTGTGGCTTTCCTTCCTGGCTGGCTTGCCACAGATGTTGATTTGCGGCGTGCTGGTGTTTTCGTCGGGATGGTGGGCGCCCCTCGTCGCTATCTTCGCGCTCTCACCTTTGGTGCCGCTGATCCTGTTGCAGGAAATCGGCGCCTGGCGGAGGCTGGAGCCGGAGGTGCTGAGCGCGATCGCCCTGCTGTCGATTGCGATGTCTGGCGCGTTCTATTTTGTGCTCTTTTACCGAATGCACTGAACCTTTCGTTGTCATTGCGAGGAGCGCAAGCGACGAAGCAATCCAGTTTGCTGGCTGTTTGCTAGTCCCTGGATTGCTTCGCTTCGCTCGCAATGACGGCCAGCGCCTTCCTACGCCCGTTCCACCACAGCGCCAGATTCCAGCAGATACAAGTTGTAAGCGCGAGGCTCAGGCCCGCGGCAGAGCCGAAATGCAAGGCGCCGACATGCAGCACGGCGACGCCCAGACCAAATCCAATCAGGCCCCAGCCTGAATTGGCGACGACGGCGGCGGTCGCGGGGCCGCCGATGCGCGGATGCAGGATCAGCATCATGCTGGTGAACACGACCGGAAACAGCGCGAGGATGCCGCTGATGGTCGGGCCGACCCAACTCGACAGCGCGGTCACCGTTGCGACCAGCGTGGCCACCAACGCGGCGCGCAGCGGCACGTCGTACCAGCGGCGCGCGATCAGCGGCATCTTCTTGATGTGGCGATAGCGTTCGAGGATCGGCACGCAGATCGCAAAAGCGATCGCGTTTGCGAGCAGGCCTTCCGCAAGCGACCAGTGCACCGCATGCACGATGCTCGCGAGCACCAGCCACACGGCAACCGCGGCCGAACAAGAGGCGAGCACGCTGTGCCGCTGCGCCAGCAGGACATAGGTCAGCCCGAGAAAGATGGTGGCGGCGTTGATCGGCAGGCTGGCGAGAGCGCCTTGAGCGATAAAGGCCGCGTCATGGTCCAGCGACAAAAAGACGTAGCTTGGCCCTGCCGAGATGGGCAGCGTTGCGATCAGCGCACCGATCACGGGCCCCGAGCGCTCGGTGACGATCGACGCCGACACCACAAAGGCCGCGGCAATCGCCATGCGCAGGACAAGCATCAGGATGAAAGTGAGATCGGGGGGCATGCTTGCTTTTCTTACCCTCCCCTGGAGGGGGAGGGTCGGCGAGCATCGCGCGGCGATGCGAGACGGGGTGTGGTGAAGCGGTAGGACGAAGGATCACCCCACCCCGATCGCTCATTGCATTCGCGATCGACCCTCCCCCTCCAGGGGAGGGTGAAGACAACAGCTAGATTCGTTTCATCGAGACGCTGACCTTCGGCCCGTTCCGGATGGTTTGATAGACCACACAGTAACGCTCGGTGAGTTTCAGCAGCAGATCGAGCTTGTCCTGCGGCGCATCGGTTGCGACTTCGAAGCGTAGGCGAATCTCTTCGAAGCCGACCGGCGCCTCCTTGTCGACGCCGAGCGTGCCGCGGAAATCGAGATCGCCCTCGGCAATCACGACGCCCTTCTTCAGGGGCACTTCGATCGCGGTCGCCACCGACTTCATGGTCACGCCGGCACAGGCAACCAGCGCCTCCAGCAGCATGTCGCCGGAGCAGAGTTCGAGGCCCGAGCCGCCAGTCGCCGGATGCAGGCCGGCGACGGCGAGTGCGCGACCGGTCTCGACCTTGCAGGTGAGACCTTCGTGCCCGATCGAGCCCTTGGCTTTCAGCGTGATCACCGCGGCTGACGGGTCGGATTTGTAGCGTTCCTTGATCGGGGCCTGCAGTGCGCGAAGTTCGGCGGCGTCCATCGTTGTTTCTCCCGGAAATGCGCCGTTCGGTATAATAGCCGGCGCGAGTCGTGTCAGCCCATGGACTGTGCAGTACGAGCTTGCGCCGCGAATATGTCTCGCGTGCGGGCTTGCGCCGCCTTGAAATCCTTTTCAAATTCAATAGCTTGCGTGGAGGCTGGCGATGTGTGCGGCGAGCTCGCGCTAATGATAGCGTCTTAAGTCTAGTGGCAGGTCACCAGGCTTTTACAATGTCCCGTGACAGCGCGAGTTGTGTTGGATATCGGATTGGTCATGGACAGCGTTGTAGTGGCAGTTCCAAAGCAAGAGGCTGACGCGAGCTTCGACAGCGCGCGGATCTCGGCCGCTATCGATGCGCTGGCCGAAAAGCACGCCGGGCGCGAGGACGTGTTCCGCGCCCAGGTCGCGCAACTGCTCAAGGCCGAGCTGCTCGCAGCACGCGCGACCGCGCAGGCCGTGCTGCTGAGAGACCGCCATGGCCGCCGCTGCGCCGAAGGGTTATGCTTCGTGCAGGATGAGATCATCCGCATCCTGTTCGCGGCGGCAACCCGGCACCTCTATCGCTCGCCGATCCCCTCGGGCGCCGAGCGCATGGCGGTGGTCGCGACCGGCGGCTACGGCCGCGGGCTGATGGCGCCCGAATCCGACATCGATCTGTTGTTCATCCTGCCCTACAAGCAGACCGCCTGGGGCGAGCAGGTCGCCGAAGCAATCCTCTATTGCCTGTGGGACATGGGGCTCAAGGTCGGACACGCCACGCGCTCCATCGACGAATCGATCCGCCAGGCGCGTGGCGACATGACTATCCGCACGGCAATCCTGGAGACGCGGTTCTTGACCGGTGACCGGGCGCTATACGACGAATTGGTGGCACGCTTCGACAAGGAGGTCGTGCAGGGCACGGCGGCCGATTTCGTCACCGCGAAGCTCGCCGAGCGCGAGGAGCGCCATCGCCGCGCCGGACAATCGCGCTATCTGGTCGAACCCAATGTCAAGGACGGCAAGGGCGGGCTGCGTGACCTCCACACACTGTTCTGGATCGCGAAATATGTCTATCGCGTGCGCGAGGCCGACGAGCTCGTGGACCACGGCGTGTTCGACCCGCAGGAATACCGCACCTTCCGCCGCTGCGCCGATTTTCTGTGGTCGGTCCGCTGCAACCTGCATTTTGTCACCGGACGTGCGGAGGAGCGGCTATCGTTCGATCTGCAGCGCGAGATCGCGGTCCGCCTCGGCTACACCTCGCACCCTGGCATGCAGGATGTCGAGCGGTTCATGAAGCACTACTTCCTGGTTGCCAAGGACGTGGGCGATCTCACCGCGATCCTCTGCGCCAAGCTTGAGGATCAGCAAGCAAAGCCCGCGCCGGTGTTGAGCCGCTTCATGGCACGGTTGCGCCCGAGCCAGACCCGTCGGCGGGTGCCTGACAGCGACGATTTCATCGTCGACAATAACCGCATCAATCTCGCCGCGCCTGACGTGTTCAAGCACGATCCGGTCAACATGATCCGGATCTTCCGCCTGGCACAAAAGAACAATCTTGCCTTTCACCCCGATGCCATGCGCACGGTGACGCGCTCGCTCCGGCTCATCAATACCGATTTAAGGGAAAATCCGGAAGCCAACCGCCTGTTCATGGAAATCCTGACCTCGAACGACGCCGAGGTGGTGCTGCGACGGATGAACGAGACCGGCGTGCTCGGCAATTTCATCCGTGCTTTCGGGCGGATCGTGTCGATGATGCAGTTCAACATGTATCATCACTACACCGTCGACGAGCATCTCATCCGCTGCATCGGTTTCCTGCAGGATATCGAGCGCGGCGGGATCGAGGAACTCACGCTCGCCAGCGACCTGATGCGCAAGATCCGCCGCGAGCATCGGCCGGTGGTCTACATCGCCGTGCTGTTGCACGACGTCGCCAAGGGCCGGCCTGAAGATCATTCGATTGCCGGTGCCAAGGTAGCGCGGCGACTGTGCCCGCGGCTCGGCTTTTCGGCGGCCGATACCGAGCTCGTCGCCTGGCTGATCGAAGAGCACCTCACAATGTCGACGGTGGCGCAATCGCGCGACCTCTCCGATCGCCGCACCATCGAGAACTTTGCCAGCGTCGTGCAGTCGGTCGAGCAGATGAAGCTGCTCACGATCCTCACCACTGCCGACATCCGCGGCGTCGGCCCGGGCGTCTGGAACGGCTGGAAGGCGCAGCTGTTGCGAACGCTCTATTACGAGACCGAACCGGTCTTGACCGGCGGCTTCTCCGAGGTCAACCGTGCCCGCCGCCTGGCCGCCGCACAAGCGGAGTTCCGCGCCGCCTTTGCCGATTGGCCGGAAGCCGAGCTCAACGCCTATATCAGCCGGCACTATCCGGCCTATTGGCTCAAGGTCGAGCTGCCGCGAAAGATCCGCCACGCCCGCTTCGTGCGGCAAGCCGAACAGGCCGGCCACAAGCTCGCGATCAATGTGGGTTTCGACGAGGCGCGCAGCGTGACCGAGCTGACGATCTTGGCCGTGGACCACCCGTGGCTGCTGTCGATCATCGCCGGCGCCTGCGCTTCCGCCGGCGCCAACATCGTCGACGCGCAGATCTACACCACGACCGACGGACGCGCGCTCGACACCATTGCGATCTCGCGCGAATACGAGCGCGACGAGGACGAAGGGCGACGTGCGACCCGCATCGGCCAGATGATCGAGGACGTGCTCGAGGGCAAGTTACGCCTGCCCGAAGCCGTGGCGCGCCGCGCTGCCGGCCGCGGGCGGGTGCGTGCCTTCGTGGTCGAACCGGAGGTGACCATCAACAATCAATGGTCCGAGCTCTACACGGTCATCGAGGTCTCCGGCCTCGATCGGCCGGGCCTGCTCTATCAACTGACGACCGGGCTCTCAAAACTCAATCTCAACATCGCCTCCGCCCACGTCTCGACCTTCGGCGAGCGCGCCCGCGACGTCTTCTATGTCACCGACCTCCTGGGCGCGCAGATTACCGCGCCGACGCGGCAGGCCGCGATCCGCAGCGCGCTCTTGCATCTGCTAACGAGCGACGAGACCGCGGCCCAGCCCGCGGCGTGAGTCCAATCAAAGCGCCACGCCCTCATGCAGTAGCAACCACCGCTTGCGCGACAGCCCGCCGCCATATTTGACCAGCGAACCATCAGCGCCGATCAGGCGGTGACAGGGCACGACCACGCTGATCGGATTGGCGCCATTGGCATGGCCCACCGCGCGCATCGCGCGGGGTGAGCCGAGTTTTACCGCCAACGCGCCATAGCTCATGGTGGTGCCCGCTTCGATTTTGGGT
>Ga0070734_10002445_pt1 | contig 22497 bp, 17 predicted proteins | sample Coa_R1_8_FD_66444 | JGI IMG/M metagenome (GOLD analysis project Ga0070734, IMG submission 66444) | Surface soil microbial communities from Centralia Pennsylvania, which are recovering from an underground coalmine fire - Coalmine... | ecosystem: Environmental > Terrestrial > Soil > Unclassified ...
CTTCCACCTCCCGTCCCCGCTCCAGCAACGCACGGCGGGCGCGGCTGAGCGAGGCCACCGCCAGGGCGTGTCTTCCGGAGACGAAGTGCAGGAAGCCGAGATTGGTGTCTATAAAGGCGATCTCTATCGCCATGTCCCGCTCTGCAAAGAGGCGGCGCGCCTCTTCGTAGAGGGCAATCGCTTCGTCCAGGCGGTTGAGATGCGTGAGGGCATTGGCGCAATTGGTCCGGATGCGGGCCAGGATGGTCGGGTCTGCGCCGTGTTGCAGGATCTGGCCTGCGCGCTCATAACACTCCAGGGCGCGGGCGTACTGATCGCGCCGGAAATAGAGGCTGCCCGCGTTGAACAGGACCCGGGCGGCGTCCTCCTCCGCGCCCACGGCCTGCAGCGCCTCCTCCAGCGCCTTCGCAAGGGAGATGGCTTCGTCATAGCGCCCCAGCATGCCCAGCGAATCCACACTGCCGATCTGCACCTGGGCGGCCAGCCGTGGGTCGCCTGCCTGATGGGCGGCATCGGCGGCAGCCTGGAAGGCCTGGATCGCCTCCGGATGCCGACCGAGCAGGCGATAGGCCTGTCCTCGAATGCGATGCGCCGCCGCCACTGCAGGCAGATCCTTGCGCTCCTGCGCCAGCTCCGCCGCCATTTCGGCCAGTTCCAGCGCCTCCTGAGGGTCGCTCGTCAGCACGCCGCGCGTGCCCTCCAGTATTATCGGAAGCGGGTCGCTCGCCTCGATATGGGCGTTCAAAAAAGCGTTGCGCTCGGACAGGTTCCGGCAATGCAGCAGTTGTCGGCACAGCTCTGCTGGGGACATCGTGTCGTACCTTACCCTCCCACCTGAACCTCGGGCAGGACGATCTCTTCCTCTTCGAGGCGGAGGCGCATCTGGTACACGCCGGGATTTACCGCCGCAATGTGAAATTCATTCCCCTCCTGTCGCGCCTGCATCCGTGCGCCATCCTGAGCGATCAGCGCAACGCTCTCGGGTGGGACAGGGGCACTGCCTCCCTTTCCTACCGTCTGGCAGATGAGATAGTAGACACCCTCTTTTACCCGCTCCAGCCAGATCTCCACAAAGTACGTATCCGCGTCGTAGAGTTGCTGCGTCTCCGGGTTGGCGCTCCCGCGTACTGCGGCAGGGCTCAGGGGGTGACGGCTATCAAAGAGCAACTGCGCGATGCGCTCTCGCAGTGAGGGACGCGTCGGGGTGGGACGGCGCTCCCGTGCGATCTGCCGCGCCCGTGCGAGGGCCGTCTCCGGAGCGGAGGCGGCAGTCTGTGTAAAGGCCTGGTGAATCGCGGGCAGGAACTGCTGCAGCCAGGTAAGGCGTTGGCGGCAGCGGTCACATCCGCTCTCCAGATGCTGCTGAACACGCGCCTCCTGTGTAGAGGCGCTGCGCCCTTCAAAGTAGTCCATGATTTCAACAAAGGGTAGAGTGCAGTTTCGCATGATCTGTTTTAGGAAATCTCCGATTCGGCCATCCAGGGGATGGCATACTGTAGAATGCGCTTCAAGCGGGGGAAATACAGTTAATAGCCGAAATTGGCGAGTATTTTTCTCAACTGCTCCAGGCACCGGGCGCGCTTCGGGCCGATGCTCCCGAGAGGGATCTGAAGGCGAGCCGCCATTTCGGCGTAGCTGCAGGGGGGATCCTCGCTGTAGAGCAGCGAGAGCAGCTCTTTGCAGGGTTCGGAGAGGTGTTGCAGTCCCTGGCGTACCAGATGTTCGCGCTCCAGTTTCAGCACCTCCTCCTCCGGGGTGAGTGTGGGAGCGGCGCCTCGGCGGCGCTCCTCCGTTTCACCCTCCTCCACCAGGCTGGATAGCGGCAACGCCCTGGGGCGTCGTGCCAGCCGCCATACCTCCTGCCGGATCGCCGTAGCCAGCCAGCCCGACAGGCGGCTGGTGTCTCGCAAGTCACCTAAGTGCTGGAACAGACTGACACAGACATTCTGAAAAATATCATCGGCATCCGGTGCGGAGACGCCCATACGGAGCGTGAGGGTGTAGATAAAACCCTGGTAGCGATCGATCAGCGCATCCCAACTGGGCAAGTCGCCATTGAGGCAGGCGGCAATGAGCGCCGGGTCGGAAACGAGCGGCGACGTTTTTTGGCCGGAAGCGATCACCGGCTCCCGGGGGGGCTTGAAAAATTGTCGTTTGATCGTCGTTCTCCTTCTAGGGTCGCACGCTCACCCCTATTATAGCCGTTCTTGTTGTCCGGTGCAACACATAGCAGCGGTTCGGAACAGGCCGGGGCGAACCCTGGCTTGAGGTAGGAAAGGAGACTATCCGTGTCGAATAGAGAGGCAGCCGCGCCTAGGCGGTGGGAGGTAGGTATCGAACCCCCAACGGAAGCAGAGCAGCAGCCGCACAGAGACAGTACCCAACGACTGCCCCGTCGCGGCTTGTTGGCCGTGACCTGCTACCTGTGCCTCTTCTTCTTTGCCCTCTACTTCGGCGCGGTCAGCGTCCTGCTGCCGTTTCTAGGGGAAGCCTTCCATCTCGGCGCGGCGGTCGAGGGGCGATTGTTTCCCGCAAGTTCTACCGGATTTATCGTCGGCGTACTCCTCTTTGGCTTCCTCTCCGACCGCTGGGGACGCAAAGCGGTCCTGCTGGCCGGTATCGCCCTCTACACGCTGGGGTTGTTGCTGTTCGGCCTGGCGCCGAGCTTCGCTCTTGCCCTGCCGGCCTCCGCACTGATCGGTGGGGGCGGCGGCGCGATGGAGACGGTGGCAAGCGCCCTGGCTGCCGACCTGTTTCCGGAGCGCCGGGCGTTCCATCTCAACGCCATTCAGGTCGCGTTCGGGGTGGGAGCGGCGTTCAGCCCCTATGTCGCCCAATTTCTCCTGATGCGCGGAATGGACTGGCGCACGCTCTATCTGGGCCTGGCCGCCGCCGAGGTTGGGCTGTTCCTTCTGCTGAGTGTTCAAAAGGTCCCACGTGCGCCCCACGCGTCCGAAGCCGTAGACTTCGCGGCGCTGCGGTGGGTGCTGAAACAGCCGGTCTTCCTCGCACTCTGCCTGGCGCAGGGGCTCTATGTGGGGGCGGAGGTGGGGTTCGCCTCCTGGCTGCCGACCTATTTCCGGACGAGCCTGCCTGGCGGCATGGTCTGGTCCGGAGTGGTGGTCACCCTCTTCTGGATCGCCATGACCATAGGGCGGATCGGGGTCGGCCCTCTGATTGACCGTATCCCCCTGCTGCGCCTGGCGATCCTGTTGGCCCTCGGTGGCGTGGTGGGTTCGGCCCTCGCGATGGCCTGGACCTCTCCCTGGGTCGTCCTCTGCTGGGTAGCCTGGACCGGTTTGTGCTTCTCCGGGATCTTCGGCCTCATCCTGGCGGAGGTAGGCACGCTGTTTCCAAAGGCAGCCGGTTCTGCCTTCGGCGGCATCGTGGCCTCCGGCGGCGTGGGCGGCGCCATCGTCCCGTGGGCCGTCGCTCTGCTGGCAAGCACAGCGCTCACCTGGCGCGGCGCGCTCCTGCTCATCCCGACCGCAACTGCCGGCATCGTGCTCGTTCTGTTCTGCATTGGGCGCACGGGAGAAGATTAGCCCGCAAGGGGAGAGGGTGGGGTGAGTGCGATTTTTTTGACAATATTTGCATTTTCCCCTTGATCCTGACGTTACGTCATCCTGTATACTCCGGATCGAAAGGAAAAATCGCCTTGAAACGACCTTTTTATCGCACCGGACAGTTTGCCAGGAGGGCCTCGGTTACGATCCGCACGCTCCGTTACTACGACCGGATGGGCCTGCTCTCGCCCTCGCAGCATACGGAGACAGGGCATCGGCTCTATACCGAGCAGGACCTGTTTCGCTTACAGCACATCCTGGCGCTCAAGTTTCTGGGCTTCTCGCTGGAGGAAATCAAATGTAACCTCCGGCGCGGACCGCAGCAGCTTGGGGCGGTATTGGCGCAGCAGCGGCAGATGATGCAGGAGAAGCGCAAGCAACTCGACGCCATCATCCAGGCCCTCGCCCATACCGAATCGCTTGTACATGCAGGCGAGTGCGAATGGGAGGCGCTCATCAGGGTGATCCAGGTGATTCAAATGGAACAGAAAACCGAGTGGGTCAAGAAGTACTTGAACGAGGATCAGCTTGAAAAGATGAAAGCGTTAAGCGCGGATGCCTACTCCGAGGAGGCCGCGCAGAAGCTCCGGGATCGCCAATGGACCGAAGAGGACCAGAAGCGCGTCAGCGCGCAATGGGCCTATGTCGCGGAGGAGTCGCAACGCCTGGCGGCTGCCGGGGCCGATCCCGCCGGAGAGGAGGCGCAGGCGCTCGCCAAGCTCAAGAGCGACCTGCTCTTCGCCTTTACGCAGGGCGACCCGGACATCGAGGCGGGCCTGGCAAAGTTCTGGCAGAACCACAACGCGCTGCCCGCAGATCAGCGGCCCCTCGCGGGGGTCGTTCCTGTTGCCGTCACACCCGGTTCGGGCGACGCCGGACAGGCGTTCCTGGAGAAGGCCATGACCATCTACCAGGAGAAAGAGACCCAGCGTTAAGTTAATGGCGCGGATGGTTGTCCTGATACTGCCGGATGACCGCCGCGCCCAGGCTCCGGAAGGCGGCGATCCGCGCCTCGTCCGAGGAGTAAGCCGGGTTCGGCTTACCCTCGCCATCCACAAAGCCGGGCTGCCCCTGGAGCGTCATGTACTGGTGCGCGGCGAGGACACAGGCTCCCTCCCAGAAGATCTCTTGAAGGTCGTCCGGGATAGGCTGGCTATGGACGCAGGTCGGCGCGATGGGGAGCAGGTCGCGGGTGTTGTGCTCCGTCCCGGCGGTCACGATCAGTCCGGCGGCGCGCATCGCATGCACGTACTCCCCCAACACTTCCGGGGTGTTGCGAATAGGGATGAACTCGGCGCTGTAGATGCCGCGCCCTTTGATCTCGGCGATCAACTTCTCGACCGGTGCTTCAAAGGGGCAGATCGCGTTTCCGCCGTCCGCCAGCGTGGGATAGCAGGGAATGCCTCCCAGGGCCAGGATGAGGCGATACGCGTGGTCGAAGCCGACGAAGGTCTCCTCCACATAGGCCGACTTGCCCGCCTTCATCAGGTGCGAGCGGAGTTCGTTCTGGACGCCGACAGCATCTTCCGGGGCAGCCTTCGAGGCTGTGCCGAACAGACGCGCCAGGAACGCCGCGCGCCCCTCCGCCGGGACCCGCTCGAACAGCGCCTCCTGAAACGCCTGCGCCACGTGCCGCTCCTGCAGATACACGGTCTCCAGGGGCACGCCATGCCGCTGGACCACCCGCGCCTTCACCGCAGCCGCGTCCAGGCCAGACTCCAGTCCCGCCGCCGCAAAGACCTCCGCGAGCCGGATCGTCATGCGCGCCATCCGCTCGGAATCCTTATCCCGGATCACCTCCAGCAGCTCCGCCGCCTGGGGCGACATCGGCGCAAAGCGGGTGATGCCCTTGCCGCAGATATACATCTTGCCGGGATTGCCGGGGTCGTTGAGCTTGACCCCGGCGCGGACCAGATCCTCGATCAGCGCAATGATCTCCAGGCCGAAGAGGGGAAAGACCCCGTGCTCCGCCGCCAGCGCGGAGAAGGCGTTGTAGACGCTATAGTCGTAGTAGTTGCTGACGCCGAGGACCCCCACCCCCTGCTCCGCCGTGAGGCCCACCGCCTGCGCGACTGTCTCGAAGGCCGAAAAGTTGGGCGGCAGGTGGATATGCGCATTGACGGGCGAGCGGGTATGCGGCGCATATCCCTCGGCAGCCTTCGCCGCCAGCGTTGCGGGCGCGCCCAGATCCTGGAACAGAGTGGCGACCTTACTCATGGAGAGCGGATGTTCCCCTTTCTACATGGGTGGTCTTGACCGGCCCGCCGAAGAGCTCCATCAGCGCCTGCGCAAAGATCTCATGGCCCCGGTCGTCCGGATGGTTGATGCTGTTGCTCAGCAGGGTAGTATAGGGAATGCCCTCCGCGAGCAGATGCCCCCAGCGCAGCGACGCATCCGCCACCGCGACATGGTGCTTTTCGGCGAACTGCCGGATGCCGGCCACATAGGGCCGGGGATCGCTCTCCACGCGCACCGAGGACGCTCCCATCCAGTCCGGGCGTACGTAGTGCGGGGTGAGGATGATCCACTCCGCGCCGATCTCACGGAAGCGGCGAAGCAGGGCGGAGTAGCGCTCCTCGACCTGCGCCGGGGTCAGATACGCATCATTGACGAACTCCATGAGGATCAGGTCGGGATGGGGCGCCAACACCGCCTCCTCGAAGTTGTGGGGCGAGCCGGGCGGCTCCTTCAGGAAGCTGTCGCTGTCGCGTCCGCCCCAGGCCACGGTAGACAGTTCGGTCATGGCATCGGGGAAGCGCTGGTGGAGGAGCGTGGCGAAGCGGCACTGATACCGATGCATCTCATCGCTGGCCTGCCCGCCATCCGTCACGCTGTCGCCCCAGGCCAGGATGTGGAGCTGCTCCCCGTTCTTGAGCTTAGCCCAGGTCTTGGGCAGCAGTGTGGCGGCGGGGGGATGGCCTGCGTGGACCGGCTCCGGATAGTGCTGCTCCAGGATCGGATAGAGGTTGGCGTCGGTGAGCGCGGAGAGGCGTCCGGGGACCCAGATATTGGCAAGGGTGGTCGCCTCCTGGCCGGGCTGCGGAGGCAGCGGGGTGGCGTTGTGCGGTGCGCCCTGCACCAGCGAGACGTCGCCATAACGATCCACCACGATGGAATCGATGCGCCCCCGCCCGTACTCGTAGTCCACCCATACCGGCGGGTTGGCCTTGAGCGCCCCCTCGGGCAGCCGCCCGAAGGTCGCCCAGCGCGGCTCCAGCGCATAGTCCACCCCGAGCTTGAGCGGGGCGGCGTTGGGAGCGGATTTCACATGCACGCTCTCCGGAACCAGCATGTCCGGCGCGGTCGTCTCGAAAGTGGTCAATCCGCGCAGTTTCGCGCCCTTGGCCCAGGGCGCGCCGTTGGCATCGAAGAGCGGCAGGCTCTCATAACGCTCGTTCTTCACCTGAACCCGATCCGAGGGCGCGACCCTCAGCGTGATCGAGTCCTTGATCTTCACGTGCGTATGCCCCACCAGCACCACGCCGGGCGAAACACGCACTTCCCATTTGTCCACCACCTGCACCTGCGGCGCGGCTTCCGCCACGCCTGCCAGGATGCCCAACCCCAGAATCATCATTCCTGTCCACATATGTGCAGCTCTCCCCTATCACCGCTTTCGCCCTAATCCGAACTGGTCGCCGGCGCGCACCGGCTTCCCGTTGGCGAAATCTATCTCTACCATCTTCTCACTCTGGACGGGTTTGCCCGCCTCATCTGCCAGGGCCGTCAGAACCTGCCTGGTCTTCACCGAGATCACCTCGCCCGTGGAGGGATAGGCGTACTGCCCATCCACGCTGAACGTCACCCAGCCCGGCTGCTGGCGCAGCGGGATGGAGGCGATCTCCGTCGGGGGCATATGGGTCACATCGAACACATGGACCCGCTTATTGAAGCCATCGCTGAGCCACAACTCCCTCTCGTTCGGAGTGAGCCCGATCCCATGGCTGGGGCAGCCATGTCGTTCGACCGGCCCCTTCTCCACGCCGGTCACATCCACCCGGTACAGCACTTTGCCGGTCTTCAGGTCGCCGACTTCAAACCCCAGCCGGTCATTCACATTGACGAAGCAGAGCGTCTGACGTCCGTTGACCGTGAAGGGGCGCACCACATTGCTGAACGGCCCCACCGTCTTCACCACCTGATGCGTCTTTGTGTCCGCCACCGAGAGCAGAGGCGACTTCAGCCCGGCCAGATAGGCGTATTTGCCATCCAGCCCATAGAGGGTGTTGTGCGAGCCGGAGTTGGTCTGTACCGTGGCGACCAGCGCGCCGGTCTGCGCGTCCACCACATGCCAGGCGGGTCCCTCCAGCGTCGGCAGGTAGAGCAGCGCGCCGTCGGGCGAGATCGCCATCCGGTCGCAGCCGCCCTCATAGGTCTGGTTCCAGAGGACTTTCTCCGTGTTCAGGTCGAGGCAGATCAGGCGTTTCGGCGTACTCATATAGAGCTTGCCGGTCTTTGCGCTGGCGCAGATGCCCTTGACCGCCTCCGCCTCCTGTCCCGGCGCTACCTCCAGCGTGGGGATGCGCTTCAGCAGCCGGTGTCCATGGTCCATGTCGTAGACCAGGATGCCGACCCCGCCCCACTTCACCTCGTTGCGAATGCCGGGAACGGCCACATAGAGCCGGTGCTCCTCCGCCCTGGCGCTTTGCAGGCACAACAACCCATAAAGCGCCATAACCACCAGGCAGACGGCTCCCCTAATGCGACGGAAAGTCCTTCCTCGATGTTCCGATAACATGCTTCCACCCCCACCGATTCGAGACTTCCCATCCATTCCGCATCCATTGCCCGGAATCCTCTTTGCCGCGAGGGTTCGCTTATATTGCGATGCGATGTTGGCACTCTACCACAAACCAGTCGTCCGCCACTTTGATGAGCGTCATCTCGAACCCATTGCCGCTTCTTGGGCCGGAGGTAGCGAAGATGAGGGTGCGCGCCATCTTCCCGTCGGGGCTATACCGAATAAATCTTCCCTCCCTCTCCATGTCGCCATGCGGGAGTGAGAACGCGATGCTAATTGCACCACCGCCATTTACCCCTCTCGAATCATACCACTGCAGTGTCGAGGGGTAACCATAAATCTTGAAGGGCTTGACGCCCGGCACGTAAAGGATCGCCTCCTCCGCCTCCTCCGCTTCAAAGAAACGAGCTTCGATGCACGCGGCGAGGATCTTCTCGGTATCTCCTAATTCCCTGGGTTCGGCGTTGGGGCCGTGTTGGGCGCGGGCCGCGCGCACCGCTTCGATACCCTCCTTCCCGCCCGTGCCTGCCAGATGGCGAAACGCCTCTCTTCGCCACGCCGGAGCCGCCTTCGGATCGCGTAACGCCTCCAGCATTAACGCCACGGCTTCGGGATGTGAGGAGTGGGCGACCACTGAGAGCGCCTCCGATTCCTGGCGATCCTTGAGAGGCAGGCGACGCAGGTCCCGCACCAGGAAGGGAATGTAGGCGGCAGACTCTCCCTTCGCTTGCAGGATGCGTTCGAGGTCAGGACGCCAGGGACTTCCTTTACTCAGTTTCGGCAGGGCCGCAACCAGGGCGTCAGTGTCCTCCCTCCGGCAGGTAGCGAGGAGCAGAGGTTTTGTATCCTGCAGGAGGGAATAGTAGCGGTAACCGCGCTTAATATCCAGGAAAATCTCGCTTGCTTTGGCCCATTCGATGTAGCGCGCCAGCAGCGGCTGGAATGCGTAGGGTACGAGCGATTCTAACAGTTTCCGTTCGGCGTTATCCAAAAACTCGAACTGAGCGGCCAGACGCTCCGCCAGGGCGCGCTTCTCGGCATCCGAGGTTGGCAACGGATGTGACGTTCCCAGCGTGTATCCCAGAAGGCGTGTGTCTTCCATCGTGACTACCACGCGGGGGGCGGCGTAGATGGGAGTGCCGGTGAATGGCCGGGATTGATGCCAGACCTCCTGCCCCTCCCTGGTAACGCATATAAGCGGCGTTCGGTTTATCCAGATGCGCGCTCCCTCCGACACGGCCCCAGGCTCTTGCGGGGGGCTGAAAGCATAGTTCACGGGGAGCCGCCAGAGAACGTGCCCATTAGCGACATCGCGCCCCAGCAACTCCTGCTTATTTCCGGTGACCAGAATGCCGTCCACCAGATCGGCATCCTCTTCCGCAGGAACCTGCCACACCACTTGATGGGTGCGCACTGTGGTACGCGTTAGTTTCTCATGTCGGACGATGACGTCGCCTCCGATCACGATGGGGCGATGATCTGCGGCATACTGTGCCGCATGCTGCCATAGGATCGTGCCGCCCTGCGGGTCCACTGCGAACTCGCCTGCGTCGTTAAGATCTGCGTAGATGCCATCCTCTGTCACCGCCAGTTGGGCCAACAGCACCCCGCCCTTTCTGATAGGTCCCAGTTGGCGCGACCAGAGGAGATGGCCGGAGTTTTCCCGATACGCACGTAGTTTTCCTGTCTCATCGAGTACATAGACGCGTGCCGCATCGGCGACAAGGTATTTTGCAGAGTCAGGGAGGCGTGCCAGTGTCCAGGAACGCCCCGTCGCGATGTCTACAGTTTCCAGGGCCGTGGTCTTCTCCGTCTCTGCAAGGACATAGAGAACATGCCCCTGCAGGGCTGCGGCTGGAACCCATTGGTCCGAAAGGCTGTTCCACTTGCGTTGTCCTGTGACGATGTCGAGCGCGCCGACCCCATCGTAGCCCCTATAGTAGACGACGCCCTCCTTTACGGCAACCACTGAGGCATTGCCTCCGACGGGTTGTGTCCACTTCCGAACGAGCGACGGTGCGTCCGGCTTCGGCGCATGGGCGTGCACAGTGAGGCAACAGAGCATCAAGGCAATGCTAAACTGTGGGTAGACTTTCATGGGGAAGTCCTCCTATGGCAAGCGATTACGACAGAGAACCTGCGGGTACCCTCGCTGCCAATATACACGACAGTGATGGGCCTGTCAAGCACATTTCGTAATCCTTCCTGGGTTCCATCGCCTAATTAGACGAGACATTTTCCGCCGACGTAATCTCCCGTACAGATTGGTAAGGGACGACTATGCTGCATCTTTTTCTGCGTCCTTCTATCCGTTTTCCCTTGCTGCTCCTGCTCAACTTTTGGTGTGGCTTTCCGTTATCCGTTCGGGCGTGGGTAGTATGAGAATAGAACACAACGCTGGAAGTGGGAGATTTTATGGTTGACAGACAGCAGGAACTGAAAGATATCTATGGATTCGACTTTCCGGAGGACTTCTTTGCCTTCTGGGAGTTTGCAAAGCAGTGCAATCCGGAAGATCCACGCCATGCTTTCAGCGATTCGCTGGGCCTGACACTGGTCGGGCCTTACGATGTGTTGGCCGGGCGGTTTGATGGCAAGACCCCACGCTACAGCTCGCTTCTCCACTGGCGCTATCGTGACGACCCTCCCGAATTCTTCACGATTTTGTGTGGTGACACAGACAAACTCCATTGGGGTTACTGGCTGGATGATCCCGCTCAGGGGCCTTCCTGTATAGCACACTACTATGCCAATGATGCCTACGAACTGACGGAAGACTGCCTGAACCTGTTTGAGCTATTTCGTCAACGAATGGAAGACTGCTACGTCAGCACGAAAGAGAATAAAGAGGACGATCCGGAATACGCGGCGGATTATAATGCTGACCTTCGCGAGTATCGGCGTTTGCGTCGTATCTTGCCTCAATATGGCAAAAAAGAGCGCCCTGAGATCGGACAGGCTTATCTGGATAAATATGAGAGTGATGAGAGCGTGCGCCCTGTGGTTGCCAAAACGCTGTGGGGCATGGGGATTGTCGTCGCGCCGGAGCAGTATCGTCCCCCCAAGCACGATACGGAACAGCTTCTTAACGCAGAGCGCTCATCTCTGGATATGGCGGAGTGGATACAGGGAGCCCGCGAGGCCTGTGAGGAGGGCTATCCCGGCACAGCATTGAAGCTTGGGCGGGATCTCTGGCCCTTTGAAGAGGAGAGCCTGGAGAAGGCGAGCGTGGAAATTCTGGATATGGCCTATACGGCGCTCAACCGGCCCTTATTGCACCAGGTGCTTCAAGTGCATAACGAAAACCGCTGGCTGCAGAGCGTTGACATATTGCACGAGGCGACCTGAAGAATTGCCGCAAAGAATTGTTCCGGGTACAGAACGTACCTGTCTCTAGGGCCTCCGGCCAAGCGTCCTCCGGACGCGATCCCAACGTTGGGAGCATTTCCGTCCGTAAGGACGGTTAGCCGAAGGCTCTCCAGGCGGGTATAAGGTCGCACCTTCGGTGCAGTCCAAATCTGCTCTTCCCCCGCAGATTTCGTTCTGTACCCGACCCTGCTACTTCCTGTCTTTCACGTATCCCTTGAGTTGCACGGCATACACCACATAGGTTCGGCCCGATACGGGGACGATGAGGTCAACGGAGCATTTGTCCGCTAAGTTTGGGGCAAGCTGGAACGTTATCACCCAGGAGCCATCTTTGCCCGGCGATGTCTGTAGGGGCGCGGCTACGAGAGGCCTGCCTGATCCGACCCGCATACTCACACTGCGGAGATCCTTCAACTTTCCCTTTCTGGGAATCTCCATAGAGACCAGAACCGCCTCCGCGTCGACACGGTCGGCGACAAGCGTATAGTTCAGGCCCAACTCTGCCTGGTTCTCCTTTGTGACTTCGATGAGTTCTCCCATAGCAAAAGACTGCTGAATACATGCGCACAGAACCAGGATCATCGCTATCCAGACGCACTTCTTCGCCATGCCCTTCTCCTTGGTCGAAAGATGTAAGACGGCTGTTAGACGGGGGAACCGGGGAAACGTAACACATTCTCACAGGAACCGGAGGCCGCGACGCCGAATAGACCGGGGAGATTACCACAACGCAAGGAGATTTGTTTGAAACATATCTGGCTGTACACGAATAAGACCGATCTGGAGACGGAGCGACGACAGTGCGAGGAGGAGGGGCGCGACCTCTCCTCGGCGGAGGAAGATTTCGAGCGCGTGCTGAGTCTCGACCTGGAGGACCTGGCGAACCAACCGACAGCACAGGCGCTGTTGGATAAGACCGTCACGCTGCCATTGAAGCGCGATTTTCGCTTTGAAGAGCCGTCGGACCTGGAGGGCATTCGGGCCGCCCGCCCCGACCGGCCACAATTGCCCTCTCTGGCGCTCACGGACGCGGAGCTGGAAGACAAGGTGTATGGCGCGTGGACGGGCCGTTGCGTCGGCTGCCTGCTGGGCAAGCCGGTGGAGGGCTGGAGACGTCCGCGCATGTGGGGCTATCTGAAGGATCTGAACCGCTGGCCCCTCGCCGACTATTTCCGCTACGATGTCGCGACGCCGGAGGTCCGGGAGAAGTACGACCTGGAGAAGGCGAAACGGTGGGCCAGGTTCGCCGATCTGGTGGACGCCATGCCCGAAGACGACGACACCAACTACACCACGACCGGGCTGGCGATCCTCAAGCGCTATGGGCCGGACTTCACCCCGACCGATGTCGCGAACTTCTGGCTGAACGACATCCCCATCCTGCACACCTGCACGGCGGAGCGCATCGCCTACCGCAACTTCTGCCTGCTCATCCCGCCGCCCGCCTCCGGGAGCTTCCGCAATCCCTACCGCGAGTGGATCGGCGCGCAGATCCGCGCCGACTTCTGGGGCTATGCCAACCCCGGCAATCCGGAGCGCGCCGCCGAGTTCGCCTGGCGCGATGCCTGTATCTCGCATGTAAAAAACGGCATCTATGGCGAGATGTGGGTCGCCGCCATGATCGCCGCCGCCTTTGTCACTGACGACATCCCGACCATCATCCGCGCCGGCCTGGGCCAGATCCCTGCAAACTGCCGCCTGAGCGACGCCATCGAGAGCGTGCTGGAGTGGCATGAGGTCGAGGTGGACTACGACACCGCCGTCTATCGCCTGCATGAGATCTGGAACGAGGAGCGGGCGCACGACTGGTGCCACACCATCTCGAACGCGATGATCGTCGCTATCGGGCTGCTCTGGGGCGAAGGCGACTACGCCAGGACCATCTGCCGCGCCGTCCAGCCCTGCTTCGACACCGACTGCAACGGCGCGACCACGGGCTCTATTCTGGGCATTCTGCATGGGCGCAAGGCGCTGCCCGCACCCTGGGTGGACAAGATCAACGACACGCTGCATACGGGCGTGGCGGGCTACAACACGGTCCAACTCGCCGACATCACCCGCGACAGCCTGGAGATCATTGGGAAGGTCAATGGATAGCAAGATTTCCCCGCTATCCGGTAAGAGAGGCAAGGAGACAACCATGCGAAAAATCAGTGACGATGAGATACGGTTCTTCGATGAGAACGGCTATGTGATCTGCCGTAAGGTGCTGCACGCCGACGAACTGGCGCACTTTCAGCGCGAATCCGCCCGCCTCATCGATGAGATCCAGTCCGGCGGGCCTGCCGACAAGATGTGCACGCGGGGGCCGGAGGGCATTCCCTACTACCTCACCTACCTCCATGCCAATCCGAACACGTTCTCGCTGCGGCTGCTGGCCCACCCGTTCATCGGCGACCTGCTCACCCGGATGGTCGGCCCCGACTTCATTCCCTGCTACGAGTCGCTGGTCTTCAAACTGCCGGGCAACGGCTCCTCGGTCCCCTGGCATCGGGACGGCAACGCGGAGACGGGCCGAGAACGGGTCTTCAACATCGACATCTATCCGGACTACTCCACCGTCGCCAATAGCTGCGTCTGGGTGGTTCCGGGCAGCCATCTCTGGGAGCGGGAGCGGGCGATGGAGATGGTCAAGCGGGGCCGCGAGGATTTCAACCTGCCGAACGCCGTTCCCGCCGAGATGGAGCCGGGGGATGTGCTGCTGCACCATGTGAAGGTGCTGCACGGCAGCACGGTCAACTCCTCGCAGGAATTGCGGCGCGTCGTCTACTTCGACAACCGCGCCGCGAGCTGGAACGATGAGTACAAGTGGTTCTCCCGCGAGGTGATCGAGAAGCGGTGCCGGCTGTACCAGTACGCTCTGAATGAGCGCAAGAAGAACCCCTATCCCAGCGACGACGAGGTCTTCGCCTACACGCCGCCGGAGGGCCTGCCGACCTGGAACCCCGGCGACCCCATTGACCTGCTCGCCCGCCGTGATAGCAATGCATAGTTGGGTAGTGGCTGGCATGCCGGGTACAAAACGTACCCGTCTGGAGGGCCTTCGGCCAAGCGTCCATTCGGACGCAATAAGACTGGCAGATTTAAGATCTCACGTTACGCAGCCGAGCTATTCCGGGTACAGTACGTACCCGTCTCTAGGGCGCTACGCGCCAAGCGTCCTCCAGACGCCTCTCAGTGTTGCAAGGTTTTCCGTCCGTGAGGACGGTTAGCCGAAGGCTCTCCAGGCGGGTACGTTCTGTACCCGACCTACAAAGCGGTTCAAATGTCCGGCTGCGTAAGCTGAGTTAAAAGTTTATTTTTTTGTTCAAGCCATGGTTGCGCCAGTTGGCCCCAGATGTGTTACAAAGGATTCGTGTAAAATCCACACACTTTGACGGGCCGAGTAGCAAGAACATCCTGAGAAACGCGGACACGATCAGAGCCGTAATTCAAACAGATGCCGTTTCATAAACCCCCGTTCACGTGACACAGCCGAGGATGGCCTTTTCCGACACCAATTCAGACAGATAAGCCGTCACCTAATCTATGTCACTTGAAGGGGCATCGGGAGATGCTGACCGTATGAACACACTAACTGATTGGCCGCCTATCGTACTCTTAGTATTAATCGCCGCCTGCGGTGTTGGCTTGCTATGGGCGTGTGGTCGTTTCGTCATTGCGACCGATTGGATGCACGTTAGCACCGTCGACAAAGACGGCAATCGAATCGGCAAGGGGAAATGGGAACGAATTCCTAAACCCGACAAGGTTGACGCTTATGGTCTCAATCACATCGTCAAATACGTGGCCCGCATGGTAAAGTCGCCCTCGCCAAGATGCTCGCTGATTATCGCTTCTCCGGATGGAAACAAAGCCTGCCTGATTATACGTCAGGACGAGCAACTCACGATTTTGGAACATATTATGCTTGGCTCTTCTACTCCAGCAAAGTCCTTTAAGAAGTTGAACAAAGGCTACCTTCCGCCGCAGGCTCCAGAGCCGGAGAAAGAACAGGTTCTCCATAGGCTATTTGCTGATCTTCAGATTGCTCCCAACATCGACACAGTTCACGATTACAATGGCTATGCCGACGCGATGCGAGACCTACACTATCCCATTGGCAATGATGTGGGTCGGGCAACCATGATTATCCAGCGGCTCCTGCGTGAGGTGTATGGCGTCCAAGAGGCAGACGGGCTTCATTTTACTTTTGAAGGGTAGAGGTCATCAGTAGTCAGTTTGTCAAAGTGTGTATTTTACAGTATTTTACACGAATCCTTACCGCTGCCCTACTTGTTTTTCACCAAAAATGCATCAGAGCCCACCCAATTAGGAAAGTCACATTCCAATTGCTCACTCTTACTCCTTTGCTAACTTCCGGGCCAACCGCCTCCGCAACACAACAATACGTCTATCTTGCTCGTCCACCACCAGTGCCGTCGCCATCTTCAGACCAACGATGCACTTCCCGCGCACGTTCTTGACCCCATCGCAGGACAGGGCTGGCCAGGATCGCGTCCGGACGGCCTATAGTGGCCCGCTGATTGCAGCGCAGCGGCCAAGTAGCGAAGCGACAGGTTCTCCTCGAACTCCGGGCCGACCAGTAGCGTGTGCATAACGCCCTTCCTCCTTCCCACGAACAGAGAATCCTCAAAATCGTTCGGCATGGTTACCATAGGCGTCAGGTTCTCGTCCCAAGCTCTTTTCTACGTTTTGGGGTCGATTCCTGCCCGGTTGCCGAAGCGCCGGATATTTTCAATCTCTGGCAGGACCGATCATGCGTCCTTTAGACAGAACCACAAGACGATAGGTATCGCGTCTGAAATACGCTTCCCCTTGCTCGCCGGGTGTTTTCAACCCCAGAGCATTGCCAAGCAATTGTCTCCATTTTGCTCGCCAGGCCCTGAAGGACCTGTCTGGGGGACGGCTTTGCCGCCAACCGGTCTGCGACCGGGAATGCATTGTCCGCCCGCAGGGCGGTTGGCCGAAGGCCCTCGAGACGGGGCGTTCACGGCCCGGTTAGTCTCGCACGAGAGGCAGGATTTTGCCCGGATACGTCGAAAAGGAGGGGGAGGAGTTACCATCCGGCTCGAAAGGTAAGCAGATCATGTCGTTATCAGAACTCGAAACCGCGGATGAACAGATGCTGGAGGCAAAGCGCCATAAAGATGCCGGGCGCTATCAGGAGGCCGAAGCGCTCTACCGACAGGCATTTGTGATTCGCGAACAGCAGATCGGGCGGGAACACCCGGACACCGCGCAGAGCCTGCACGATCTGGCGAAGATCTATGTGCGCCAGGACCGGTATGCGGAGGCGGAACACTTCCTGCAGCAAGCCCTCGCCATCCGGGAGAAGGTGTGTGGGCCGGAGCATCCGGATACCGCGCAGAGCTTGAATAGCCTTGGGAGTGTCAGCAGGCAGTTAGACAAATATGAGCTGGCGGAAGCGATGTTACAGCAGGCGCTTGCCATTCGGGAATATGCGCTGGGGCCGGAACACCCCGATACAGCCGAAAGTCTGAACGATTTGGGGGTTTTATACGTTCAGCAGGGGAATTATACGCGGGCGCAAACGCTGTTGGAGCGCGCGCAGGCGATCCGGGAGAAGACGCTGGGACCGGAAGCTTACGAAATCTCCGAGAGCGTCAACAACCTCGCCTATCTGCATGGGCGTCTGGGCCGGTACGAGCAGGCGGAACCGCCCTATCAACGGGCGCTTGCCATTCGGGAAAAGGTGCGCGGGCCGGAACATGCCGAAACCGCGATGACGTTGAATAACCTGGCCGCGCTGTATCAGAAACAGGCGCGTTACGATCTGGCTGAGCCGCTGCTGCTGCGCGCTCAGGAGATACGCGAGAAGACCTACGGACCGGAGCATCATGAAACGGCGATGGGCTTGAACAATCTGGCGCAGTTGTATATGAAACTGGGGAGATATGCGCAGGCAGAGCCGCTGATGCAGCGTTGCCTGACGATCTACGAGCAGGTCTGGGGGCCGGAGAATCACCACACCGCGGCGATGCTGAACAATCTGGCGCACCTCTTTATGTCGCAGGCAAAGTACGAACAGGCAGAACCGCTCTACCTGCGGGCGCAGGCCCTCCATGAGAAGATCCAGGGGATGGAACATCCCGATGTCGCGTTGGGCCTGAATAATCTGGCCCACTTCTACAAAATACAGGGCAAGTTTACCCGTGCGGAGCGCTACAACCAACAGGCGTTCGCTATCTTTGAGCAAGCTTATGGGCGCGCGCATCCCCAAACGGCGCTGAGTATGAACAATCTGGCCAATCTGTATATCGCCATGAAGCGCTATACCGAAGCCGAACCGCTCTTTCAGCAGGCCTTGACCATCCAGGAGAGAATCCTGGGGGCGGAGCATCCCAATGTTGCCACGACGCTGAATAATCTGGCGCTGGTCTACAGCCGACAGAAGCGCTACGGGCAGGCAGAGCCGCTGCAGCAACGCGCCCTCGCGATCCAGCAGAAAAAGTTAGGCTCAGAGCATCCCTCCCTTGCTATCAGCCAGAACAACCTGGCACGCCTCTACGAGGAACAGAAAAAGTATGTCCAGGCCGAGCCGCTGTATCAGGAAGCGCTGGCGATTTTGGAGAAGGCGCTGGGGCCGGAACATCCCGATGTCGCCACAGCGGTCAACAACCTCGCCCTGCTCTACCAGAAACTGAGCAGGCCTTCTCAGGCGGAACCGCTCTTCCTACGCTGCATTGCCATCCGGGAGAAGCACTTCGGGCCAAGACACCCGTCCGTTGTCGCGGGGTATCAGACCTATGCGGCCTTCCTCGTCACTCAAAGACGAATGACCGAAGCGCTGCCCATTATGGTGCGCCTCAAACGCATGCAAAAGGCACAATGAGCCGGTGTTACGCACGATGCCGCATCCGCTCCTACGACGCAAACGCGCATTGACGTAGAAGCGCCTCTTAGCGTATACTGAATCCATTCCACTTCTAAGCCACAGATCGCTTCGAGGAGAGACTCTTATCATGACTCTTACGTCAACGCTTCTGCCGTCGGAAACCCCGTTCGCCGAGATCCCTACTGCACCCCCGGATCCCATCCTCGGCCTGACCGCCGCGTTCCTTGCCGACACCAACCCCAACAAGGTCAATCTGGGGGTGGGTGTCTATCAGAATGCTCAGGGCAAGGTGCCCATTCTCAAAGCGGTGCATGAGGCGGAGAAGCAGTGGCTCGAAAAAGAAGACTCAAAAACCTACCTGCCGATTGACGGCATCGCGACCTACGACAAACTGGTGCAGTCTATGCTGTTGGGTGCGGATTCGCCATTGATCGCGGAGGGCCGCGTCCTCACTGCGCAGGCGCTTGGCGGCACCGGCGCGCTCAAGATCGGCGCGGACTTCCTGCGCCGCTTCCTGCCGGACCCGACCGTCTGGATCAGCAGCCCCAGTTGGGAAAATCACAAAGCGCTGTTCGAGGCGGCGGGCTTTACGGTCAACAGCTACCCCTACTATGATGAACAGACCCATAGCCTCGATTTCGCGGGCATGGTCCAGACCCTGGAGACGCTGCCGGCGCACAGCCTGGTCGTCTTACACGCCTGCTGCCACAACCCCACCGGTGTGGATCTCTCCCCGGAGCAGTGGCAGGACATGGTCTCCCTCTTCCAGCACAAACACCTCATTCCGTTTCTGGACTTCGCCTACCAGGGATTTGGCGAGGGCATCGAGGCGGATGCCTTTGCCGTGCGCGCTTTCGCCGAGGCGGGACTGCCGGCCCTCATCGCCAACTCCTTCTCCAAGTCCTTCTCCATCTATCGGGAGCGGGTCGGGGCGTTGACGATCCTGACTGGCAGCGCCGAGGAGGCGCAACGGCTCTTGAGCCAGCTTAAGCGCGTTATTCGTACCAACTACTCCAACCCACCCTCCTATGGCGCTCAACTTGTGGCGCTGGTCCTGGCGGACGCCGGGCTGCGCGCCCTCTGGGAGGAGGAACTGGCCGAAATGCGGGAGCGGATCCATGCGATGCGCCGCCGCTTCACCGAAACCCTGCGCTCTCTGGAAGTCGGCCAGGACTTCCGCTTTATCGTGGATCAGAAGGGAATGTTCTCCTACTCCGGCCTCTCCCTGGAGGCGGTGCGCCGCCTGCGCAGCGAATATGGGATCTATGCGGTGGACAGCGGGCGGATCTGTGTCGCGGCTCTCAATGATCTCAATATCGAATACGTCTGTCAGGCCATCGCGCATGTACTCTGACCGGGCGACGGAGCCAGGGATCAAACAACCTTTTGCGCCGCTCGTAAGGGCGCGGGAGGGCGCAGCAAGCAGCGCCCCGGCGGGCGGTTAGTAGATTTTATGGATGAGGATGCGCTGACAAGACTGCAGGAGCGGCTGGGGGTGCGCTTTCGGGAGGTATCCTGCCTGGAACGCGCCCTGACGCACCGCTCCGCCGCGAGTGAGAACACGCTGGACAGCAACGAACGGCTGGAATTCCTGGGCGATTCGGTGGTGGGCCTGGTCGTCTGTGAGAACCTGTATCGCCTGTATCCGAACCATAGCGAGGGCGAACTGGCGAAGTCGAAAGCCTATGTCGTCAGCGAGGCGTCGTTGGCGCAGGCGGCGCAGGCGATGGGCCTGGAGGAGTTCGTCGTCATGAGCTCAGGGGAAGCGCAATCCGGCGGACGCCGCCGGCGCTCCATCCTGGCGGACGCCTTCGAGGCGGTGATTGCAGCGATCTATCTCGACCGAGGGATTCATGTGGCCCGCCGGGTGATCCGCAACGCCCTCATGCCTGCCATTCGTGCCGCCGCCATCGACCAGCATCGCGGCGACTACAAGTCCTCGCTTCAGGAGCAGACGCAGGCCCTGCTGCGACAGACCCCCTGCTATCGGATTCTCAATGAAACCGGCCACGAGCACGACAAAACGTTCCTTGCTCAGGCCGTCCTGGGTGAGACCATCATCGGCGAGGGCAAGGGCAAGAGCAAAAAAGAGGCCGAACAGTCTGCCGCGCAGGATGCCCTGACCCACCTGCCGGAACGATTTCCTCCCCCACCCGCATCGCCGGAAGAACGGGCAGAAAACGGGTAAAATAACTCCGCCGCTCTTTTCATCGCCCGAATAACAGAGAAAGAGACCTTCCGAGATGACTACCACGGAGCCAACCGCCGACATCGGCGTCTTCGGCGGCAGCGGGTTCTATGCGCTGCTCGATAATGTGCAGGAAGTCCCTATTGAAACGCCCTATGGCCCCCCCAGCGACCATATCTTCCTGGCGGAGCATGCGGGCCGCCGTGTGGCGTTCCTGCCTCGGCATGGCCGTCGGCACAACATTCCGCCCCACGCCATCAACTATCGCGCCAACGTCTGGGCCATGAAGCGCCTGGGCGTGCGCTACCTCATCAGCCCTTGTGCGGCGGGCAGCCTCCAGGCGCATGTCAAGCCGGAGCACTTCGTCGTGTGCGACCAGTATGTGGACCGCACCAGCGCCCGCAAAGACACCTTTTACGACGGCCCGAACGTCTACCACGTCAGCGCTGCGGACCCCTACTGTCCGCGCCTGCGGAGCCTGGCCATCGAAGTCATCCGAGAGCAGGGGATCACCGTCCATGAGAAAGGGACCATCGTCGTGATCCAGGGGCCGCGCTTCTCCACCAAGGCCGAGAGCCGCTGGTTCACCGCAGCGGGCTGGGAAGTGATCGGCATGACGGCCTACCCGGAGGCCCACCTCGCCCTGGAGCAGGAGATCGCCATCGTCAATATCGCGCTCATCACGGACTACGACAGCGGCCTGGTCGCGGAGGGCGAGGTCGCGCCCGTCACCTCTGCGGAGGTGTATGCGGTCTTTCAGAAGAACGCCGAACGGGTGAAGAGGGTCGTGCTGGAGCTGATCCGGCGCATCCCGCTCGACCTGGACAGCCCCTGCCACCACGTCCTCGAGCACGCTAAGATCAGTGGGTAAACACACATGACTGCATCGCAAAAGGAAGCCTTGACAACCGTGGCATGGGCCAATGGGAGAGTGCGGCTGATAGACCAGACGGCGCTGCCGGCCCGCCTGGAGGTGGTCGAACTCTCCGACTGGCGGGCCGTAGCGGAGGCCATTCGCACCATGATCGTGCGGGGCGCGCCCGCCATCGGCTGCACCGCTGCCCTGGGCATGGCCCTGGGCGCGAAGGGCATCATCGCCGAAAGCCGGGAGGCGTTTCTCAGCCGCATGGCGGAGATCGCCGCCGTATTTCGCGCTGCCCGCCCGACGGCGGTAAACCTGTTCTGGGCCGTGGATCGCCTGCTGGGGGTGGCGGAGCACACGGACGGCAATGTGGTGGACATCAAGGACGCGATGCTGGCGGAAGCCCTCGCCATGCTGGACGAGGATATAGAGACGAACCGGGCGCTGGGGCGTTATGGGGCCGAACTGCTGCCGGAGCAGGGGAGCGTCCTGACCCACTGCAACGCCGGGGCGCTGGCGACGGTCGGCTACGGCACGGCGTTGGGGGTCATTCGTGCGGCGGTCGAGGCGGGCAAACAGATCCACGTCTATGCGGATGAGACGCGCCCGCGCCTGCAGGGCATGAAACTGACGGCCTGGGAGCTGGCGCAGGACGCCATCCCGGTGACCGTCATCGCCGATAACATGGCGGCCAGCCTGATGCGGCGGGGCGAGATCGCCTGTGTGGTGGTCGGGGCCGACCGCATCGCCGCCAATGGCGACACGGCCAATAAGATCGGGACGTATGGGGTCGCCGTGCTGGCAAAGCACCATAACATCCCGTTCTATGTCGCCGCGCCCTTCTCGACGATAGACCTGAGCCTGAAAACCGGGGAGGAGATCCCCATCGAGGAGCGGGATCAGGCCGAGATG
>Ga0070734_10002448_pt1 | contig 22456 bp, 12 predicted proteins | sample Coa_R1_8_FD_66444 | JGI IMG/M metagenome (GOLD analysis project Ga0070734, IMG submission 66444) | Surface soil microbial communities from Centralia Pennsylvania, which are recovering from an underground coalmine fire - Coalmine... | ecosystem: Environmental > Terrestrial > Soil > Unclassified ...
CTGGCTCGCCTGGAAGCTCCGGAAATCGCTTCTCAGAAAGCAGAAGCGCAATCGAAGCTGCAAAGCGTGGAAAATCAACGTATAGAGGCCGAGGCCAAGCTGGCCGCGGCGGAAGGCACTTATGAGCGCCTCAAACTCGCCGCCAGAACTCCCGGCGTGATCTCCGATGAGGAGTTGGAAGTGGCGCAAAAGGCGGCTGAGGCCGGTCACGCCCGGGTGCTGGGATTACGCAACAGTATGGAGGCGGCCAGAGCCACGCTCCATTCCGTCGAGGTTATGGAAGGATATTTGCGGATTGTCGCTCCCTTCGACGGCATCATCACGGAGCGCGATGTTCACCCTGGAGCCCTGGTCGGTCCCTCGGGAGGGCCTGGCGCTCAACTTCCCATGTTGCGCATTGAGCACATCTCCAGATTGAGGCTGGTAGTGGCGGTGCCTGAAATGTATGTGGCGGGTGTGGCAACGGGCAGCAAGGTTGGCTTCAGCGTCCCGGCATTCCCCAGCCGCAGTTTCACGGGGACGGTCGCTCGCGTCGCTGACTCGTTGGACGCGAAGACGCGCACCATGCCCGTCGAACTGGACGTGGCCAATGCCGGCTGGCAGCTGCATCCGGGAATGTTTCCTACCGTGTCCTGGCCGGTGCGCCGGCCTCAACCGTCACTTTTTGTCCCCCAGTCCGCGGTCTTGCACACCATGCGCGGGACCTTCGTGATTCGCATACGGGACGGAAATGCGGAGTGGGTAAGCATCAAGCCGGGAGCGACCTCGGGCAGTGCGGTCGAAACCTTTGGCGAGCTCCAAGCTAACGATAGCGTGGTATTGCGCGCGTCGGAGGAGCTTCAGCCGGGGACAAGAGTCACCAGCCGGAGTGTGGCCGGGGAATAGACTCCGTACATTGAGTGGCGAAGACGTGGCCGACCTTCTCACTTCGCCGGTGTGATGACGATGTTTCGAAAAGCGACATGCCCCGCCTCGCTGCCTTGCAGGTAGATGGGTCCGGGCAGCCCTTCGTGGCTGTCCAAGGCGCCGCCCGTGATCCCTGGTATTTCCTGCTTGTCAATTATGACGTGGCCATTCTGCGCCAACGTGAGTACCCGTCCTACCAGGGTGATGTCGTAGCTCTGCCAAACACCGGGCCGGCGCGGCTGTTCGGGATGGGGAGCGAGGAACCCATAAACTCCTCCGGTGCGCATGGTCGGCCCTTCCGGCACGGGATCGTCTTCGATCTGGACTTCGTAACGGCCACGCAGATAAACGCCGCTATTCGATCCCCGCGCGCAGTTGAATTCCACATGCAGCTTGAAGTCTTCGAACTTGGCATCGCTGATAATTTCAGCGCCGTGCCCCGGACTGACCAGGGTCCCGTTCTCGACCGTCCACGCCTTCAGCTTGGGATCGCTCATGTGCCAACCTTTCAAGTCCTTGCCATCGAACAATGATATGGGCTTACCCCAGCTCGGAACCGCGCTCCTCTTCAGCGACGGCGCCCTCACCCCCGACCACTGCCAGGGAGTACCGTCCGGGCCGGTGGTGGTACCGACCAGCTTGTTTCCTGAGAGCCTGCCTTCAAAGACCATGTCAGTTTTCCGGTCTTCCTCCTCTTTAGGCGATACAAAGGTCAGGCGTCCGTTCGAGTACTCGATTTTCGGCAGCGGGCGCGCGTGTCCCCAGCGGCTCACAAACAGGGCATGCAGCTGGCCACCCTGCTGCGCGATCTCCAGCCAAGAGGGATAGTCGCGCTGGGGAGTCTTCAAGGTCAGGTCCCAACGCCCGAGAAGCGGGCGAATCGAATTCTCCGCGGAAGGTTTGCTCTTCGCGTACAGTTGGGCGGACACCATCAGAGTCAAAGTGGCGAGCGCAACTAAACTCCAGCGTAGCCCGTTCAGATTTCGCATGAACTCCTCCGGCAAGGAATTGTAATTGATGAGCGCAGTTTATTGGGCGATCCGCCCCGATCACCTGCCACTGACGTCGTAGCCGAGCGCCCACAGAATGCAATTTTCCATCTCGTAGGGCCCCATGTTTTGTGGGCTGCTGGCGGGAACGACGATGGTGCAAAGGTCGCGCAGGTAGGCATAGCAGAACTTTTCTCCGCAGCGGACGATGCCCGTGGGATCGGTGTAAGGACAATGAGCGCAGTTCGGCACTGCGTTGAGGACCTCGGCGGCAATATCGGGCTGGCTCTGGATCACTACATTGCGCGGTTCTATGTTTAAGGCGTGGTGATCGGCGGGAACTATGTACGCGCCCCGGTCGGGGACGGCGGCGTGAAGATCAAAGGGGTGAGTGGCAATCGCGGCCTGAGCCTCCTGCCATCGCTGTTCTGCCATGGTTTGGAATTCGGCTTCTGCCAGGTTGGTGCGATTGACGAAACGCGCGTCGTCTTTGCCCCAGGAGCCTCCACCGCAGCTTAAGAACAACAACGACAAAATGCCGGCGAGTGCCCGGATGCCGCGCATAATCTGACCTCAGGGGCGGAGTATGGTTGTGCTCCCCCTGCGCCGACATCCAGCACTAGCATGACCAATCTAATGACTTGAAAGCAAGCCGTTTAGGAGTAGGTTCGGACGGCGAGAATTTCCTTTTGGGAATTGTGGTTTCAAAATGGGGCCAAACGCGAATCGGCTACTTAACAAATCGCAGGGCTTGAATGGGAGGGCGAAGGCTGAGCCGCTTTTTAGTCCTCCGCCGTTATGCCCGCCGGTATTGCGTTCTTGCGCGGCCGCTTGTTGGCCTGCAGGATCTTTTTGCGCAATCGCAGCGACTTGGGGGTCACCTCAACGTATTCATCTTCCGCGATGAACTCAATCGCCTGCTCCAGGTTGAGGGTGCGGAAGGGCACCAGGCGGATGGCTTCGTCAGCCGTAGAGGCGCGCATGTTGGTCAGCTTCTTTTCGCGTACGCAGTTGACGTCCAGATCGTTGTCGCGCGAATTTTCGCCGATCACCATGCCTTCGTACACGTCCACCCCGGGGCCGACGAACAATTCGCCGCGCTCCTGCAGGTTCCATAGCGCGTAGGCGGTAGTAGTACCGGCGCGATCGGCCACCAGCGCGCCCGTGAGGCGATGCGGAATTTCGCCCTGCCATTCGGTGTGGCCGTCGAACAGGGAATTCATCACGATCGTGCCGCGCGTATCCGTCAGCAGTTCGCTGCGCAGCCCGATCAGCCCGCGGCTGGGCACGCGAAATTCCATGCGCACCCGCCCATAGCCGTGGTTATGCATTTTCTGCATCTCGGCCTTGCGCATGCCCAGTTTTTCCAGCACCACGCCCACGTATTCTTCGGGAATATCAACCGTGAGCCGCTCCACCGGCTCCATGAGCTTGCCGTTAATTTTGCGGGTCACGATCTCCGGCTTGCCCACCGCCAGTTCGTAACCTTCACGGCGCATCATTTCGATCAGGATGGAAAGCTGCAGTTCGCCTCGCCCCATGACTTTGAAGGAATCCGGGCTGCCGGTTTCCTCGACTTTGATGGAGACGTTGGTGAGCAGTTCCTTGTCCAGGCGCTCGCGCAGGTTGCGGGAAGTGACGAACTGCCCTTCGCGCCCGGCGAAAGGCGAGGTATTGACCGTGAACTGCATGGCGATGGTGGGCTCGTCAATCACGATGTGGGGCAACGGCGCGGGGTTCTCCACATTGGTAATGGTTTCGCCGATGGTGATGCCGGTTACGCCGGCGACGGCCACGATATCCCCCAGTTCGGTCTGCTCGATATCGATGCGCTTCAGGCCGCTGAAGGAGAACAGCTTTGTGATCTTTACCTTTTCCAGCGAGCCATCCAGCTTGGCGATGCCTACTTCTTCGCCGGTGCGCAGCGTTCCGTTGAACACGCGCGCAATGGCCAGCCGTCCCAGGTAGTCGCTATAGTCGAGATTGGCCACCAGGATCTGCAGGGGGCCGGCAGGATTGCCCGCAGGCTGGGGAATCGTGCTCACGATGGATTCGAACAGCGGCTGCAGATCCTGCCCCGCCTGATTGGGATCGGCCGTCGCCGTGCCCAGCTTGGCATTGGTATAGAGCACGGGGAAGTCGAGCTGGCTTTCCTCTGCATCCAGGTCGATGAAAAGATCGTAAATTTCGTTGAGCACTTCCTGGGCGCGCGCGTCCGGACGATCAATTTTGTTGATCACCAGAATGGGTGGCAGCTTGGCTTCCAGTGCTTTGCCCAGCACGTAGCGGGTCTGCGGCAGCGGGCCTTCGCTGGCGTCCACCAGCAGCATGACGCCATCCACCATCTTGAGGGCGCGCTCCACTTCGCCGCCAAAGTCGCTGTGCCCGGGCGTATCCACGATGTTGATCTTCACATCGTGATAGAAAACGGCCGTGTTCTTGGCCAGGATGGTGATGCCGCGCTCGCGCTCCAGTTCGTTGGAGTCCATCACCCGCTCCACAAGTTCCTGGTTGGCGCGGAAAACCCCGCTCTGACGCAGCATGGCGTCCACCAGCGTGGTCTTGCCGTGGTCCACATGGGCAATGATGGCGATATTGCGAGTTCCCTTGCTCAATCTGCTTTCCTTTTAATGGTTTCTTTAAGTGTACATGGATTGCGAAAATATGCAGCACCCCATACCAGCAGTCAGGAGTGAGGCAAAAGGCGGTTGTGGCGCGCCGGAGGCCTCGCCCGCGACCCTTGCCGCGGAGGTGTCATGCTGAGGGGCTTCACAGCCTTGAAGCATGCTCACGTACAGCGGCACAACCGCGGACTGAAAGCCGGCGCAATCGGTCACTCCCTTTAGTCATCTGTAGCAGGTGTCGCTTAGCGGCGAAAATGGGCCTCCAGGGCTCACAATTTGTTTTGGAGGCAGAGATGCGAAGCCCACGGCAGAATAGCCCGGAATTTACGCCCAAGCGCCGCTGGCCGAGGCAGAAGGTGGATGTGCCCGTCCGCCTGGTGCTGCACGGCTACAACCAGACCTTCTTGGTCGAAGGATGCGGCAACGAGTTGAGCGATGGCGGCATGCTGGTGTTCGCGGGGCTGCAGTTGCCCGTGGGCAGGGAAGTGGAAGTGGAATTTCTGCTGCCCCGGTCAGGTGAGCCGCTGCGCATTCCCGCCACCATTCGCGACCGCGACCGCTATCTTTACGGGCTGGAATTCACCGGCAATCCCGAGCTGCAAGACCAGATCGCCCGCCTGCGGCAATCCCTCCGCTGACGTCATCAACTCCCGTTTGTCATGCTGAGCGAAGCGAAGCGCCTGCTTTTTGCCTAGCCAACAACAGGTCCTTCTTTGGGATGCGTGTCTGTGTTGCGCATCCCCACTCAGAATGACAACCCCACGTTGTTTGCGTGCCCATTTTTTAACGAAAGCAAAAGAAAAGCGGCCCCAACTTGCTGGGGCCGCCGTGGAGCCGTCCTGAGGACGGGCTAGAAGGTGATTTTCGCCTGCAACTGAATGAGGCGAGGCGCAGCTGCCGCACCTACGAACGAGCCGTACATGCTGGCCGGCGCGCCGACTGTCTGATAAATCTTCCCAACTGTCGGATCGCCCGTGTACAGGTACATGTTCGGGAGATAGAAGTTGGGGTGGTTAAAGATGTTGTAGAAGTTCGCACCCACGTTCAGCTTCATTCTCTCTGTCAGACTGAAGTTCTTCGAAGGTGAGAAGTTGGCATCAAAGAGCCCAGGTCCGCGGTACTGGTTGCGCCGCTGCGTCGGAAATACTGCGTAGCCGCTGACGCTGCCATCCAGGAAGGAGCTGGGATTGAAGCACTGACTAGACGGATCGCTGCAGCTCCCCTGACCGTACGTTGCACCCGGCCCCAGAGGCTGGGCTGGGAAATAGCCAAGTCCACCGTAGTAGTTGGGGAAGTACCCATTGGTATTGGCGTCCAGCACGGTGTAAGGCTGTCCGGACCGTGCGAAGATGGAACCCGCAAAACTCCACCCGCCCATCAATGTATTTACGATCGAGTTGGAGAACTTGTGTGGAGACTCCCACATGAAGGTTCCCGTAAAGTTGTGGCGAATATCATAGTCGGCATTGCCGTAGTTATTGGCTCGTAGACTAGCCGGGTTCAGTTGACCTAATAGGCTATCGGAGCCATAGACGAAAGCGCCGCCGTTGGAGACCTCATCCAGTGCATGGCCCCAGGTGTAATTGGCTTGCACCATTAACCCGTTGGCGAAGCGACGCTGGAAGCTGGCCGTGAGGTTATTGGCATTAGAGTTGGCGCCTGTAAACCACTGGGTGACCCCTGCATAGCTTTTGTCGGGGACGGTAGAGGGGAAGCCGGCTCCTAAGCCATAAGGATCCCACGCGTTCAGTGCCCCGTTGCTGATGGGGATATGAATGCCGTGAATGCCGGTGTAATTGAGGGTAACCGACATATTACTGCTGATGGCTCGCTGTACCTGCAGGTTCCACTCCTGGTACTGCGGAGTGTGGAAGGTGCCGGCAAAGTTGGTGAAGGAGGGTGCGCGGAACATAGAGCCCAACTCAGCCTTCAGGCTGTCGTAAGTAGCCCCGCCCGCAAACCCCGCTTTCAAGGCCGCGGCAGAGGCAGCGGCAATAGCAGGACCGCCGGCGCTGGTGGGGTCAGCCCACAAGGCGCCGGGCACTCTCTGGTCAACAACCTTGGGCACGCTCTGGAACGCAGGTTCGATGATGCCCTGCGACAGAGCATCGTAGAACAATCCGATGCCGCCGCTGATGACGGTCTTGTCGTCTCCACGAGGCGACCAGATGAAGCCGAAGCGCGGCGAAACGTTCATGGCATCTGTTGCGCGATACGCCTGGCTCATGCCGGTCTGAATGTTCTGATTGTACGGAACATTAGGACCAAGCGTCAGGCTCTGGAAGGGACCGGTGAACTGGCTGAAGCAGCCGTTCTGGCAAACCGGGTTGGAGTTATGCTCCAGGCGCAGCGCCATCGTCAGTTTCAGCTTGTTGTTCACCTTCCACTCGTCCTGTCCATACATGCCCAGACCGTACATAGCAATGGGCACCCCCGACATATCCGAGAACCACTGCCGGAATTGCGTAGACTCGCCGTTGGCAAAACCCAGCATGGAACTGAAATATACGCGCGGATGCTTATAGAAGAAGTTGAAGTCGGAAACATCGTAGCGCCGGAAGTTGGCTCCAAACTTCAAGGCATGGTTGCCGACGATCTTGGAAAAGTCGTCAACGAACTGATACTGCGTCACATTGCGACCTTGCGGGAAGCTCCAGTTACGTCCGAAGTAGCCTCCACCCTGGTTCATGGTGCTAAAGATGGTGGAGAGCCACTGCACACCATAGGGGAAGGTATCGTTAGCCAGAGTCTCATTCTGCTTGAAAACCGCGGTGTACCAAGTGCCCGCCATGATGAACTGATTGGTGGCATTTCCGCTGAAGATGTGGTTCCACTGCAGTTGGCCATCGTAGGAGGGTTGTTGGCTGGTCGCGTTGAAGTTGCTGTTGATGGGGTCGGTATAGGTGGGTTGCAGACCATCGTCGCGCCGGAAGCGGGTAAAAATACGGTCGTTCTCGCTGAAGTTGTGGTCGAGGCGCCCGCTGATAATCCACTCGGTGGAGAGTTGCCCAGGAGTTGCGGAGAAGCCATAGGCGCAGGGTGTGCCGGCGGTAATGCCGGGCAGAACTCCGACGACTTCCGGATCACATGAATCAGCAATCGGAGCGGCGTTCTGCGAACCTGGGGCTGTGGGATGAGTCCAAACATTCAGCAATTTCTGATACATCGGCAACGAGTCCGGCTGCACCGTGGCAACATTGGCCAGCACCGCGGCCGCGAATTGCGGCGAGGGGATGTAGGCATTCTGTACTGTGGGCAGCACGTAGCGGAGACCTTCAGTGTTCACATAAAAGAACGTTTTGTCCTTCTGGATAGGTCCGCCAAAATCCGCGCCCCACTGGTTGTTGTTAGCGAATGGCCGGGGCGTGCCCCCGTTATTCGCAAACCAGTCGTTGGCGTTCATGATGCGCCCGTTCCACAGATACTTGGCGCTGCCGTGGAAGGCATTGGTGCCCGACTTGGTGATGTAGTTAACCTGGGCGCCCGCCTGCTGTCCATACTGGCCGCCGTAAGGATTGGTAACTACGGTGGCTTCTTGGATCTCGTTCAGGCCCAGGGTCAGGTTGGTTGCCCCCGAGTTATTGATGTTGAAGAAGGGGTCCATGTTGTTTTCGCCGTTGACCGTGAACAGGTTGGATGTGGCGGGCATGCCGTTGGCAGTGAAGTTGCCATATCCTGCCGAGGTGTTCATAGTCACGCCTGGGGCAGTCTGCGCAATGTTCGTGAGGTCGCCACCGGGGTTAGGCAAGGTGGAAACGTCGCGCAGATCAAATGAGGTCGAGGTCGCCGCCGATTCCACATTCACCACTGGCAGCGCGCCCGTGACCTCCACAATTTCAGTGGTCTTGCCGAGCGTCAAGATGAAGTTGGCGGTGGTTACCTGCCCAATGGCGACTGTGACTTGGCGCTCCGCCCCCTGGAACCCCTGCTGGGTTACCTTGACGCTGTACCGGCCAGGCTTTAGCAGGGAGAAGCGGTACAGGCCGGTAGCGCCGGTAGCGGCAGTTTGAGTTGTGCCTGTATCCAGGCTTTTGAGATTGACGACGGCATCCTTGACCACCGCTCCGCTGGGATCGGATACGGTGCCGGAGATGTCACCCGAAGTCAGCGACTGCGCCATCCCCAGCGGCGTGAGCAGGATGAAGATAGAAAATAGCCCCAAAGCACATAGGAACTTTCTCATGAAAGACCTCCTCTTTATACGGGCGGCGTCGCGGAGGCGACTAGGTCATTGCGCGCACGTGCTCGCAGGAGCACAGTCTGCGAGTCGGCCATATGTTGTTCCAATTAGGGAAGCAGGGCGGTGACTTAGGTCACCTATTGCAGTGACAGTATTGAGAGGTGGGGCTCTTAAGCCACTGACGCGGAGTAGGTTAGTTTAAGGGAAGGCCACGGCGGCAGACCACGCCAGATTTCCCGTGTAACGAAAAACGGCCGCCCTATCGAGTCGGTTAGGCCTAGCTAACGCAAGATGCTCGCCGCCTCGTCTGTTGGGAGGGCGGAAAGGGCGCGGTGTTGCGCCTGCCATCTGCTGGCCAGATGGTGCGCCACGGCCAGTGTGGCCAGCGGCGCGTGCATTCTGCTCAGCATTCTTTTTCCGGCATTGCCGGCCAATACGAGCCACATGTAAGCGGTGTCGGTGTCTCGCGGCACGCCATTGCCCTGCAGGTACATCACCCCCAAGTTGGCTTGAGCGGTATGGAGGTCCTGTTCGGCAGCTTTGGCGAACCAGTGTGCAGCCTGCGCGTTGCTGGCTTCCACACCTTTGCCCTGAAGGTAGAGGTATCCCAGATTGTTCTCGGCCTCGGGAATGCCTTGTTCGGCCGCCTTCTGATACCACTTGGCCGCTCCACGCGGATTGGCTTCGGTGCCGCAGCCGCTCTCATACATGAATCCCAGATTGTATTCGGCGGCGGGTAAGCCCTGCTTGGCGCTCTTGTGAAACCACTGAAACGCCTGCCCACAATCGCGCGGCACACCCTTACCCTGGCTGTAAATCAGGCCCAGATTGTTTTGTGCTACCGCGTAACCGCGCTTGGCGGAATCGCGGTACCAGCGCAAGGCTTCGGCGTCATCCTGGTGGACGCCCATGCCCTGGGAATAGAGCAATCCGAGATTGAATTCCGCCGGCGGATAGTGCTGAACCGCCGCCCGCAGGAACCAGCTGCTGGCCCGTTGATAATCAGCGGGCACGCCCAAACCGCGCACGTACAACGAGCCCAGATTGTTTTGCGCCTCCGGGCGTCCCCGATTCGCTGCCTGCAAGTACCAGCGCGCAGCTTCGCGATAGTCCTGCGGCGCGCCAATACCGGTTTCGTAGGCCCGGCCTAGCAGAAACTGAGCGGCAGAATCGCCATCTGTTGCCTTTCGCAACAGTTTGGACAGGTCGGGTCCTGACACCGGAGCTTTAGAAGGAAAATTGCCGGGCGGCTGCTCAGCCAGAGACCCGCCGGCGAGCAGCAGAGAGGCAGCAAGAGCGAGAAACCAGGAGCGCAATAGCATGCAGCGATTCGTGGATCAGAAATTTTTTGGATGAAACAAGAAGCCAGACTGCGGCTGGTGAAACCCCACAAAGCTTGGGATGCAACTTAGCCCCGCCCGGCAGCCCTGTCAAGCGGGAAACTTGGATCATTTTCATTCATGGTGCCGTTATGCGAAGGGACCTGGGCACTGACAGCGGATCGGGGACAATAGGTCCACCGTATAGGAGGGATTTGGTGGACCTGGTCGGGTTCGAACCGACGACCTCTTCATGCCATTTAACCCCGATTAAGAAATACAACAACTTACGACGCCCAGCAGGCCGTCTTGGGTTTTCGTACCCGTAACACAGGTAAGGATCACAGGTAAGAAGCGCAGGCTAGCATTGATGCCGTCCCACTCTGAGTCGGTGCGGACGATCTGCTTGCCACTCCCTGAGCACATGGAAATGTGATCGGTAAGGCTGCGCTGAACAAGAGCTTCGGCCTAGAATCAACCCGGCCCGTCTAACTGCGATTTGGCAGAGCAATGAGGAGCCGCCAGTTCGGTTTGTCTATCTCCAACAGGAGTGGCGTGAATGTTCATCATCGGAGTGTTCGTACTGTTCGTTGTGCTCGGGTCTTACGCAATTTGGCGTTATGCGAAGTCTGTGCACGCTCGTGAAAAGTACGGACCACTGATGCCATCCGACAAGCAGCTTAGTTGGAAGGAGTCGAAATCGATCGTACCCTTCGGGCTGAAGCCTTTGGCGGCAGCGGCTGCTGCCACGGACTCTGGGTCGACGTCGAATTCAGACCTCAAGATCACAGTTGATCTGACAGCACACGATAAGGATGTTCTTGAGCCCTTTCTTACACAGGGTGGAACATTGGCGGCAGCAACGGATGGGGCTTTCGTTGGCGGCATGATGGCGCATGCAGCTTTGAATATTGATCCACAACTTCTGCATGCGATCCAGTTCAGTACAGCCGACCATCTGCATAGCTTGGCGAACATTGATAACTATGTACATGACCACTTCTTCGCCGTGCCGATTGAATCGGCCGACGGGTGGTTCGAGCGACTGAGTGGCTATGTCGCAGAGCAGAAAGCGGCGGCGTATTTCGAGCAGATGGGGCATCACGTTGAATTCGCTCCCGTTGCGAACCAACCAATTTGGGACATGCTCGTGGACGGGCACCCAGTCCAGATCAAAGAAGGGTTGGCTGGAGTTAAGGAATTCATCGTGCAGCATCCGGGCGTAGATGTATTTGCTCCTCCGGATGTGGCGGGAGCGGTCAAGGACCCTGCAGTACACGCATTGCAGGTTCTAGACAAGGATGCTATTCACGCGGCGGTAAATGAGGGAATCGACAACATACACGGTGCGGTATCGCCCGAGTTTCACTTCCCTATCATCACGCTCGGATTCTCCGCATGGCGAGAGGCGAAGCTGCTGTGGTACGAGAAGACGACTTTTGAGCGTGCACTCTTGCACATTGGCATGGATGTGGCGGGAGTCGGTGTCGGTGGACTTGCGGGAGCGAAGTTGGGCGCGTTAATCGGCTCGATTGCTCCTGGACCGGGGACCATCGTGGGCGGGATCATCGGTGGGGTCGCCGGAGCCATCACTGGCAAGTTCGGTGCGACAGGTTTGCGCATGGCTCCCTTTAGAGCAGTACGCGAGGACTACAACAATGCGATTGAAAATGCGCAGTCCTCAGTTAATTGGCAGATCGAGAATTCAAAGCGCATGGTGAAAGCGTTGCAAACAGAGTATCAGCAGAAGTATCTGGCAGCGCGCTCGGAGATCGAAAGGGAAGCGAGAGCTCAGATCTCGGGCGTTTCGGAGACGTTTAAGAAGGACCTGCTGCTCTTTTCTGACCAATTCCCCCGCTTGCTCCGAGACCTTACCTCGCAACTGGAACAAGAAGAAAAAGAAATCCTCGATCAAGTGCCCTCCAGGGATTTCTGGGGATTATTGTTTCCTTCCGAAGGTGATCTGTACCGCGCTGTTGTTCGTACTTGGTTCAAGAATGCACGGAACCTCGTTGAGGAGGAGATCAAAACCTTCGGCGCGATCGAGAACCGGACTGTGGACAACCTTTACGGCGAAGTGCAGCGTTTTCTGAAGGAGTACAGCTTCGAACTGAAGAGCATGGCTGATGAACTTGCACGCCTAGCGTTCCAGTTTCAACATGCACAGCAAGAAGCGGCAAGCATACAGAGCGTTGCGGTCGATAAAGCCGAAAATGCCCGGACATCGCTGATTGAGGAGTTCGGTAAGAAGGTAATGGAAGTGCAGGCGAGAATCATTGAGGAGATTGATAGTTGGAATTCGGTGATAAACGGTAAGAAGAGCCTGCTGAAAAAGGAAGCTGCGGCGGTCGGAATCGATCTGTAGAGCGCGATTATGCCTGTCTCTTCGGTTTTTGTACCGAAGGGGCAAACCCGTGCTGCAGGGAGAGGGACTTTATTTCAGCAGCCGTAACCGTGCGGACTTCACTTCCTTAATCTGCAGCGCCCGATCATCGCCGTCCAGCCAAGTACCTGTGGTTTCGTTGTATGCGAACACCGCCAACCGCCGCTGAGACTTTTTGAGGCAGTGCGTTCCCACGCATATTCGGTACGAGTCCCGGCGAACAGGTAAGGAATCACAGGTAAGAATTGTTCGGGATCGAAATGGTGATGGGAGCTAATCCACTGAGAGAAATGGTGGACCTGGTCGGGTTCGAACCGACGACCTCTTCCATGCCATGGAAGCGCGCTCCCAACTGCGCCACAGGCCCACTGACGAGGAGCAATTTCCAGAAACGGCGGGCAGCTGGACCCGCCTTCCTAATTGTCGCCCACGCTCCTGCCGTAGTCAAATACCACGCCCGAGCTGGCTTAATACAGCAAGCTTCGCGACAAAAAGAAGAAAGAACTGTGTGAGCTGTCGAAGGCGGACGAAAGAGAGGCTAAAACGGGATTAGATGCCGTATCGCTTCCACAGCCGGAACCACGGATTGTTGGCATACATCTCGTCGTGCCTCTGGTTGGCAGCGTAGCGGTCGGAGAGCTGAAGGGGTCTGGGGTCGGGGATGGAGTAGAGCTGCTCCAGCCACTCGATCTCGGCAATGGTTTTGTCCAGATTCATACTGCAACCTAATTGGATGCGCGTCGGCCCCAGTGAATATGGCCACGGCCCGCGCTTCCAATGGGAGCAGTATACCGCGAGAGCCTGTGGAGGGGAGGCACCATCAGCCGCCTTTTAGGAAGGGCGCAGAGGCCAGATCCTACTTCGGTATCCAGATGGGATTAGAAGTGAACAGGCCAGCACCAAAGCCGATCTGGTAGGTAACAAACATGCCAAAAACCAGGCTGATGAGCCCGGCCGCCCACTCAAAATGATGGCCGACGCGCACAAAATGCTTCTGCCCGAAGGAAAAGGTGGAGGCCATTGCCAGGGTAATCAACATCATTCCCAGGATCGTTCCCAGCCCGAAAATGACCAGGTACGCGATTGCCCAGCGGGCGGAGGGGATCGTGCTCAAGACCAGCAGGGCGATGGCGGCCGAACCGGCGAGCCCGTGAACAATTCCGATCAGCAGCGGCCGGACCATGCTGTAGATGGACGAGCCGCCGAAGCGGCGGTCGAGTTGGGTTACCGGCGTTTGTTGGTGACTGTGGGAAGCGCTGCCCGCGGGGCCGGCGTGAGCGTGAATGTAGTCACCATGAGCATGGTACTGGACGCTGTGCTCATGACCATGACGATTCGGCCGGCGAGGCCAGGAAAAGGTGGCGCGCAGGTTGCGAATGCCGAGCAGAATCAGCATCAATCCCACGGCGAGTTCCATCGAGAGCCCGATCCGGGGCGGCAAGGTAATGCGAAACAGGATCAAAATCGAGCCCACGGCAAAGATCGTCACCGTGTGACCCAGACCCCAGGCGGCTCCAATTACCGCGGCCCGACCGGCCTTCTGTTCGCGACTCACAATGGTGCCGACCGCGATGACGTGATCGGGATCGGTGGCATGCCGCATTCCCAGCAGGAAGCCGATGGCCAGAATGGTGAGCAGGGTAATCACGGTGAAATCGCGGCCTCTGCCGGGCGAACCGACTGAATATTGTGGCACATTTCCGGCGATCAAATGCAAGCGCCTCGGCCAGATCGCGCCTCGTAATAACGGCAAGCCTCGTGGAAAAATAGGAAGAAAAACCGCGCGCCGAACACGCACTTCTCAGCCGATTAGTTACTTCAAGTAATCAAGCAACCTGAGTTGAGGAATTTCGCTCCCACGGCCAATTCAGCATTATGCGCCAGGGTTGCTTGCTGCAAATCGGTTCATCGGGTTCAATTGCTGCATAGCGTTGCCGTAGAAGACCCGCTAGCAGTTCGTGCTGTCGCGACGCCTGGTGGCAGGAATCGCCTACCTTCAAGCGTAACCAAAAGAAATCATCCGAATCCTAAGAAAAAGCAATTGACAACTATTCGAAAGCGCAGTAGCGTGTGCGGCTTAAAGAGGCGGGTTTGGTGTGCCCGTTCGGGACAGCAGCATGTGCCGGCCACTGGAAGGAGGACGAGCAATGAGAACCAGGGCAGCAGTGATCACTTTGGTTTGCATACTGGGTGCCGCCGTGGTCGGATTTGCCCAGGTCGATACCGCCATGGTAACCGGCACCGTGCGGGACGCAACCGGGGCGGTTGTGCCCAATGCCGCGGTAACCGCTACCGCGGTGGATACGGGAATCAATGCTGCGGTTAAGAGCGGTCCGGACGGCACCTATGTGCTCACGCCCTTGAAGATTGGCCGCTACTCCATCTCCGTCGAGGCCAGCGGCTTCCAGACACAGATCCAGCCCAACGTTGTCCTTAACGTCCAGCAGCGCCTGCGGTTGGACTTCACCCTCCAGGTCGGTTCGGTCTCGCAGACCACCGAAGTCAGCGGCCAGCCCCCGCAACTGGAAACCGAGTCGGCATCTCTCGGCGACGTGGTCGCCGCCCAGCAAGTCGAGGAACTGCCCCTGAACGGCCGGCGGTATACGGATCTGGCCGAACTAAGCTCGGGCGTGGCCAAGGTCACGGAGGGGCCGGTCAACGGCGGCAGCACGCCCACCAATGGAAACGCCGGCGGAAGCTTCGCGGTCAATGGGACCCGGGGTGATCAGAACAACTTCATCCTTGACGGCATTGACAACAACTCCAATGACAACGGGGATGTCGCCGTATTGAGCAGCGTGGACGCGATCGCCGAATTCAAGATTCAAACCTCCAATTACTCCCCGGAATTCGGGCGCAGCGGCGGAGCCGTGATTAACGCCTCTACCAAGTCGGGCACCAATAATTTTCACGGGGACGCCTGGGAGTTCCTGCGCAACGACGCCTTTGACGCTCGTGGCTTCTTTGAATCGCCGGACCAGCCCAAAGCCCCCTACAAGCAGAACCAGTTTGGAGCCACACTCGGCGGCCCCATCAAGAAGGATAAGGTGTTTTTCTTCGTCGATTATGAAGGCACCCGGATTTCCTCGGCGCAGACCGATTTTGCCACCGTGCCTACCATCGCGGGATCCGGTACATCCAACGAGCGCATTGGAGATTTCAGCGGCATTCTGGGCCCGCAGTCGAGTACCTGTGGCCCTGACGGAGCCTCGCTTTGTTTTGATGCCCTGGGCCGCCCGGTATTCCAGAACGAAATTTTCGACCCCGCGACAACCCGCACCGTGAACGGTGCCGTGGTACGCGACGGTTTTGGGTTCGATCCTGTGACAGGCCAGCCCATTCCCGGGCAGGCGAACATAATTCCTTCTAATCGGCTGAACACCGTGGGCCGCAATTACGCTGCTCTCTATCCTGCGCCCAACGTCCCGGGCGCGCTGGCAAACAATTATGTGGTAAATGCACCCGGGCACGATCAAATCGATCAAATGGATGCGCGGGTTGATCAGAACCTGACTAGCAAAGTACAGCTGTTCGAAAGATTTTCACTGATCAAAGACACTCGCTTCCAGGCACCGGTGTTTTCCGGAATTGCAGACGGAGGAGGCTACAATACCGGCAACCGCCCGCTCGACACGGAAGGTGCCGTGTTGGGTTTGACCGATACCGTAACTCCGAATCTGGTGAACGCACTGCGGATCGGATTCAACCGCGTTCATTACATTTCTAATTCCCCTTCTTATGGTCAGAACTATCCGCCTGCCGGGTTGCAAGTGCCGGGGGTGCCGAACAACAGTCAGGTAAATGGCCTGACGTGGTTCGCGCCCGGCGCCTACGCCGGACTGGGTGAGCCGCTTTTCACTCCCACCCGCAGTACCAGCCAGGATGTCCAGATCAATGACACCCTCAGCTTTGTCCATGGCAAGCACTTGATCAAAGTGGGACCGCAGTTCCGCTTTGACCAGTTTAACCTGCTGCAGATCGGGCAGCCGCGCGGCAATCTGTCGTTCAGCGGCCAATTTACCTCCGATGCAGGCACGCTGGGTGACGGCAGCGGCAACGGTTTGGCCGACATGCTTCTAGGAATTCCAGTCACCTCGGTCATTTCCACCGTCACCTACTTCGGCAATCGCCAGCACACTTACGGGGCCTTCGTTGAGGACAACTACAAGGCCACCTCCCGGCTGACGCTCGACCTGGGGTTGCGTTACGACTACGCCACGCCCCTCTACGAGGCCCACAACCGGGAGAGCAACTTCGACTACACCAAGGGGATCATTGTGCCCGCCGGCACTCCGGGCTATCCCGAAAAACTGGCCACGCCCCACAAAGACAATTTCGCGCCCCGCATTGGCCTGGCCTACACTCCGTTTAAGTCGAAGCCGCTGGTGATTCGCGGAGGGTACGGACGCTTCTTTGTGTTTTATGAAATTCGCACCGGCGACCCGCTGCAGCTTGACTATAATCTGCCGTTTTTCTTCGAGCCTACATTTAACAGCGATGGGATAACCCCATCGCCGGTGACGCTGGCGAATGGGTTTCCTCCTTTGAATGTCGCCAACGCGCCGTTCGCGGGCGTAACCAGCCAGGATTGGAACCCGCAAACGCCGGTCTATGACCAGTGGAATCTCAACCTCGAGTACCAGTTACCCGGACAGATTATGATCAGCCCGGCGTATGTAGGTACCAAGGGCACCCACCTGCAGGTCCTTCGCGACCTCAATCAAATTGCTGTGCCCCAGCCTACCTACAATCCCGCGCTGGCGCCCTATCCCCAATACGGGACGTTCGCGTCCATCGAGAATCGCGGCAACTCCACTTATCATGCCTTTCAGCTTAAGGCAGAAAAGCGGACCAGCCATGGCCTTTACTTCCTCAGCGCGTTTACTTACAGCAAGGCCATCAACGACCAGCCGGAAATCTGCTGCAACTCCCCCTGGCCGCAAGACAGCTACAACATCGCGGCTGAAAAAGGCCTGGCGGACTTCGATAATCGCGAACGCTGGGTCACGAGTATCGACTACGAACTGCCTGTCGGAAAGGGTCGCCCATTCCTGAACCGGGGCGGCGTGGCTGACGCGATCCTGGGGGGATGGCATGTGGGCGGCATCATCACCCTGCGTTCGGGATTTCCTTTCTCGCCGCAGATCGGATTTGACCCCAGCAATACAGGATCTCCCGGCCTGCAACGCTCGAATCGTACCGGAAATGGCAGTCTTCCCAATCCCAGTCCGAGCCTGTGGTTCAACATCAATGATTTTCCTGTGCCCAATTGTCCCAGTGGCTGTTTCGGCAACGCCGGCAAAAACATCCTGGAAGGGCCGGGCGCCACGATGGCGGACTTGTCAGCGCGCAAATTCTTCAACCTCACGGAACAAATCAAGCTGGAGTTCCGGGGCGAGTTTTTCAATGCCTTCAATCACGCTGTGTTTTCTCAGCCGGATCCCTTTATTACGGATGGACCCGGGGCCGCGGGCGTGATCACGTCCACGGTCATCCCTCAGCGTCAGATTCAGTTTGCGTTAAAACTGCACTTCTAGGCGCTGACTGGAGGAGAGCAACCCTGATGCGCCGAAGAGACTTTTTGAAGAGTTCCGCGCTGGCTGCGGTCGCTGAACTGGGGGAGGCGAGCGCGCACGCCTTAGTGCCGGCCCATAACTGGGGCAAATACGATTTCGGCTCCGGGCCGCCCGTTGCCGACCGCCTGAATCAGGGCCCCTTTCCGCAGTATCCGCCGGATGCCGTCATTCCCAGCGATGATGTAGTCATGACGACAACGCCGTCGGAAGAAGTCATCCCGGGTTATGGGAAAGGGCTGATCACCTATATCACAGCGGACATGGGCACCGACGAAATCAAGTCGGACAACATTCCCCGGGCCATCGAGGATCTGGTCCGATTGCCATTAGGACAAAAGCTGTACATCCGCCCAACCTGGCGGGAAATACAGCCGCAGCCTGGGAAGCTGCGGATGCCCGATTATTTGAAGCTGATTTTCGAACTTGCCAGGAAGAACAACAAACAGATTGGCTTGCGCGTCCAGATGAGCGCCCCGGATTATTGGCATGCGCCCGCGCTCCCCGATTTCGTGCTCGCCAAAGTGCCCACGGTGGAGTTGATTCCCGACCCGAAGGAACAGGCCCAAGGCGCGCGCTTTCTGAAGAACCCGTTTTCTCGCTATCAGCCTCGCTATGACCATCCTTTCTTTCAGCAGGCGTTCCAGGATCTGATCGGGGAGATGGCGGCGGAATTCAATGGAAATCCGTCCATTGAATTCATCGACACCTTCCTTTATGGCTTTTGGGGCGAAGGCCACACCTGGCCGTTTATCAACACTCCTTTTCCCGATTACCAGACCGCGGAAAGCACCTGGATCAGGATGTGGGAAGTCCAGCAGGAGCATTTCACTAAAACGCCTTTGGTCACCAATACCCAGCCCGACTACAGCCGGGTGGGCAACTCCGAGGTCCTGGACCGGACCGTGCGCAGCAACAATTGGATTCGCAGCGACACCATTTTTATTGAGAACGAGCAGATCGAGGCACTCAGCAACCGCCCACCTTGGGCCGCGGTAGTAATCGAGCAGGGTCTTCCCGGTAAGCCTCCGGACACGCAAGCGGTGCAGGAAGGCGTGTCGCCCTCCGATGACATCATCGTGCACGTGATGGATGTAGGCGCGAATTACTGGTCGCTGTGGAACTTCCACCAGATCAGCGCCGCCAATCTGATGGCCTATTACCATGCTTTCCCGGCCTGGTTCGACCGCATCAGCCGGCGGATTGGTTACCAGGTTCGGCCCTCGTTTATCTGGAGCTATGAAGACAACGGCTATTTGGGGCTGATCGTCGGTTTTGCCAACGACGGAATCGCCGGCGTTCCCGGCGTGCTGCGCGTGAGCGTGGAAACCGAAGATGGCAAAACGCTCAAGAGCGGCTGCCTGGATGCCGGCTACCCACTGCCTGGGAAAATTCGTCAGGCGCAGTTTGTGCTGCCGCGAGGGACTAAGTGGCAGGGATTAAGACTCAGGGCGGAAATCGAAGTGAAACAAATGCGCTACCCGGTGCGCTGGGCATGTCACCAGAAATTGAACGACGATGGCACGCTGACGCTGCGTGCCAACGGGCGGCACGCCTCCTAATCCCGCATGTTCCCGATCATGCGACGCTGAATCAGGGTTACGAACTCCAAATGGAGGTTAAGGCATGCGACGGCGCGACTTCGTCAAAATGAGTGCGGTATTGGCCGGAAGCGGCGCGCTGGCGTCCAGCCGGGCGCGAGCGGATGTGCCCGATCATCTGTGGGAAGGCTACGACTTTGGGCCGGGACCGCGCCCCGCCAGCCGGCTCAATCAAGGGCCCTTCGGCATTGAGCAGGACGAAGGCTGGTTCACCATCTTTGTGACCCAGCCCTCCAGGCAGCACGTCCGCAATTTCGGCACCGGCCTGGTCGGCTATACCTGGGAAGAAAACGGGCCGGCTTTGGGCGTGATGTGCGGCAAGGAAACGCTCGAACAGAGCGTCGAAAAGATGGCCAGCCTGCCTTTCGTGGATGTGTTGTACATCCGCTGCGATTGGCGGGATGTGCAGTCCCGCCCCGGCAAGCTCGACCTCTCGCCGGTCTGGTCCATCACCCTGGATGCCGCCAAGCGTCACAATCTGCGGGTGGCTTTCCGTATCCAGCTCTCCAGCCCGAACATTCAGCCACAAAAATTGTCGATGCCGGATTTTCTGCGGGGTAAAGTCCCCCTGGCCAATATCGGGAGGAAATCAAAGGAGCGCCAGGAGAGTTTTGATTTTTATGAGCCACGGTACGATTCGCCCGCATTCCAGAAGGCTTTCACCGACTTGAATGAGCTGCTGGCTGCCCGTTTCGATGGCGACCCGCTCGTGGAATTCATGGATCTGATGATGTATGGCTTCTGGGGTGAGGGTCACACCAACGACATGCCCACTCCCTTTCCTGATTATCTAACGGCGGAGAAGACGTTTGTGCGCCTCACGCAGCTGCAGCTCGATGCCTGGAAACGTACGCCTCTAGCGGTTAATACGGAGCCAGACATCAGCAGAGTGGGCAACCGCGAGGTGCAGGATATGGCGGTGCGCGCCGGCTGCTGGCTGCGATCGGATAGCCTGATCATGGACGAACCCATTCAGATCGACGAACTGGCGCACCGGCCGGACTGGCTGGCCACCATTATCGAAGACGGCGGGAACCGCCACTACGTGCTGCCCGAGTACAGGGCCGAGGAGCAAGCGTGTTTCCGCAAGCTGCCGGCTAACACCATCTCCTTTATGGGCAATGATGATGAAGCGCAGCCCACCGATGACTATCCTCACCGCAGCGGCGGTCCCATGGACCGCCCTGAGCGCGAGGTAGCCGGCTTCCACGCCGTGGATATCGGCACGAATTATTTCGGTCTCTGGACTGAGGCCGATAACATACGCCGCTACTACGAGAAGTACCCGCAATCCCTGCAAGCCATGGAGCAGCGCCTCGGCTACCGTGTACGTCCTTCTTGGATCTGGCAGCGCAAACGCTACGACACCATGGAACTGATTCTGGGCCTCGCCAATGACGGCGTAGCCGGCGTGCCGGGAATACTGAGCATCTACGCCGAGAGTCTCGACGGCCGCGTCAAAGTGGGAGGCGGCCTGGACGCCGGCTTTCCCCAGGCTGGACGGGTCCGCGAAGCTTCTATCATTCTTCCCAAGGGCATGGACGGGCAGCAGATCCGGCTGCGCGCCGAACTGGAGACCAAGGGCGTGCGGCGCCCGGTACGCTGGGCGTGTCACGAGCCCACCAATCCTGATGGCTCGCTGACAATCCGTTTAAAGAAGGGCAGTGATGCTAACTGGAGAAAAGGAGTATAAACACTGCCGCAGTTTGCTTTGCGGGGCGGACCGGTTGAAGAAATCTGTCGCTTGAGGGGATATGCCTTTCTCGGAAGAGAACGAGCGGGACGATAAAGCGTTGGGGATGGATGGCCGGATTTGCCGGCGCGACTTTTTGAACTCAACCCTGCTGGCCGCCGGCGGCCTGCTGCTCAGTTCCTTAAGTCCCGCCCAAATCCTGCAACAGGAAGACTGGACCGGCTATGGCGGCGTGGGCGACTACGCCAAATCCAATGGAAATACGTTTGCGGTGATGAGCGCAGGCCATCAGATCCGCAATGGCGTGTTCCAATCACTGCCCGCTGAAACGATCGACACGGGAGAAACATTTGATTGTGTCATCGTCGGCGGGGGCATCAGCGGGTTATCAGCCGCGCTCTTTTTCCAGCACTATGCGGGTCCAGGACGCACCTGCCTGGTCCTTGAAAACCATCCTATTTTCGGCGGCGAGGCCAAGCGCAACGAATTCATTGTGGATGGTCAGCGCATCATGGGACCACAAGGGTCGGACCACTTCCAGGTTCCTTATCCCCATAGTTTCATAGCGCGATTCTATGAGTCGATCGGACTCAATTGGCGTGATTTTCAGTATCAGTCCTGGGGCAGTTCCTCGCCCCCGGTTCCGCTCGGGACAAGTTTCGAAGATATGCAATCGCCCATCGGGTTCTACTTCGGCGCCAAATTTGGCCAGAAACCGGGAATGTGGCTGATCGATCCCTGGGCAAAGAAACTGGAAGGGGCTCCCATCCCGGCAGCGATGCGCTCCGAACTCCTCAAGTATCAGGACCAGCAGAAGAGCGGACTTCCTTTTGACTATCCCGGCGATGAGAAGTCGCGTCGGCTAGACAGCGTAACCATTCAGCAGTACCTGATGGAGACTTATGGCCTGAGCAGCGCCACAGTCCAAACCTTCCTGGCCGATGAAGGCGGAGGCTATGGCGCCGGCCCCGACGTCCTTTCCGCCTATTGCATTTATGCTTTCGACGCCGAGCACCCTTTAAATGACGTCAATCACTCGTTCCCGGGCGGCAATGCCGGAATCGGCCGGCAAATCGTCAAGACACTGATCCCCCACGCCATTGCGGGTCCGCGCACCCTGGAAGCGGTTTGCCGCGGCAACGTTCGCTTTGCTGCCCTGGATCGGCCCGGCCAGCCTGCCAGAATTCG
>Ga0070734_10002449_pt1 | contig 22451 bp, 17 predicted proteins | sample Coa_R1_8_FD_66444 | JGI IMG/M metagenome (GOLD analysis project Ga0070734, IMG submission 66444) | Surface soil microbial communities from Centralia Pennsylvania, which are recovering from an underground coalmine fire - Coalmine... | ecosystem: Environmental > Terrestrial > Soil > Unclassified ...
GTCCGCAGCGGCTTCGATGAAATCCACCACATGGCTAAACGATTCATAGGGATGGTGCAGCAAGATATCCCGGCTGCGGATCGCGCTCCACGGATTGCTGGCTTGCACAAATTCGGGCACGAGTTGCGGTACAAAATGGGGATCGCGCAGATGGGGATAGCCGGCGATCCCGTGAATCTGAAACAACGCGGTCAAATCCAGCAGACCAGGGATCCGGTACACATCGAGCGGGTCGAGGTCTTCCAGGACCGCCATCAGCTGTTGCTCGACGTCGGCGGGGGCATCGGCTTCGATTTCCAGGCGGACGGCAGCCCCCAGGCGGCGTTTGCGGACCTCTTCCTCGATGGTTTTCAACAGATCCTCAACCTCGTCATCGTCGATCTCGAAGTCGCTGTTGCGCGTCACTCGGAATACGGTCGCGCTATCCAGTTTCATTCCAGGAAAAAGGTCGGGCAGATGCATGCGGATCACCGTTTCGAGCGGGACGAAGGCATGCCCCTTTTCGGACGGAAGCTGCCACAGGCGCGGCAGCACCGCCGGCACTTGGACAACGGCGAAGAGCTTGTCAGTTTGGCCCGGTCGCTGCAGCGTCACCGCCAGGTTCAAAGATTTATTCAGGAGCCGCGGGAACGGATGGCCGGGATCATACGCTAAGGGCGTGAGCACCGGAAAAATGTCCCGGACAAACATCTCGCGCAAAGTCTTGCGATCGGCGTCCGTCAGTTCGCTCAGAGTGCGGAGCACAATCCCTTCGCGTTCCAGGGCAGGCAAGGCTTCCTCTTTGAGGCAGCGATATTGTTGCTCCACCATTTGCCGAACCATCTGGCCAATGAGCTCCAGCTGCTGGGACGGAGGCATCCTATCTGCCCCCGAACCCTGGGCGATTCGCGCTTGCACTTTTTGCTGGAGTCCGCCGACCCGCACCATGAAGAATTCGTCCAAGTTTGAACTGAAGATCGCCAGGAATTTCAAACGCTCCAGCAGAGGCACCTGCGGATCCTGAGCCTCTTCGAGGACGCGGCGGTTGAATTCCAGCCAGCTGAGCTCGCGGTTCATGTACAACGAGGGATCGTCCAAGGGCACAGCCGGCGTAGCGACTTCAGGTGGCATACGATTCTCCATTTGCATGCGATGCTAGGCTAGCATTCTAACATATTCCTTTCCTGTCCTGCCACCATGCTTGGCAAATTGCTCCTTTACCTCAACCATTGACGTTGGGCTGCGATTCGGTCAAGATGTCGTCGTGCGCCCGTCCTGGTGGACGGTTCGAGAGAAATGGGTCGTGCAAAGGAGTCGGACGGTGAGGACGATCGCGGTTTTTTTGATCTTTGGGATTTTGTCGAACGCATGGGCGGACAGCAATGGAGCCGCACAGGGATCACCTGCTGTGACGACGCCGCCGGCCTCAATTTTGGACAGGGTTGCCGAGCGCGACCGGGACCTGGCGAGGCAGTTTTACAAAAAATACGTCGATATCAAAGGCTTGCCCGTGTTGGCCTCGGCCGAGGTTGCGGATGAAGCGCTCCAACGCACTCATTTCCTGGTCACGCACTTGCTCGCCGGCCGGCCCGACATTCTTCAGGCCATGGTCAAGAACGGCACGCGCCTCATCATCATCGGCAAAGACCAGGTGTACACCGATATGCCCGAGTACCGCCATAGCCGCAATCCCGCTTACCAGAATGAGCGCGTGCGCGGAACGGGTGGTTTCGCCATCACGAGCTTCGGGGAGGAAAACTTACTCAACTTGGCCCTGGACCGTTATGATGATGAGAGCATCGCCGTACATGAATTCTGCCACACGATCGATGCGGCCCTGAGCCGGATCGACCCGACTTGGCGAAAACGCCTGGGCCAGACCTACCGCGATGCCGTTAGCAAAGGGCTTTGGAAAAACGCCTATGCCGGCTCCAACCAGGCGGAATACTGGGCGGAGATCTGCCAATCCTATTTCGACTGTAACCGCATCAATAATTGGAATCACGCAGCCATCGCCACGCGCGAACAGTTGAAGCTCTACGATCCCGAGGGCTATGACCTGGTGCGGACCACTTTTCAGCTCACGGCCGAAAACGACTGGCGATACCAGCCTCTACGGCACCAGCCGAGCGTGTTGCCGCCACCGGCCAAGTATCAATTCGATCCTTATTACACCAAATTCACAGTGGCCCGCGAATTCCCGGTGCTCGGCTCGAAATTGGTCAGCGACGCCGCGCTCCTCCAGGCCAACGATACGATTCGCAAACTGTTCGCGTATCGGCACGACATCCTCAAGGCGATGATCGCGGCCGGCGCCCGGCTGGTCGTGCTGGGCCGTACCGAGAAGCTGAGCGATCTGCCGGAATTCAAGGAAGCGAAGAATCAGGCCGGCTTCGAACAGGTTCGGTATTTCGAATACACTCCGGACCATCGCGTGCTGGTCGTTTCGGAAGAAAACGTGCTCAGCCTGCCAGGGGAGCCCTTTGCCGGTAAGAGCATGGTGGTCAGCCTGTTTGCCAAGGCACTGTACCAAGTAACGGCCTTGCGGCCGGTCATCCCGAACTTCGAACAGCAACGGGATCGGCAGCAATACGAGCTGCGCGTGAAGCGGTTGGATGTCGACTTTGACCATAAACTTGCACAGATTTATGAAAATGCCATGACCAAAGGGCTGTGGAAGGGGACCGCGGCGGCGCGCAACCGCGTCGAATACTGGGCCGCGGGAGTGGAGGCCTACTTTGACGCCAGCGGGCAAAATCAACCTCCTAACCTTGCCGATCGCCCAATCGCCACACGGGAGCAACTCAAAGCCTACGATACCGAGCTGTACGGGCTCGTGAATGAAACGATGGCGTACACGGAACACGTGGACTGGCGTTATCGACGCCCGGCAATTGAGCATGGGGGCCGCTCACCACAATAGCCCCAGCTCCGCTTGCCGACCCTACAGCAGAACTTGCCCGGAAACCGAGCATTTCTCACTGCCTGCGTCTTCGTGAGCTGCGAGGCCACACGAGCCGAACTGCGATTGATGAAACGGTTTAGCCCATTTCCGCGATCGCGCTGCGCGCAGCGGCACACAAATTGCACTCGCTAAGAGACGCTCTTGCTGGGGCTGTCCTCTCTCCCATAGCCCAATTCAGGCGGAGCACCTTCCTCGCCTCTCCCGTGACTGGAGCTGTCCTTGATGTGGCCGCATCGGCAACCGCGCCCACCGTGCGGGGTGCACTTGCGGCCAGAGGAGCGGATAGGAATCATGCGGCCACTATCGGTGAATTGGATTCGTGTCACTCCCGGCCGGCCGTGCGAAAGGGCGGGCGTTACCAAAGCCCGCCCCCGCACGGCCACACGGTTGCTACGATCTTGCCCGCCGGTGCCCAAGTTCGGCGCACGCAGGTAGTGGCGGACCGGTCTTGCCGACGTCCTTCGGCAACCCAGGCCACAAAGGAGCTATCCGATGAACGGAATGTTTCGTTTGCTGATTTGCGTCGCCGGGATTGTTTTGGCGGGATACGTCCTGGAAATCGCGCATCCCGGCTGGGTTCCGGAGCTGGCAACCGATCTGCGGAATCTGCCCGAAATCCGCTCGGATCTCTATGGCGAATTGGAGTTGGGCGGCACGCTTGCAGAACAGATGGCGGTCACAGGGGCGCGCACAGAGACGAAACACCGAATGCTCAAAGCACTGCTCGACCAGCGCTTGACCTTGGTCGAGACGGCGACACGGTTTCGCGATTTAGATTCGGCCCTGCGAGGCGGGGCGGAAAACCGACTACGCGGAGTCTGGCCCGGCCGTTGCGATGTGGAACGCTACTGCCACCAAATTATTCAAATATCGGAATGGGAGCTGTTCGAACAGCCATCCAAAGCAGAAGCCGTCGTAGCCCGTCTCAAGACCGAACTCCAGGCCGCGGCCGATGCGGGCGCCTTCGGCACAACAGAATAATCACACGCAGCTGTCTCCCGGTCCGCGGGGACCTCGGCTTCAGACGACTTGGAGTAGTCGGAACCGAGCGTCCCCGCCCCGTTTTTGAACCGTTTTCTGGCTCTGCGTTTCGCTGCGCTCTCGGTGCGCAACCATTGGGGGAAGCGTTTCGGGCAGAAAACGCACGGGACCGAAGATAGAACCCATTGTCGGCTAACCGTTCGTCATTTTCCGCCCAGAATCACTCGTGCGGCATTGGCTCCCGCCGCCCCCATGACCCCGCCGCCCGGATGGGCCGCGGCCCCGCAAAGATAGAGCCCCCGGATCGGGGTGCGGTAGTCCGCGAATCCGGCCACTGGCCGAAAGACAAACAGTTGATTGAGCGACATCGCCCCCTGGAAGATATTGCCGCCCGTCAAATTGAACGTCCGCTCCAGATCGAGCGGGGTCAAGACCTGGCGGGCCAGGACCGAGCGTTTGAAGTTGGGGGCATAATCATTGAGCACGTCGAAGCAGCGATCAGCAAAACTCTCACGCAGCTCGTCCCAGGTTGCCCCCCGCAGCTTGTAGGGGGCATACTGGATAAACATCGACATCAGATGTTGGCCCGGCGGGGCTACCGTCGGATCCACGACCGACGGAATCGTGCATTCCAGGATGGGATTCTGCGATGGCCGGCCATACTTGGCATCATCGTAACCGCGTTCGATATAATCCTGATCCGGACAGATGTGGATCGTGCCACGGTGGTGCGGACCGGCCTCGGCGCCGGCGCAAGCCAGGAAATTCGGCAATTCCGCCAGAGCCACATTGATCTTGAGCGATGCACTGTCGTAACCGATTCGCTGGACGGCCTCGGCAAATTCATGCGGCAGCACCTGCGGATCGAGAAGGCGGGTGAACGTGAGATGGGCATCCAGGTTGCTGGCCACCACCTTGGCTTCGAATTCCGTGCCGTCGGCGAGCGCCACGCCCTGGACGGCTCGATCCCGCGTCCGGATGCGGGCTACTTCCGCCTCACAGCGAATCTCGACGCCCAGGTCGCGGGCCGCGGCCGCCAGCGCCTGCGTCAATCCACCCATCCCACCCCGGACGTAACCCCAAACTCCCCGCTTGCCATTGGTCTCGCCCATGACGTGATGGAAAAGCACATAGGCCGTGCCCGGCATGGACGGGGCGGCCATGGCGCCGATAATGGCATCGGTGGCCAGCGTGGCCTTGAGCTGCTCCGACTCGAACCATCGATCGAGGATGGGGCGTGCCGGCCCGGTTAGGATTTCGACGGCTTCGTTCATTCCCGGACCGAGCTTGCGGAAGGACCGCCCGAGCTGAACCAGTTTCCACAGATCGCGCAGTCCGGGGCGCACGAGATTGGGCGGGATCATCGTCAGCGTTGGTTCGATCACGGCCGCGACCCGCTCCAGCATCGCTTCGTAGTGGGGGTAGGCGTCGGCGTCGCGGCTGCTGAATTTGCCAATTTCCCGGCTGGCCAACCCCGGATCGGGCCCCAGCAACAAGGAGCGTCCGTCGGGAAACGGCGTGAACGAGGAAGGATTCCGCTCCAGGACCGCCAAACCGTATTCCCGAAGCCGGAGATCGCGGATGATTTCCTTGCGAAACAGGCTATTCACATACGCTGCCGTGGAGACCTTGAAGCCGGGAAAGACCTCTTCGGTGACGCAGGCGCCGCCCACCAAGTATCGCCGTTCCAGGACCAGCACGTTCCACTTGGCCCGGGCCAGGTAGCAGGCCGTCACCAGGCCATTGTGCCCCGCTCCGATAATTATGGCGTCGTATTTCCCCGGCATTGGCATGGCCCTTCGCTTCCCTCCCCGCTACGGTCCTTCTTATGGATGCCCGGAGCAATTCCTACCCGGCTGCTCCTCGGCATGCGCTGGGTATGGAGGATTGCGCTTCGGGAAAGGAATGGATGAGCAAGAGGAATGGGCAGGGACGGATGGGAAGGGGGGAACAAAGCAAGGCAAGCTTTGGCGTAACCGGCATTCCCGGTCCCTGGATCGGCGGCGAGCGTGGACACCTTGTACCAACAAGATGCATGCTCGGGGACGGACGGGCTCTTCGCCTGCCCATTCCCTTCGGCAGCTTGGCGACCATCGGCCCAACGGCCGAAGGCCCATAGCTTTGCGCCCTCATCTTTCGATGAGTTTGCCCTTTCGAGGATTGAAAGGCGTTCTGATCCAAGCAGGACGCCCAAGCTTGCCCCGGAAGCTGCCACAAAAGCTGGCAGACCCGTTTGCTGAGCAAGTCTAGGTCATACCGAGCCGTCGAGCAACCACCTTGCCCAATGTTGGCAAGTTGCCGTGGGCTCCTAGACTTGGGTCTTCCTCAAGTGGAGATGCTGGATTCGCCTACGGCATCCAAGGGCTCCGCGCGCCTAATCGGAGATAAATCGGCGGAACGGCTGGAAGGAGCGCTTGCGGATGAAGGCGAGCAGATCTTCGTGAGACATGGCTACTGCAAATTCTGCGTGCTGTGGTTCTCATTCTAACGGATTCAAAGAGAAGACGAGAAGGAGAATGGACCCGATTCAGCGCAAACAATGACTCGATGGCTGTCTTGACCTGATCTGCCGAATTAGGTACAGCCAAGTCCCCTGGCCCATGCCAGGCGTTGCGGCGGCGCTGCCCTCTTCGCGAATGCTCTGCTCCGTGTGGGAAGAGCGGCGCGTGGAGAGTGTCTGCATGGTGGAACCCAAGACAACCGGAGAAGCGGCATGGACGCGCGCAACCTGGACACCAGGCGGCCGGGAGCGTTCACCAGTTTGATCTTCCCGGCATATAATCCCGGCCCCATTCTGGAACGCACTTGGCGCGAGCTCATGCAGTTTCTCCAGCGGGCGCCGGGGGAGTGGGAGGTACTCTTCGTTTGCGATGGCTGTACGGACGGGACGCCCGCCCGATTGACAGAGTGGGCCCGTGCCGAGGGAGGACGAATCCGCATTGTCAGCTATGCGCCCAACCATGGCAAAGGCTATGCCGTGCGCCGGGGGCTGGAAGTGGCCTGTGGAGAATGGCGGCTGTTCACGGATGTGGACCTCGCTTACCGTTTTGATGACGTGCTCCGCGTGGTCCAGGCCTTGCAGGCAGGAGCCTCCGTGGCCATCGCTTCGCGTACCCATTCGGAAAGTCTGCTCGTGCTGCCGGCGCGGCTCCAAGGATACGCCTACCGTCGTCATTTGCAAAGCCTGGCGTTCTCGGCGTTGGTGCGCTTGCTGCTCCCGTTGAAACAGCGCGACACCCAGGCCGGGCTCAAGGGACTGAGCGCAGCGGCAGCGCAGACGATTCTCCCGCGGCTATCGTGTGACGGATTCGGGTTCGATTGTGAGCTGCTGACCGCGTGTCAGCACTACGGGTTGACGGTTGCGGAAGTCCCGGTCTGTGTCCGCTACGAAAACCGCGCCAGCACGACCGGTTTCGGGGCCATGAGAGCGATGGTGAAAGAGCTGTGGACCATTCGCCGCACGTGGCGTCAAATGGCGCCGCCCGAACCGGCCCACACAACCGAGCCAAACCGCCAAGCCGCATGATCCGGTGGGGGGAAGAGGTGCACGGCCAACGCTACTTGCTGGTGACGGCGGACGACTACGGAATCGGACCTGCGACTTCGCAAGGCATTCTTGACTTGGCGATCTCTGGTCTAGTGACGGGTTCTGTGCTGCTGGTCAACTCGCCCCATGCCGCTGCCGCCGTGCAGGCGTGGCGGCAAGCGGGCGAACCCATGGAGCTGGGATGGCATCCCTGCTTGACGCTGGACGGTCCACTGTTACCGGCCCAGCGTGTGGCAAGCCTCGTCCGCCCCGACGGCCAATTTTGGCCGCTGGGCACTTTCCTGCGCCGGCTCTGGCTTGGCCGGATTCAAGGGGCCGAAGTGGAAGCTGAACTCCGCGCCCAATACGATCGCTGCCATGATCTCCTGGGGCATCCGCCCACGGTGGTGAATTCCCACCATCATATCCAGGTCTTCCCCCAAATCGGGACCATCCTGCGACGCATTCTCCGCCGGGGCACACCGTTGCCGTATCTCCGCTGTGTGCGGGAGCCCTGGCGCACCTTGATCCGCGTTCCCGGAGCACGAGCCAAGCGTACCTTTCTCTCTCTGCTTGGCCGCTACCTGGCACGCCCGCGGCAACGCACCTTTCCCGGCAACGATTGGTTGGCGGGCATCACCGACCCACGCTGGGTTGTTGATCCCGATTTCCTGGTTCGTTGGTTGACGCGTATCCCAGGCGCCGTCGTCGAGTTAACCTGCCATCCCGGCTACCTGGACACGACGCTGATCGGCCGCGATTGCCAGCGGGACGACGGCCAAATGCAGCGTCGGATCCGAGAACTGCACCTCTTGCGGCAAGCAAGTTTTCGTGAAGCCTGCACTCGGGCCGGGTTTGCTCTCGTGACGCCCTCGGTTCTGACCAAACTCCAACAGGATGACCGTGCTCATGCAGCTTGATCACGGGCAACCCGACGACATCGAAATCAGCAGCCCCGCCGGGGCGAAGCTCGGCCGTTACCAAAGCTGGGCGATCGCCGTCTGGGCCACGATCTTGATAGTCCTTTGCACCCGAGGCCTGCTGCGCCCGGGGTCCAATAGTGTCTATCCAATCTTTGCCAATGCCGCCCGCCATTTCTTGGCCGGAACCGACCTTTATGAGAAAACCGACGGACCCTACCGCTATAGCCCATTGGTGGCGGGCTTGCTGGTTCCCTTCAGCCTCTGTTCGGATTCCCTTGGCAGCCTGCTCTGGCGGCTGCTGAACGCGGCCGTGTATCTCGGTTCCCTGGCTTGGTGGTGTCGAGCAGTGCCGCAGCCAGCGTTGACGGCAAACCAGCGGGCAATCATTTACCTGCTCATTGTGCCCCTGTCGGTGGGGAGTCTGAATAATGCGCAGAGCAATGCCCTGATTCTGGGCCTTTTACTGGCCGGCACAGCCGCGGTCACGCGCCAGTTCTGGAACCTGGCGAGCGGCTGTGTGGCATTGGCGTGCCTGTTCAAGCTGTATCCCATTGCGGTAGGTTTGCTTTTGACAGCGCTGTTCCCGCGGCGATTCGCTGGGCGGTTCCTGATCGCACTCCTCATTGGCCTGGGCTTGCCTTTCCTCTTCAAGCCCTCCGTGTATGTTCTGCAGCAGTACATGGGGTGGTGGCATCACCTCCTGGCTGACGATCGCCAAAACTTACCGGTCGAGCTGTGGTATCGGGATTTCCGCCTCGTGTGCTGGAGCTGCCAGCAGATGCTCAGCCCAATGGCCTACCTGGCGATCCAGTTGCTGGCCGCGGCGCTGATGGCGGGACTGTGCGCCTGGGCCAAACTGGTCCATCTCGATCGTCGGCGGCTGCTTGCCCTGCTCTTGGGACTGGGTTGTTGTTGGATGACCCTTTTTGGCCCGGCAACCGAATCCTGCACCTACATTTTGCTGGCCCCGGTCCTGGCCTGGACCTTGGTCAGCGCATGGCTACAACCGGGTCATGCGTGGCTGAGGAGCATTTTGGTCCTGAGCCTTGCCCTCTTCACGGTGAGCCGGATTGCGGTCTGGTTTCCGGGGGGAGCACGGCAGATGCAGATTGCCTGCTTGCAGCCGTGGGCAGCCCTGCTGCTCCTCGTGGGGGTCGTCGGCAGGGAGCTTCAGGTCGGTCGTGCCGGTCAGACTGCGGAAATGAACGTGGACCGCCTCCGTTCAGCTCAGGCGGCTTGAGAGGAGAGCGAACATGCCCTTCCTGGCACAGGTTCTGTGTATCGCCCTGATCGCGCTGGGGCCTATTGGACGCACGAAACCACCGATTCGTCCCCCCGCGACGCCGGATTCCGATTCCAGGCCGGGGGTCGTCATTGTGGTTTGCGGCATCGGGGGGATCGATTTTGTGGCCCTCTCTTCGCAGTGGGCTTTGCCACGAGCCGGAGTCCGCCACGAGATCCGCGAATTCTCCTGGACGCACGGCAAGGGAAGGCTGCTGCGCGACCTACAGGACACACAGCACTGCCTTCGCAAAGCCGATGAGCTGGCCGAAGAAGTGCGCAAGATCAAGGCCCAGAATCCGGACCGTCCGGTCTATCTGGTTGGCAAGAGCGGCGGCACGGGCATCATCCTGGCAGCGGCAGAACAATTACCGCCCCAGACATTAGAGCGAGTCGTCCTTCTCTCTCCGGCGGTGGCCCCCAACTATGACCTCCGCCGTGCCCTGCGGGCAACCAGGTACCAGATCGTTTCCTTCTATTCGCCCTACGATCAATTGGTGTTGAACTGGGGAACCAGCCAATTCGGTACCATCGACCGCTATTACGGAGCAAGCGCCGGGCTGCGCGGGTTTGTGATTCCGCCAGATCTCAGTGCGGAAGACCGCGCCCTGTACGATCGACTCGTCCAGGTGAAGTGGAGTCCGGCCATGATCTTAGAGGGGAACCTGGGCGTACACATCGGCACCAGCATGCCGGCGTTTGTGGCGAAGGAGGTCGCTCCTTGGTTGAAGCCTTGAGGACAGGGCTGGTCCCATCGCACGCACCGCCCATTCAGTAGGCATCCGCCGAAATTGCCTCGCCGTTGTTCCGCGTGCAGAGCGCACGCATGACGGTGAGTTCGATGCTGTTGTCGATGGTCCGGCAAGAGCCGTCCATGAACAGGAAGTTGCCGCAACTGGGGTGCGCCGTGTGGAAGCTCGCCGGACTGCCGTTGCTCGCGTTCAACGTATACTGCCGGCTGTGGACCACCACAGCCGTGATGGCCGGCCGCCAGTTCTGGCAGGGCTGGTTCAGGCTCGGGTCGAATGGAGGAATGGGCGGACTCATCTGATTGTAGACTACTTCGGAGAGCGGCACGACTCCCACCCAGCTGCTCTGGACAAAGCCACTATTTCGCTCCCCGACACCAATGGTCATGGATGTCCCATCTGGAATATCCGCGATGCGAACGTGGCTATTGCGGTGAAAGACCCCATTGAATGGCTGATACTCGTAGCAGCCGTACAGCGGATCCGGGTTGGCAGCATTGCCCCCGCCCAGCACACCGACGTAGCTACACAGGGCCGCATCCGTCATCACGGAAGGGGTAGCAGCAGGATCCGGAGGATTGCCGCACGTGGTTAAATTGATGGGACCGGTACCGGTGTCGCTGGGGCAAAGGTACGTCTTCACGGAAGTCTGGCGCGGGATGGCGTTGGCTGGATCCGTGATCGGCAGATCCAAGCGAATGCTCCGGTAGAGGTTTTCCTGCTCCAGGTACGGCAGCATCAGCGCGAAGAAACTCCAGCCGGGACCCTTCTCCAGAGGAAATGCGTTGCAGTTGCCCGCCGGCAAACGCCAGCCTGGGTCATTCAGCGTTGAAATGAACCCTGCAGGGAACGACCGGTACGCATCGTGATAATTGTGCAGGGCCACCCCCATCTGCTTGAGGTTGTTCAGGCATTGCATCCGATTGGCCGACTCTCGGACCTTCTGCACGGCCGGTAAGAGCAGAGCGATGAGCACGCCGATGATGGCGATCACAACCAGCAACTCGATAAGCGTAAAAGCGGAGCGCGTTCGCATGCCACGATCCCTCCTATTTGTTGCTGGGGCGACGGTCAAGTGGTATGGCCATGCCAATTGGTGGTCTATTGTAGTGGCTTGCGGGACAGGAGCCCAAAAAATCCGTGAGGGATCATTTTCGGATCCGGCAGTAGGGAGCTTTCGGATGAATTGGTCAGGTGAAAAGGGTCGCGAACTCTTGTTCAAGGAACTGCGTCAGCCGGCCGCGTAGGGTCAGGAAATCGGCCGCCCACCGCCTTGCCGCTGGGGTCAGGAAACTTCGCCGGTCTCCTTGCCCTCCGACTCGGGTCTCCACGAGCTGTTGGCCGAGAATTTTTTCGGCGTTCTTGATTCGGCCCCAGATGTAGCGGTAGCTTTTCCCGAGGTGGCGCGCGGCTTGTTTGAACGAGCCGGTCCGCTCGACGGCTTGGAGGATTTCCGCCACGCCAAAGCCGAATGCGTACCGACCCCGGCATTCTACCCACACCTTGACGCGGGGGACCAAACGACGCGGTGTCGTTCGCCGTTGGACGTGAGCATGGGACATGGCAGCAATGATTCCTGGATAAATGACGCTTGTCCCTTCGACCGTTTGGTTCCTACTTGGGTCCTGTGGATTCCGTCGCGGAACCATGGCGAAAGAACAGCGGTTGTCCATACCGGTCTGTGCCGAACTCGGCGATCGCCTTCTGGGTCTCGGGGGCCAGGAGAAACGCAGCAAATCTGCGGGCGGCGTGGACGTGCACGTGGGGGTGCTTCTCTGGGGAGACCATGATGACGCTGTAGCGGTTGACCAACAAGGAATCGCCTTCCGAGAGAATGGCCAGCTCGAGCCCCTTGCCCAGGGCAAGGAACGTACCTCGGTCCGTCAGGGTGTAGGCACGCCTTTCGTTGGCCATGCGGAGGACCTGGCCCATCCCCGCTCCGGCACGAAGGTACCAATCCCCCTTGGGCTCGATGCCTGCCGTTCGCCAGATCTCCTTTTCTTTTTCGTGGGTACCGGAGGCATCCCCGCGCGAGACGAAAGGCGACCCCGAGCGAGCAATCCGTGTAAACGCGTCGGCGATCGCCGTCTTTCGGTTGATGCCGGCGGGGTTCGCGGGCGGTCCCACGAGAACAAAGTCGTTGGCCATCACATTCTGACGCTCCATGCCAAACCCCTCGGCCATGAACTTCGCTTCGGCGACGGGATCATGTACCAAGAGCACATCGGCATCTCCCCGGCGGCCAAGCTGGAGGGCCTGGCCGGTTCCCACGGCTACGACCTTCACTTCCATCCCAGTCTGAGCCCGGAAGAGGGGCACGAGCCGATCGAGCAGGCCGCTATCCTGCGTGCTCGTCGTGGTAGCCAAGGTGAGCGTGGTGGCTTCCTTCGCAGAACAGCCGATGGTAAGCAAGCACGCCGCGATGGTGAACAGCCGTAAACACGGAACGGCTGGAGCAATCTTCATCCGTGGTCCTTCCCTCAGTACACCATCTCCCCGCGGAGGAAGGCTCCCGTGCGCGCGTCGACGGGCGACTCAAAGAATTCCTTGGCTGAAGCCACTTCGACCAGATGCCCTTCGAGGAGAAACGCCACTCGGTCGGCCACTCGTCGCGCTTGAAAGAGATTGTGGGTGGCCCAGACGACGGTCGTTTGTTGCTCGCGATGGACAGTTGCAATGGTCCTCTCCACCAATGCTACTCTTGCCGGATCGAGGTTCGCGGTGGGCTCATCGAGCAACAGAACTTCCGGGCGGAGAACCAGGGCGCGAGCCAGGGCTACCAGCTGCGTTTCCCCGCCGGATAGGTTCCGGCATGATCGGGAGGCCAGGGCGCTCAGCTGCAGCGAACCGAGGATCTCGTCCACGTGGGCCGACCTCCGATCACGTCCCCGCAAGTGCAGGCCATATTCTACATTGGTCCGCACCGTGCCGCCCAATAAAACCGGTCTCTGAAATACCAGGGTAATCCGGCGCAGAATCTCCAGCGGTACATTCCGGGACCCGAGCCGACAGTCCGCGAACATGATCTGTCCCGCCGTGGGTGCTTCCACTCCCGCAAGCAGGCGCAGCAGGGTGCTTTTTCCTGCTCCGGTCGGGCCAACCACGCAGAGCATTTCTCCCCGAAATACCTCCAGGCCACCAATTTGGAGTACGGGACTGCCGCCATAGCTCTTGGTCGTCTCCTTGAGATGGTAAAGCCAACGTCTCGTCATGGCAGCGGTTTGCCCTGTAGCCCTAGCCCAACCACGTTTACCAGCAGTGCCAACGACAGCAACCATCCTCCAAGGCCCAGAGCCAGCGCGAACTCGCCTTTGTTCGTCTCAAGGACAATCGCGGTCGTCAAGACTCGGGTTTGCCCCTGGATGTTACCCCCGACGATCAAGGCGGCCCCGACTTCAGAAAGGACCCTTCCGAACCCGGCGGCCACGGCCACCAGGATGCCAGCTCGGGCTTCACGTAAGACCGCCCAGCGAGCTTGCCAGGGACCTGCCCCCAGGCTGCGCACCTGCAGCAGGAGGTCGTCGGGAACGGCCGACACGGCCGCCATCGTAATGCTCGTTACCAGAGGCAGCGCGATGATGCATTGGGCCAGGACCATGGCCTGGGGCGTAAAGAGCCAGTCCAAGCATGCCAAGGGTCCACTCCGGGACAGGAGCAAATACACAACGAGGCCGACCACAACCGGCGGAAGCCCCATGCCCGTATGGACCAGAGCGGTCAACAAGAGCTTTCCCCGGAATTGGGCGAGGGCCAGCCAGGTTCCCAACGGGACGCCGACGAGAACGCTGATGAAGACGGCGGTGCCCGTCACTTGCAGCGACAATCGGACGATGGACCAGAGTTCCAGACTAAGGATGACCATCACGCGGAAGCCTTGACGGCCCTGTGATCAGAGCAGCCGCAGGAGCAAGATCACGTTGCACACGAAACTGACCGCCAGGAAACAGGCCAGGATCACGAGCCACATGCGGCCCCGCGTCTCCTTGGGCGCCAGCATCGTATCGGTCTCATTGTCGGCGTCCCCCTGGGCCAATTCCTTGAGCGTCCCGGCTGCGATCCGCTCACGAACCAATTTGGGCGCTCGGCCATTTCGCAGGCATTCCAGATCCAGAATCAGGTCATCGGCCGACGGATAACGCTGGCGGCGATCCTTGGCCATCATGAACTCCACGACCTCGCCGAGCCCGGACGACAAGCTGGTGTTGAGATGGTCCGGCGGCGTCAACTCCCGTTCCAGATGCGCCTTGAGGACTTCATCCACCCGTGACCCCGGAAACGGCGGCTGGCCGGTGACCATGTGATAGAGCGTCGCGCCCAGGGAATAGATGTCCGCACGGCCATCGATCTCTTCCAGCGGATAGACTTGCTCCGGTGCGATGTAGAACGGAGTGCCGATCGTCATTCCTTTCTCGGCCCGCGACCGCTCCTCGTCGGCGGTTTCCCGGGCCATGCCGAGATCGGCCAGCTTGGCCACACGCTCAGGGGTCAGGATGATATTTGCTGGCTTGATATCCCGGTGAATCAGGCCGCGCCGGTGTGCGTGCCGAAGGGCTTGAGCCACTTGTAAGGCAATTTCCAACGCCTCGTGCTCCGTGTACACCTTGCCTGCTTCCAACTCCTGCTTGATTGTCGTTCCTTCGATGTACTCCATGACGAAGTAATGGATGCTGCCGGCCACACCGACGTCGATGGCCTGGACGATGTTGTTGTGGCTCAGCTTGGCCGCCAAATGCGCCTCCCGGTCGAGTCGCGAGATGAGGTCATGTTTGGCGGCCAAACGCGGATGCAGGATTTTGATTGCGACCAACCGATCCATACTCAGCTGGCGCGCCTTGTAAACGGTGCCCATGGATCCCTGGCCCAGCTTTTCCAGAAGCTCGTAGCCGGGGATTTGCTGGTGGAGCAAGGTGGACAGCTCCTGTTTGGCCCGCTGTCCTTGGTTGGCGGTCAGGAATCCAGCTTTCACGAGGCGTGCCAAGAGCGCGTCCGGTCCGCCCTCCTTCCCGGCGGAAGTACGGCAGCGTTGGACTTCGTCGCGGCTGACCAGCCCGCGGCTGACCAGGGCATGGGCCAGGCGCTCTTCATCCAGCTGTAGCGGACTCACGTCCGCCTTGGCCAGGGGACCGAGATTCGGTTTCGCACTGGGTGAAACCAAGGCAACACCCCTCCTCTAGGGAAAACGCGGTCATCATCGTTTCTACGAACCGGCGCGCTCTACTGTCAACGGCAGTTGCTGGATCAATGCCGCAAGCTGCTGCTCACTGCCCAGAGAAAGGATGGCCCATCCGGATCGTTGAAGATCTGCGGAAAAGGTCAGCGGGTCCTTGCGTGCAGGTCCTGCACCTTGTTACCATGAATGAAATTTGAACCTGGCTTCGCGCTGGCGCGTCGGTTTCAAGGAGGTGCAGGGCGCTCCGGCATGGCGCCCGTGTCTGGTGCCCTACGGAAAGGGAGGGTTATGAATTCGAATCCGAGTTTGGCGCTGGATGCAAGTGTGCTGGTCTTGAATAAGTTGTTCATGGCGATCCACATCATTTCCGTCCGGCGGGCCTTTTGTCTGCTGTGCAAAGATTTGGCCGAGGTCGTAAGCCTTGAAGACGGTCAGTTTGCCACATACGACTTCAATACCTGGCGGGAAGTCAGCGAATACCGCGCCCGTTACTTTCGCCAAGAAGACGATGACTGGATCCGGACGGTCAACAGCGAAATCCAGGTGCCGCGCGTCATTCGCCTGGTGACGTACGAAAAGTTGCCCAAGCAGACCGTGAAATTCAACCGCCGCAATATTTTCGCGCGGGACAATAACCAGTGCCAGTACTGCGGGCGAAAGTTCCCTACGTCGGAGCTGAGCCTGGACCACGTGATTCCGCGCAGCCAAGGGGGCCAAAACGTCTGGGACAACATCGTTTGCGCCTGCGTGAACTGCAACGTTCGCAAAGGCGGCCGGACGCCCAAAGAGGCCCGGATGACCCTAATCCGCAAGCCGGAAAAACCGAAGCGCAGTCCCCTGTTGAACCTCAAGCTGACCCACCGCAAATACCAATCCTGGAAAACCTTCCTGGAAAATGCCTACTGGTCGGTGGAGCTGAAGTAAACGCACCACGAAGGAATGCGAAGTTGGCCATGACAGTGGGTCCGTTCGCCGGCGTGTTGGTGGTGGATTTGACGCGCGTTTTGGCCGGCCCTTTTTGCACCATGATGTTGGCGGAATTGGGGGCCCGCGTCATCAAAGTCGAGCACCCCGACGGCGGTGACGATTCGAGAAGCTTCGATCCATTCGTGGATGGCCAATCCGCTTACTTCGCCTCGCTCAATCGGGGCAAACAGAGCATTGCTCTCGATCTCAAAGCTGCCGATGACCGGGAAGTGTTGTTGGCGCTGGTCCGTCGAGCCGACGTGCTCGTGGAAAACTTCCGCCCCGGCACGATGGAGCACCTCGGATTGGGATACGCCGAGTTGTCCGCGCTCAACCCGCGCCTGATTTATGCCGCGGTCTCGGGGTTCGGCCACAGTGGTCCGTGGAGTCGTCGCCCAGCCTACGATATCATCGTGCAGGCCATGAGCGGGCTCATGAGCGTGACCGGACCACCCGATGGGCCCCCCACCAAGGCCGGGACATCCATCGCCGACATCACGGGGGGCTTGTTTGCCCTGGCGGGGATTGCCAGTGCTCTGTATTCTCGGGAAGGGACCGGCACCGGTCTGAAGGTGGATGTGAGCATGCTGGATGGCCAAATCGCCATTCTGGAACGGCCGGTGGCGCGCTATACCACGACCGGCCGGGCACCGGAACGACTCGGCAACCGGCATCCGTCGATCACACCGTTCGAGCCCTACGAGACCGCCGATCGGCCGCTGATCATCGCCGCTGGAAACAACGCGCTTTTCCTGCGCTTATGCCGGGCACTCGGCCAGTCGGAGTTGGCCGCCGATCGGCGCTTTGCAACCAATCGGGACCGCAATGCCCACGCCGACGACCTGAAGCAAACGCTGGAGGCGGTGTTGCGGACGGCACCGGCAGCTCACTGGCTGAGCATCTTGGAAGCAGAAGGGATCCCCTGTAGTTTGATCCATACCGTCGCCGACGCCGTCGAACACCCTCAGGTCAACGCTCGAAACATGATCATCAGCGCAGGCGGCCTGCGCATGGCCGGCAATCCGATCAAGCTGAGTGCCTTTCCCGATCCGTCAACCCGCAGCGCGGCGCCGGATCTCGATGCCGATGGCGCACACATTCGACAGGAGTTCTGTCCTGGTTCATTTGGTGGCGGTTCGTAGGACCGCGCGGGAGTGTGCCCAACACGCTTCTACGAACCGTCCCGGAATGGGCCCATGAATCCGAGCCGCTCAAACCAAACATTTATTTCAGGGGCAAACACAAGGTCCGTCTGTTCGGTTGGAGCAATCCTTCTTCGGACGGATTCCGCGGCCGGCCCGATGGTGCTTGTTTGCGGCACCGGAGCACTCAAGGGCACAGCAACACCGGCAGAGTGCCCGCTCGCATCAACGCTTGCTGTTCCAGGGGTTTTCCCAGGTTCACCAGCAGTTCCGAAGCCAGAAACAGAACTCAGAGCCTGCACCGTCCGCAAAAAGTTCATGCCATCAAATCCGCCGATGGCGTAAACGTGGCCATCGAAACCCAGGGCCGCTGCCAGGAAATCGCGGGCGGTGGGCATGGGCGTTAGGATGGACCAGGTGTTGCTGAATGGGTTGTACGCCTCCACGCTGTTGGTCGGGCTGGCAAAGGAGTTGCTACCGGTGCTTCCACCAAGAACAAGGAGACGGCCATCGGAGCCGAGGACGGCTGCCGCTCCCCAACGCGGGGTGGGCATCGGAGCTACGATGGTCCACGAATGCGTGGTTGGACTGTACGCCTCCACGCTATTGAGAACGCGACCGGCTCCATCCATTCCACCGAAGACATAAATTCTGCCATCAGGCCCCTTGGCGGCCGCAGGTCCCATTCGCGCGATGTGCATGCCGGTCACCGGGGACCATGTATCGCTCCCCGGCGTGTATGCTTCCACGGTGTTCACGGCACCCACAGTCGTGTTGTTGATGGTACCGCCGAGGGCGTAGATTCGGCCGTCGGAGCCGGTGGCACCTGCCACATAACTGCGGGCAGTGATCATCGCGGCGGCGGTGGTCCAGCTGCTGCTCCCGGGGAGGTACACCTGGAGCGTCCGGACAACATTTCCCAGCGCATCCTTCCCGCCGAAAGCGTAAATCCGCCCATCGAAGCCTGCCGCGGCCGCCAACGCCGTGCGCCCGGTCGGCAAGCTAGCCACAGATGACCAGGTATCGGAGCCCGGGCGGTATGCCTCCACCGTGCTCAGGGCCACGCTCGCATTGTTGGAACCCCCGATGGCATAGATCCGGCCATCGGAGCCGGCGGCGCCGGCGAGGAAGCCACGGGCTGTTGGCATCGGGCTCACCGTGGTCCAGAGTCCCGCCGCCGGAACCATCGAAATGGTGTATTCCGCAATCTGCGTTCCCCAATCGAAGTTCGACCCGCTGCTGTCGAACTGGTATTGATTGGCGGACCAGAAATTGGCGGGGGCAGCTGGATCGTATTCCGTGGCACTGTAGTCGCCGCCCCGGAGCGTGTTGGTGGTGGGCAGCACGCCGGCCTTGACGAGGATTGGTGGTTGCAACGTGTTCAGCGCGTCTGTGGCCACTCGTCCGGTGACCGCCATTGATGTCGCTTGCGTGCCACTGTTCTCCAAGAAGGTCAGGGCGATGCTGTCGGCTGAATTGATCGCGATCGAGGGGTAGGAAGTGCTGATGTCCCCGCCCAGGTTGATGTCGCCTTGCTGCAAGAGCGACGGCGTACCGGCGAGCGGTGCGTTGATCTCATACCAGCGGGCCAAGTTTAAGTCGCCGACGCCGACATTGCCGGACCCAACCAGATGCTGCGTGGTTCCGTTATCGATCCAGTCCGCGCTCAAGAGACGGTCGTCGATCTCGTTGGTCAAGCCGGGGACGCCGGGACTGTTGCTGTAAGGAATGACCGTGAGCGTAGTCGCGTGAAACGTCCCCGGCCCGGAAAGGTAACCGCTCTGTGTGAGGACGTTGATCGTGGTCGAGACGTTGCCGGTGCCGGTGCTCTGGAGGAAGTATTCCAGATTGCCGGCGGTTTCATGATGCATGCGGGCCGGAATCAGAATGTGTCGCTCGTCCCCGGTGGCAACCACGGTTTGCTGGATGACAGGCGGCCCGCCAGCCAGAAGCGATGCCTTGGAAATGGCCAGGATCAGGTTGTGGGTGAAGCCGAAGAAGTTGAACTGGTTCGTGGAGATAAAGACCGCGTCGCGGTTCCAGCCCATCTTGGGGAAGTCAGGGACTTGCGTGCCGCCCTCGTTTACGGAGTTGATCTTGAACACATTCCAGTCCGGAGCCCCCAGGCTCGTGGGATTGCTGGTTTTGGAAACAGCGAAATCAATCGTGCTGGTCGCGCTGAAGCCAGGGTTTCCTTCGATGACTTCCAGATAGAAACGGCCAGCTTGATCATCGTAGAGGACATACGGGTCCGTGAAGCGGTCGCCAAGGGTGAAGATTGGGGAGAAGAATTGCCCGAACGGAATGGGGCCAACGCGGGCACCTCCTTGCTTGTCGGTGAGGGTGATCGAAAAATTGACAGCTCCGATGATCGTGTTGGGTCCCGCGGCCATCATGGTGTCGGGCGGCGTTACGCCGGCACCCTGAACGGCCAATGCTTGGTTGAAGTTAATATCGGGGATGCTCTGTAGCAAACTAACGGACGGCAGAAGTCGATCTTCCAGAGACTCCACCGACAGACGTGCGCCGGCCGGCCTGGGTTGTGGGCCACGAATTTTGCAGCGTGTCCGGGCAAAGAGCGGGAGCATCATGCGCGGAACCTTCCTCACGCCGTACAGAGATAATCTACGCTCTGTTTCGCGGCGGTTCGCAAAACCGCGGGGTAGCCCACGCGGTCAGGAGCAGGGGAAAAGCGGAAAGCAGTCGACAAGACAAACCACAAAGACGCGTCAGGCGCGACGTTGTGATTTCCTAGACTACCACGCCCGGGGAGACCGTCAAGCGCAAAATCGGCGTTCGTTTTGAATCGGCTCCAGCGGTGAGCGCGGAGACCTACGATCCGGCTGGTTTTGAGTTCAGGCCATATTCATGCTCATCAAGAATTCGGCGTTGGACTTAGTTTTGCGGAGGCGCGAAGTCAACAGTTCCATCGCTTCGACAGGGTGCATGTCGGCCAAAACTCGGCGTAGAGTTCGGACACGATCCAGCTCATCGGGGTGCAAGAGCAGTTCTTCCTTGCGGGTGCCGGAACGATTGATGTCAATTGCCGGCCAGATGCGTTTATCGACCAGGCGGCGGTCGAGGTGCAGTTCCATGTTGCCGGTGCCCTTGAACTCTTCGAAGATGACCTCATCCATGCGGCTGCCTGTATCGATGAGCGCCGTGGCGAGGATCGTCAGGCTGCCCCCTTCTTCGACGTTGCGGGCCGCCCCGAAGAAGCGCTTGGGCTTCTGCATGGCGTTCGAATCGAGACCGCCGCTGAGCAGCTTGCCGCCGGATGGAGCTTCGGTGTTGTGCGCCCGCGCCAGGCGGGTAATCGAATCGAGTAACAAAATTACATCCCGGCCGTCTTCCACGAGGCGTTTTGCCTTTTCCAGGGCGATATCGCTGACATGGACGTGCTCAGAGGATGGCTCATCGAAGGTGCTGGCAACGACTTCGGCTGTTGGTCCGGCAACCGTGCGAACCATGTCCGTCACTTCCTCCGGCCGCTCATCGATGAGCAAGACAATGAGGTAACACTCGGGATGGTTGTGGCGTACCGCCAGGGCGATTTTCTGAAGCAGAACCGTTTTCCCCGCCCGCGGCGGCGAAACGATCAGGCCACGCTGTCCCCGGCCGATCGGCGTCACCAGATCGACCACGCGCATGGGCAGCTCTTCGCCGCTGGTCTCCAAGACCAACCGGCGGTCCGGGTGCAACGGCGTCAGATCTTCAAAGACCGTGGCCGAGGTCTTCTCCTCCGGCGCCCGGCCGTTGATCGCTTCGACCTGCATCAGGGCGAAATTCTCCTGCCCTTCTACAGGCAGGCGGATCGGGCCCTCGACCACCAAGCCCGTGCGCAGGCCGAGCCGGCGAATCTGGCTCGGGGAAACATAAATGTCTTCGGGCGAGGCCAGGTAGTTGTGGGCGGCGCTGCGCAAGAATCCGTACCCGTCGGGCAGCACTTCCAGCGTGCCCGAACCACGGACCACTTCGCCACGCTCGATCTGGCGGCGAACGATGGCAACGATCAGATGGCCGCGGTTCATGCCGGTATGTTCGGCAATGCCCTCCCGTTCGGCCAAGGCAAATAGTTTTGGCATGGGCAAACGATATAGATCATCGAGACGCGCAAGGCTCCGGTTAGTGGTCGTGGTCGTCTGGGCCGACTGGGTCACCGGTTCCACGGCTTTCCGGGGCGCCCGCTTGCGGGTCACATTCCCGGTCCCATCGTCGCTGCGAGCGACGGACATGATGCGTTCCTCCTTACTCACAAAACGTTATCAGGGCATTTGTTGTGTTGCTTGCCGCTTCGTGCTCACCCGCATGCCCAACTAACAGATGTCCAGCGGCAGGGGTGCCCAAGGTGATGCACGGTTCGCTGACAGTAGACCTTCTCAATCCTGATGGATGGACTTCCTCAAGGAAGCAAGATGCCGAGCGACCATCGCAAAAAGGCTTACAAAGCGGGGCAGGAACCGTACACTCCGAGTTCCGGACACCGGTTTGAAACTTCCTCTTGGGAAAGCCACTCAATGCGAAAAAGTGCAGTCAACGAAGAGTCACCCGTCTGGGCGGGCAACTCTTTTCTTTATTCTATCATGGACAGCCGTTCTTTCCAGCGCGATTCTTGGTAATCTTTCCCTTTCGCTTGATGGGCACCGTTGAGCCCCGATCGGGAACTGAGGATTTCGGATGAGCCAGCACACATCAGGTCGCGCCGCATCGTCGCACGGCCTTCGAACTTCGCGGGGCCGGTCGCTCCCATTGGGGGCCACGGCCCTGGC
>Ga0070734_10002450_pt1 | contig 22444 bp, 16 predicted proteins | sample Coa_R1_8_FD_66444 | JGI IMG/M metagenome (GOLD analysis project Ga0070734, IMG submission 66444) | Surface soil microbial communities from Centralia Pennsylvania, which are recovering from an underground coalmine fire - Coalmine... | ecosystem: Environmental > Terrestrial > Soil > Unclassified ...
TGCTCTTCTACGATGCCACGGGAAAACTGGTGGCCACCGGCACCACGACTCTCAATCCCAATCAGACGTATACGATCTCTGCCAAGATCGGTACAGGCACCAATGCTCCGTACGAAGTCCGGATCAATGGCAATGTCGAGTTGAGTGGGACTGCCAATCTGGGAGCCGGCAACAATGGCAGCATCAAGCTCGGTGGGGGCAGCGCCTACACCACCAACTACTACTACGACGATGTCGCCATCGCCGCCAACGGCTACCCCGGTGGCAATGCTCCGCCTCCGGGTGGTGCAGCGACGGTGCTCTTGATCAGCCAACCCCAGGCGGTCGTTTCCAACGGCACGGTGGGGACGGTTCAGACCTCGGCAACCGGCAGCACTCTTTCCGCTGCCATTCCAGTCCTGCTACCGAAGCAATCTTTGTTCCAGCAGGCTTCGGTGCAAGATCCGCTTACCTCGTGGCAGCCGGTCGTGAATGCTGAGATGGCAGCCGTGGATTCGTTCTTCGCCAATTGGGAGAACGGCCTAGGCAATCACCGCGGCTTCTAGAAGGACCGAGAACGATTCCATCCCACCAACCCGAAGCGTTTGTGAGGCCAACTCGCGGGCGCTTCGGGTTGGTGTGCGCTGGCCCCCTCAAAGAAGACCGCGCAGGGTAATTTCGAGATAACGGTTGATCAGGGGCGGCGTCAGCCTGGAAGGCTCGGCATCCAAGACCTGGGCACCCATCTGCCGTAGCCGCTCGAGAACCTCACGTCGTTCGTGCAGGAGTTCTACCGCCGCCGTTTTGCGAAAGCCCTCGAAAGCGTCAACCGGATGACTACGTGCAGCCTGTTCCAAAAGCGGATCCTTGAGGGCTGCGAACAGCACCAGATGGCGCCGCGCAGCCAGGTGCAAATGGGCGATCATATCCGCGGCCGTCTGAGCATCGACAAAATCGGTCAGCACGATCAGCAAAGCCCGCTTGGGAAAGCGCGCCGCCAACAGCCGCAAGCATCGACCATGATCGGTCTCCGTAAAATCTCCGCGCAAATCGTACAGGGCCTCCGTGATCAGACGAATCTGAGCGCGGTGCACGCGCGGCACGACCCAGGCATGGACATCATGGGAAAACGTGCACAGGCCAACCCGGTCGCCACGCGCCAGGGCCACATAGGCCAGCATCAAGGCCGTGTTGACGGCATGGTCCAGCTTGCTGGCCCCGGCGGTTTCCGCATTCATGAGACGGCCGCTGTCGACCAAGAGCAGGACGGTCTGGTTACGCTCGGCTTCCTGGTTGCGGACAATCATCTTGCTCCGCCGCGAGGTCGCTTTCCAGTCGATTAAGCGGAGATCGTCGCCATCCACATATTCCCGCAGCGACTCGAACTCCCAGTTCCCGCGCACACGGACCTTACGGATTCCGAGCATTTCCAGCCGGTTGGCGCGGGCCAGCAGATGATACCGCTCCAGATTCACCAAGTTGGGGTACACCCGGGATTGTTCCGCCGCGGCCACCGACTCTTGCCGCTCCCATAGGCCGAGCAGGGATCGATAGCGAACGTGAATGGCCCCCCAGGAGAAACTCCCCCGCGTCCGTGGTTTTACACGGAACTCCCAGCGCTGTTCGCCGGATGCTGGCACGATGCCCGTCAATTCCTCCGTTTCGGTGGTGAAGGTATCCGGCACACTATCCCGGATGCGGACGTGCAGCGGCACCGAACTGCGATTACGGATCAGGACAGCCACGGAACACGGGGATAAAACCGACAGCCGATCCGGCGTGATGCGGGTTGCATCCAACGCCTCCGCACCGGGCGTGATCAGCCAATCGAGCAAGGCAGCAGCGCCCAAGAGGAGATCCACCGTCAGCACCAGAAGGGCTGCCCCCGGATAAACCAATGCTCCCAGCGAGGCCACCGCGACCGCCGCTCCCCACAGTACCAGCCGTCGCGACGGAAGCGGAATCATCGCGGGATCTCCACGCGGTCCAGGATTTCCTCGAGGACATCATCTGGCGTAAAGCCATCCACTTCGGCACCGGGCTTGAGCAAGAGCCGATGCCGCAATACCGGTTTCGCAACTGCCTTGAGATCGTCGGGCAGAACGTGACCTCGTCTTTGAAAGGCGGCCCGCGCCTTGGCAGCCATCAGAACCATGAGCCCGGCGCGGGGGCTGGCCCCGACTTCGACTTTCAGATTTTCGCGCGTGCCGCGCACCAGCCGGCACAGGTAGCTCAATAATTCCTCGCGGATGGTGCGGACGCGGATCTCTTCCTGAGCCGCGAGCAGTTCCTTTTCGCCGCCGACACGCTCCAGGCCGAACCGATCCAGGTCTTCGACACGCAGGCTTTGCTGATGCGTTCGCAGGATGGCAATTTCTTCTGCTTCACCGGGGTAACTCACCAGCACTTTCATCATGAAGCGATCGAGCTGGGCCTCGGGCAGGGGATAGGTCCCTTCTTGCTCGATTGGATTTTGCGTGGCGAAAACGGTAAAGACGGTCGGCAGTCGATAGGTGGTGCCATCAACCGTTACCTGCCGCTCCTGCATGGCCTCCAGAAGGGCCGACTGCGTCTTGGCTGGGGCCCGGTTGATCTCGTCGCCCAGGATGAACTGGGCGAAAACGGGGCCCGGGCGAAATTGGAAGGCTTGCTGATGCGGATCGAACACATTGGTACCGAGAATGTCGGCGGGCATCAAGTCCGGGGTAAACTGAATGCGCTTGAACGCGCAGTCGAAGAGGTGGGCCACCACGCGGATGAGCAGGGTCTTGGCCGTACCGGGGATCCCTTCGAGGAGCACATGGCCGCCAGCGAAGAGACAAACCAAGATTTGCTCGATCGCCTCCTCATGCCCGACGATGACCTTGCCGATCTGCTTGCGCGTTGATTCGTAGAGTCTACCGATGGTGTCGTCCATTGAAGAACTCATCGTATGCGTTTTCCAGTTCGTGCAGGGCTTTGACGAAATCCAATTTGTTCGTTCTGGAGGGAAGCACTCCCGCCGCCAGCAAGCGACGAAAGCGGTCGAGGCGGACCGGCCGGCGGCGTTCGGCCTCCTGCAAAATCCGCTCGCCTGGTACGCCGGCCGCTAAGCCTAGCTCGCGTCCCATCTCCTGGACGAGGTCTTCCCAAGCGGTGCGATAGGCATCCGCATAATCGCCTTTGCGTTCCAGCAAGCTGGCCATGGCATCCAAAAACTCCTCCTTCGATCGCCGCCGCACAGAGCCGGCCGGGCGCAGATTTCCGAACCGCGGGGCGAACCGCCACAAGACCAGCCCCAGGAGCACCAGGCCCTGAAGTGTGACCCAAAGGGTCGGCGGCTCGAACAACAGCTCAGTCACTCCGGGGCGCTCGTGCATTCCGTGGAAATACTCATCAAAGGCCAGCTTGCCCGATCTTCCGCGGAACGCGTTCTCGACCAGCCGGCACAGGAGCACGGCGTTATCCGCTCGCCGGAGCTGGTCGTTGGTCAGAAACTCCGGGCGATTCACTAACCAGATCGCTCCCTGGCCGTGCGTGTACACGGTAACCACGGGCTCCTCGCCCGCTTTCGCCCAGACTTCACCGGAATGTCCCGGCCATTCGACCTCGACCGTGCCTCCCGCGAGATGAGCAATCCCCCCTCCGGACGCCGATTCTTCCCCGTCGCTGCGTTTTTGGATCTTCAGGTTCATTCCCAATCCCTTGGCGAAGTCCTCCTTGTCCACGGCCAAGATGACGAGCCCTCCCTCTCGAACCCACACATCCAGCAAGTTCGCTTTGTCCAGGGAAGCGTTCGGAAACAAAACCAATCGGACCGCATCGCCCGTGGGCCGTTTCGAGCGGACGACCGGATAGCCCAGCTCCTCCAGCAGGAGATACGCAGCGCGGAACCCGTCGGAGGAGGCATCGTAACTCGTGCGGACTTTGGCCTCCTCTGGTGGTTTGCCGAACACCAGCGCCAACCCCATCAACATCAGAATAGTGGCTGCGGGCACAGCCCACCACAGTTTGGCCAACCGATCGTCAACCGCCATCCGCGCCCCCCCCGGATTCGTCTCCTTCATTTCAGGCTTTGGTACAGCGCCAGGCACTCTTGATACCGCGCTTCATCCGTCGGCCGCTGTCCGTACCAGTGATCATCCAGCGTATCCACAAACACGGCCAATTCGCTCCGTACCTCAGGACGGTCGGCGAATAAGGACAGATACTCCCGATTGGTATAGGCGTTCTGGAAACCGACTCGTCCATTCTCATCGTAAGCATAGACGAGGGAGAGGAAGAGAAAACGAATCGCCTCGGTGAAATCACGCTCGGCGGCGCGGCGCTGGGCTTCTTCCCAATAGGCCAAGGATTGACGGCGTCGCTTCTCTTGGGCCACGGCCGCCTCCTGAAGGCTTGTCCCTCCCGCCAGCATGCGCCGGATTGACCAACCAATGTGGATGCCCAGAAGCAGCAACAAGAGCAGGCAGCCCACGAGCAACAGCCAGAAAAGGATGGGATTGGCATTCCGCAGCGCACCGAGCCAGGCGAACAGGCGCGCCAGCTGCTCGGCGAGCATCTCGGAAAGCGTTTTTTCGTGCTGCGAGAACTCGGGACGTGCCAGCACCTCCTTCAAGCGTCGGCGGATTTCCGGCTCGGTGGGCTGCAGGCCCGCGGCCAGAGCGAACCTCGGCCACAGCAAGCAGGCCCCGGCGATCCAGTGCGACACATGGGAGCGATCAATCATGATCATGACGGAGCAGCCTGTTGCCGGGCCGCCAGCTCAAGATCAAACCCTTCTTTGCGGATGCGGAGGTCGAAATAGAGAAGGGTGAAACAAATGGCGCTATAGGTTTGGACGAGGAAATTGATTAACGTGTTCAGCACAATGTGAATTGCTTGATTGCGGAAGTTGGGAATCGCCCGCAATCCGGCCGCAGTCGGCACCAATTCGGCGCTCGGCAAAACGCGCTGGAGCGCCCCGATGGCCGCGCCGGAAAGAAACCCAATGACCAAGAAGAGCATAAACATCCCAAACACCCGCCATCGATAGCCACTGGTCAGCTCCTTGCTGCGGGCCAGGGCCTTTTCCCCCTTGAGCCCTTCCACGATCACCACTTGGCCGACAAAGACATACCAAACCGCGAAGAGAAGTCCCGGCGCGATGCAGCAGAGACTTCCGAACATGATGAGGAGACCTGCGAGCAGCGAAGCGAACAACACTCTTCCAAAACGATGGAGGGCGAACCGGAGGGCCTCTCCCATCTCGGCACGCTGATCGATGAACTCCTGGGCAATGATGTGAAGGATGGCAGCGGTGGCGATCGGCTGAAGAATCGTCGTTAACAGGAGCGCGGCCAGGCCCCCGGCCAGCTGTTGCAATTGCACGGCAGGCAAACTTTGGGGCTGCCCTCCTTGTAGGAGCGGGATCGCAAGCTCAACCAGCAGGATCGGACACAACACCAACAAATCGACGGCATAGTACGTCGGCAAGCGGGCCCGCAGCAGCTTCAGGCCGCGGTCCAGGATGTCGCCAACCGACATGGCTCCGATTTGAATTTTCATGGCCGTGCAGGGGCTCCCAGCTAAAGGTTTAGGCAGCCAGTCGGCTTGCCGATTGAGGCAGGGCTGCCGTCGGCTCATGACGGGAATTATCGGCTCAGCTCGGCCAGTCTTCAAGGCAAAGGTTGTTTGGCGCGTTCATTTTTGCTGCGTTGCAAACCGGGGGATTCCCTTCTATAATGGTTGGATTACGGCCAATTTCGGAGTGCGCAACGGGCCACGCGGTCCGGGCGTTCTCTGCCCGGGTGCCGTGAGCGAGTGTGATCATGTTCGAAAGCGTGCAACGGGGCCTCAGCGAGGCCCTCAAAAAGCTGCGCGGCCGCGGCCGATTAACCGAAGCGAATGTGCGCGACGGCTTGCAGGAGGTCCGGAAGGCGCTGCTCGACGCCGACGTCAATTTCACGGTGGCCAACGAGTTCATCCAGCGGGTCACCGAAAAATCGCTCGGCCAAGCCGTCTTACGCACCATCGATCCCAGCGAACAAATCGTCCGCATCGTTTACGAAGAGCTGGTCAATCTGATGGGCCCGGTGGATCACCATTTCCGCTTCGCCAAGGATCGGCCGACGATCCTCATGCTCTGTGGCCTACAGGGTAGCGGGAAAACGACGACCGCAGGGAAGCTGGCCCTGACCTTGCGGGAGCACAACCGCAAGCCGCTCCTGGTTGCCGCCGACTTGCAGCGTCCGGCCGCCGTCGAACAGCTCAAGGTGCTCGGTGAGCAGATCCAGGTTCCCGTCTATCAGGAATCCGGGTCCAATCCGATCGATGTATGCCGCAATGCCGCCGCGTACGCCAAGCGCACCCTCCTCGACACAGTCATCCTCGATACCGCCGGCCGGCTTCACATCGCCGAAATGCCGATGGACGAGCTCAAGCAGATCGATCGCCTCGTCCGTCCGGATGAAGTGTACCTTGTCGTCGATGCCATGACCGGCCAGGATGCCGTCAATAGCGCCAAGGCATTCAATGAGGCCCTCGACCTCAATGGCGTTATCATGACCAAGCTCGACGGCGATGCCCGCGGTGGGGCCGCACTGTCGATCAAGGAAGTTACGCGGGTACCGATCAAGTTTGTCGGCGTCGGCGAAAAGCTCGATCGTCTGGAAGAGTTCCATCCGGAACGGATGGCCCAGCGCATCCTGGGCCAGGGCGACCTGATGGGGCTCATCGAGAAGGTCGGCCGGGTGCAACAACAGCTCAGCAAGGAGGAACTGGAAAAGCAGCAACAGAAATTGGCGGCCGGTGATTTATCGCTCGAAGACTTCCGCAAGCAATTCGAGCAGCTCCAACGCATGGGAATGAAGGATGTGCTGAACAGCATGCCGGGGATGTCGGATATGCTGCCGGAAGGAGAAGATCCGGAACAGGCCCTCAAACGCATTCAAGGCATGATCGATGCGATGACGAAGGAGGAAAGACGCAATCCCGATATCATCGACATCAGCCGCCGGCGACGGATTGCCGCGGGAAGCGGCACGGAACCGCATGAAATCAAACAATTCCTCGGTCAGTTTGACCAGGTTCGGACGTTGTTCCGGCAAATGGCCAAGATGAGCCTTTGGGATCGGATGAAGATGATGACCGGTCTGGGTAAGATGGGGGCATTCCAGCCGGGATCCAAATTACAGCTCAAGAGCAAAATCGGTACGGGGCATCGCAAGAGCGCCAAGGAACGGGCAGAGGATCGCAAGCGGAAACGGAAACAGGCTCGGCGCGGCAAACGGGACAGGGACAACGATTCTCCGGACAAGGGCCCGGGCGGTCACTGGCCCGGTCGTTAAGGGAAGGCTCCGTCCGTCCGTGGCAAGGGTTAATGGATGGCGGACCATTGGCACCGTCAAGAAAGGTAGACCCGTGGCAGTTCGTATTCGTATGAAAAGACTGGGACGCAAACATCGCTCGTATTTCCGCATTGTGGCCATCGATGGCAGGCAGCCGCGCGACGGTCGCATCATCGAAGAACTTGGGGCCTACGATCCGATGGTCAAGAACACCGACGAACGGGTCCACCTCAAGCCCGAACGGATCAAGTATTGGTTAAGCGTCGGCGCCAAGCCCTCAGAAAGGGTGGAGATTCTCTTCAAGAAGTACATGGCCAAGTTCGAACAGCAAGGCACGGCTGCGGGTTCGGCCCCCACGACGGCGGCGGCCCCGAGCGCGTGAGGCATGCGTTTTGATGTCTTGACGTTGTTCCCGGAGATTTTCCAGGGCTACCTCAGCCAGAGCATCCTGAAGTTGGCCTTGGGGCGCGGTCTGGTGGAAATCCACCTCTGGAATCTCCGCGATTGGGCCAAGGGAAAACATAAGAGTGTCGATGACCGGCCGTTTGGGGGTGGCCCTGGCATGGTCATCATGCCCGAGCCGGTTTTTGCCGCCGTTGAGGCGGTGAGGCCGCTCGCAAACGATCCCGGCGCCCTGATCCTGCTGACGCCCGCTGGAGAGCGCTTGACACAGGCTGTGGTCCGAGAGTTGGCCGACCACCGCCGTTTGCTCTTGCTGTGTGGTCGATACGAAGGGTTTGATGAGCGCATCCGCTTGGGTTTGCGGCCCCGCGAGATTTCGATTGGCGACTTCGTCTGCAACGGCGGCGAAGTCCCGGCCATGGTCGTGATCGACACGGTGGTTCGCTATGTGCCCGGCGTGCTGGGCGATGCGGCTAGCGTGACGGAAGAATCCCATAGCGACCCCGGCCGGCTGGAATATCCTCAATACACCCGCCCGCGGCTTTTCCGCGACATGGCGGTGCCGGAGGTGTTATTGAGCGGCGATCATGGGGCGGTCGCCCGCTGGCGGCGCGAACAATCGGAGGCCCGGAGCCAAAATGCCCCGGGCAGTTCCTCCAAGACCGATTCGTCGGAGAGGAAGGAAGGTTATCATGAAAAATAGACTGTTGGCCCTGGTCGAGGACGCGGCGGCAAAGAAAGACATCGTCGAGTTTCGCATCGGCGACCAAGTCGATGTGCACCAGCGCATTCTCGAAGGCCAAAAAGAACGCATTCAGGTGTTTAGCGGCGTGGTCATCGCCCGCCGCGGCGAAGGGATGCGTGAGACGTTCACCGTTCGCCGCATTGTCCAGGGCGAAGGCGTCGAGCGCATTTTCCCCTTGCACTCACCCAAGATTGCCAAGATTGAAGTGAAGCGTACGGGACATGTCCGCAGGGCCAAGCTGTATTATCTCCGTCAGCGTGTCGGCAAGGCCACCCGGCTGCGCGAACGCCGGATCAAGATCAGCGAGAACGGCGCCGTGGGCAAGACCAAACCCGCAGCGGAAGTTCCCCAAGAATGAGAAGGAATCGCACCTGGAAGGGCGGAGGTGGTTGTGTCTGCCGAGTCCCTGGCGCGCAGGCCGTGGTGGCGACGCTGGTTCGGCAACCGCTCCGAGCGGGCGGCCGCCCGGTTTCTCCGGCGCCAAGGCTACCGGATCGTGGCCCGCAACGAGCGTTCCTTGCAAGGCGAGCTGGACCTGGTGGCCCTGGACCGGGGACAGGTCGTCTTTGTGGAGGTGCGCTCGACCGGCACGGCGGATCTGACCCGGACCGCCGCTTCGGTTGATCTGGCCAAACAACGCCGCCTTACGGACCTGGCGGTGCACTTCCTCCAACTGCATGGCTTGCTCGATCATCCCGCCCGTTTCGATGTGCTCCTCTTGAGTTGGCCCGCAGAGCGGAAGGAGCCCGTGATCTGCCACCATCGCGACGCCTTTGAAGCGGTCGGACGTTTCCAGATGTACCGATAGCCTTCGGAAAACGCCTCAACTGTGAAAACCGTTGAAGAGCAATGGACCCTGATCTGCCGCGGGGCGGAACAAATTGTTCCGGAAGCCGAGCTGCGCCAGAAGCTGGAGCGGAGCGTCAAGACCGGCAAACCGCTGCGCATCAAGTATGGAATTGACCCGACGGGGATTGATGTCCACCTGGGCCACACCGTGCCGCTGCGCAAGCTCCGCGTCTTTCAGGAACTGGGCCACCAGGCGGTTCTGATTATCGGCAATTACACGGCCCTGGTCGGCGATCCCAGCGGCCGCGACCAGACGCGCGCCCGCTTGACGGCCGAGCAGGTCGAAAACAATGCGCGCGACTATCTCAAGCAAGTCAGCAAGGTGATCGATATTTCCCGGACCGAGGTCCGACACAATGGGGACTGGTTCAGTCGATGCTCGTTTCTCGACGTGATCAATCTCATGAGCAAGATCACGGTGCAGCGCATGCTGGAACGTGACGATTTTACGGAGCGCCGCCAGGCCGGCACGGCGATTTATCTGCATGAATGCTTGTATCCGCTCATGCAAGGTCAGGATAGCGTGGAGATTCAGGCGGACGTCGAGCTGGGCGGCAGCGAGCAATTGTTCAGTCTGATGGTCGGTCGGGACTTGCAGCGGGACGCCGGTCAGGAACCGCAAGTCTGTTTGACCCTACCGATCTTGCGCGGTCTCGACGGCAAACGGCGGATGGGCAAGAGCCTGGGAAATTACATCGGTGTCGCAGAGCCGGCGTATGACATGGTCGCCAAGACCATGAGTATCCCGGATGAACTGCTGCGCGAATGGTTCGAGTTGTTGACAGATCGGTCGGTGGAGGAAATCAGCCAGCTGATCGCCGGAAATCCGATGGAGGCCAAGAAAACGCTCGGCCGAGATATTGCCAGTTTTTACTATGGCCAGGCTGCCGCCGAAGCAGCGGCCGCCGAATGGAGCCGCCGCTTTTCGCAGCGGCAAGATCCGACGGACATCCCCACCGTGGCAATTCCATCCACAGAGCTAAGCGATGGCAAGATCTGGATCTGCAAATTGCTCGTTACACTGGGGCTGACAAAGAGCAATAACGAAGCGCGGCGGTTGGTGCAACAGGGCGGAGTCACCATCGGACCGGATCGGGAGAAGGTCGCGGACCCGACGGCCAACATCGCGGTGACGGATGGCTTGATTGTGCGAGCCGGCAAACTTCAGGTGGTGCGCGTGCAAGTCAAATGAGCCAGTCCATCAGGCCGGCGCCAATCCATCTATAACCCCCTCGTGAAAATTGGTATAGTAGTCCGTATCAAGGATGCGCACCCTGAGCCAATTGCGTAGGCGGGCTTTGTCATGACCGAGAATCGGTTATGTTGACCATTGTGCGCTCACCGTTGCCCAGCAGCCAAGGCACCGCGGCTTCGCTGCCCGCAGCGATCTCCGCCCTGCTCAAGCGGCTCGGCGAGCAACCGCACCGCTGTCAGGGGATCGTGCCCACGAGCCGCCGCTGCCGGGCTCTCTTGCGCGACTGGTTGCGACCGGAAGGCGGCTCCGCGGCCTTGTTGCCCGGTCTGCACACGCTCAAGAATTTCACGGCGCAGATTCTGGAATACAGCCCCAAGCAGCAGCCCCAAATCAGCGGGACGGAACGGCTGCTTCGCCTGGCCCGGGCCTGGCAAGAAGTGATGCGGCGACCCGCCGGCGGCGGGCTGCTCCGGCAGCTCGACCGGTTCCTCCGCGATTGGCAAGCCTGTCATCTCGACCTCCCCTCCAAACCGGCCAGTATCGCAGAACGCATTATTCATCGCTATGGAACTGATCTCGAGGCTGACCAGCGCCTCGATTATCATGCCGCCCTCCGCTTGGCCGTCCATGAAATCTCCGATCCGGACAGCTGGCCGAACCGCCTTTTCGTGGACCGAATGGATCTGGTACTGATGGATGGGTTTCATCGCCTGGAGCAATTGGAACTGGAGTTGGTCGCTGCGCTGGCGCGGCGCTGCGATGTCCTGGCCTGGTTGGTCGGGGTTCCGGGACAACGATCCTGGAAGGTGCTGGAATCCGCCGTGCTGCGCTTGGCCGAGCGCGATCCCGAACTTCTGCTTATCGATCATGTGCCGGAACCGGCAAGTCCGTTCGCGCGTTTGGGCCGCAGCTTGTTTCCCGCCGATGGAGTCCGCCCGGCACCGGGTGAGCCGTTGCCGGGACTCTTCCGGCTGAAGGCTGCCGACAGCACACGGGAAGTGGAAGCGGTGGCCAAGCGCATCAAGGCCGATTTCCTGGCGTCGCAAACGACCGACCGCCCGCTCCGACTCAGCGATGTTGCCATCGTCCTACCGGGACCACAATATGATCCGCTAATTCGGGAAATATTTCCCCGTACCGGTCTGGAATTTAACCTGGCCGGCCAGGCGTTGCACGTGTCCGGATCCCGGCCGGCCCGTGTGCTCTCGGCGGCACTACAGCTCATCGCCGGTTCCTGGTCTCACGAGCTGCTGTACGATTTTCTGAACCTTCCCCTCGTCAAGGCGCAGCTCAAGGAAGCACACCGGCTGCATGACCTCTTCGAGCATCGGCCCCGGGCGCGGCGGTTACTCGATCACCAGGTTTGGGAACAGGCCTGGGATCGCCATCTGCATAAACTGCGCGAGCGCATCGCGCGCTGGAATTCCGGGGAGCTGGCTCTTCCCGAACAGGTTCTGCTGCCGCGCGAGGAATTCGTGGCCCGCCAAAATGAATTGGCTGACGGCCTTGAACGGCTCATGCAATCCATCAGGACGATTCTCAAGCCGGTGGCCGCCTTGGCCGGCCTGGTGAACGGCGCGGCTTCGTTTAACGAATTGGTTGGGCCTTGTGTCGAGCTGCTACATTTGCTCCGTATCGACCAATGGCTAACTCCGCACGATCAACCCCACGAAGCTGCGGAGCGACAGTACGCCGTGGCGATCCCTTGGGTCGAGTACGAAAAGGATCAAAAGGCCTATTTCAAGCTGCTCGAGATTGTCCAGACCCTGCCCGCGATTCCGCATGCCCGCATTCCGCTTACGCTCCAGGGTCGCCTGGACGCCCTGGGTGCCTTGCAGCTGGCAGTGGACAGCGAGTCGTACCAAATCAAGACGGAAGATGATGCGGGCGTGCAACTTTTTGAGCTGCGCGAGATCCGGGGACTGCGGTTCCGCCACGTCTATGCTCTGGGGCTGGTGGACGGCCAGGTGCCACCCTTGCCGGAGGAAGGAGCATTCGCCAACGAACGCCGCCGCATCCCGGCGCTGGCGGAACAGTTGCAGCACAGGGAAACGGAAGTCACTTATCTGTTCAGTCAGCTCTTCGAGGCGGCCGAGGAGCGGTTGGTCCTGGCTTGCCCGACGGTTGATGCTCAACAGCAGACCATGCCCAGTCGTTTTCTGAACGCCGTCGAAGAACAGGTTTCGTTGTCGCCGCTGGAATCCGCGAGCTTGACGGCCAGCTTGCCGGAGGCCGCCAAACAATTGGGCTACGCCGTACGGGGAGGGCAGCGCCGGGACAAAGCCCTGGTCGATCTCTGGCCCCGAGCGGCTGTCCACGGAGCGGCCGACCTGGCCCCGCTCTTGGCCGATCTGTCACACTGGCAAACACAGCGATCCCGGCCGGGCCATATTCGGATCGAATCGGAGCGGTTGCTGCACGTCCTTTTTACCCATGGGCGAGTTTTCAGTCCCAGCGAGCTGGAGACCTACGCCGCCTGTCCGTTCCGCTATTTCGGAGCGCGCGTCCTCAAACTGGAGGAGCGCGACCCCGACCGAACGCGCTGGCATTATGGCTCCCTCGTTCACCGCGTGCTCCAGACATTTTACACGGAGTTGCGGCGCCTCCTGGGCGTGGCCGCGGAGGAGCCCTTGCCCCCCGTTGACCGCGGCCACCGGGTACGGCTGTTGGAATTGTTCACGACGGAATGGGACCAGCTGGACGACGGCAGCCTCCCACCCGATTTGAAAAACCTGTTCGCTTGCGAGGAGGGCGTGCTGCACCTCTTTTTCGAGGCGATCGCGACGATCGAGGCGGAGCACGGCAACTTGCTGAACGAGTTTGTGCTGCAAGACGACAAGGGTGACCCCATTTTGCTTGGCGAGGACAAGAATCTACGGCCGGTGTTCCTGACCGGCAAGATCGACCGAGTGGATGTGCAGCGTACGGAGCAGACCCGGGCGATCATCCTGGATTATAAAACAGGACGCAGCAAATCGGTGACGGAACGCAAAGCCAAAGCGGAAGACGGCCGCATGCTCCAATTGCCGCTCTATGCTGCGGCCCTGACGCGGCTGCGGAGAGAATTGCAGATTGTCGGCGGTGCCTACATTCATTTGAGTGAACGGCTTGCCGACGCGCACAAGGCCATCGCCGCGGCCGGGGCATGTGTTTCCTCCGCAAGGAAATCCTCTGAGGTCCGCTTCGAGGTGGAGGAAGCGCGCCGCTTGGCGCTCGATCTGGTTGGTGAAATCCGTGAGGGGAATTTTTCCTGGACACGACATACCCTTGGACAGCCGCACACGGAATGCACATCGTACTGCGAGATGAAACACGCTTGCCGGCATCCGGATGGCTATCAGGCGGTGGAGCGCTACGGATAAGCCGTGGCCAACAGAGAGACCCGTTTCATGCGACGGACCGATAATTTCCGGCGCTTCAACGCCAGCCAGCGGCATGCTCTGGACACGTGCCGCAATTTGGCCGTCCGCGCCAACGCCGGCAGCGGCAAAACAAGTGTGATCGTGGAACGCATCGTGCAGCTCTTGGCCAAGAGCTGGGACGAGGCGGACCCGTTGAGCTTATCCAACATCGTGGCCATCACGTTCACCCGCAAGGCCGCCGGAGAGTTGCAGGAGCGGCTCGCGGAATCGTTCCGCCAACTGGCGCGCGGCACCCTGGATCCAGACGAACAAGCTTACTGGTCGGCTCGACTCGAGGAGCTGCCGCGTGCCATGGTCGGCACGATCGACAGCTTTTGCGGCCGGCTGCTGCGCGAATTCGGCATGCACGAGCGGGGCGTGACTCGTGTCGAGTCCGATTTCGAGCCGGTGGAAGGCTACGAAGAAGAAGTGCTCAAGCGCGAAGCCATCAACCGTGTCATCAATCGACTCAGCTCCACGACGTCCGGCGACACCGACCCCGAGCTGCAGGCCCAGATCGAAGCCTGCCGCTGGTGGGCCATGCACGAAGGCTACGCCGCCCTCATGGATCACTTGCAAGCACTGCTCAACCATCTCCTCGATCCGGAAACGATCATCCAGGCGCACCAGGGCTTGCCCCCGGCCGCTGCTCGCGTGGAGGAAGAATGGACGAACTCGCCCGTTGCCCGGCGGCTCGGCGAGGAACGTGCGGCCTTGCAGGGCCAGCTCAACGCGCTGCTCCGCGATCTTTCGGGACGCAAAAAAATGGGGGCCTCGCTGGCGAAGCTGGCTACGGGCGCAGCCGAGGTCATCGAAGCGCTCCACAGCGGTAGCCGGGCCGGCGATGAACAGGCCCTTCATGCGCTCCGCGACGCTCTCCTTACCAAGGAGGGAACGCCGCGTAAGATGGGTCTCGATTCGGTAGCAGGGCAACTGGTTCCGTTGCAAGAAGCCTGGCGTCCCTTGTTGGAAAACCACGATTTTGATTTCGAAGCGGAAGTGTGGGCCCGCGAAGCTGCCGACCGCCTCGTCCGACTCCTGGAACCGGTCCATGCCGAATATCGTTGGCTCTGTCAGGCGGCCAACCGGTTCGATTACCTGACCCTGGCACGGCGGATGCGGGATTTGCTGAAGACGCATCCGAACATACGCAAGCAGCTCAAGCAGCGTTATCGCTACATCATGCTTGACGAATTCCAGGATACGAATCATCTCCACTGGGAAATTCTTGCCTGGCTTGTCGGCTCGGGGCCGGATGGCCCGCTGGACAGGGACCGCCTCTTCCTGGTGGGCGACCCCCAGCAATCGATTTATCGCTTCCGCCATGCCGACGTCAGCGTGTTTCATCGTGTCCAGGATCATATTCGCCAGTGGAATCAGCAGCATGGCCATGCCGATCGTCCGACGCTCTATGATCTCTGCCCGGACAGTGTGCCCTCCCGACCCGAACAGCGTTTGGGATTGATGCCGCTCGCGGAGAATTACCGCTCCCTCACCCCGATGCCGTTGGCGCTGATGGATCGCGTCTTTCGTTATGTCTTCGATCCCAGTGTGCACGGGCTAGACCTCGAACGGAATGCATTTGAAATTGATTATCAGCCGCTCGAGGCCGGTCTGCGCGTCGGCAACCCGCCGGCGACCGGTGAAGTCCGGTACATCCTTCCGCAGGAGCAGTCCGGGGACGAGGCGGTGGAAGACGGTGGCCAGGAACAGGAAGAGAAGCCTGGAAGCGGCGAGCATCTGGGATCGGCGCAGGTGCGCGCCGTGGTTGATCAGCTCATTTCCTTGCGGGGCCGCCCCAAAATCACGGCCCAGGAACATGAGCCGAACACCTTGGACTGGTGCGATATGGCCGTTTTGTTGGCCAGCCGCAGCACAGTCTTGACGGAACTGGAAAAGGAATTTCGCAGCCGGCGGGTGCCCTTCGTGGTAACGAAAGGAATTGGCTTCTGGCAACGCCAGGAAGTCCGGGATGTGATTAACCTGGCCGGCTGCTTGGCCGACAGCGGCAATGAGCTGGCCCTCTTTGCGGTGCTCCGCGGCCCGGCCGGCCAGCTGAGCGACACCGAAATCCTCGTTCTCTCTCAGCTGGGGATGGGAAGTCTGGTCCGGGGGCTGAGCCAGGACCTGTCTGCTGCGGAGATTCTTTCCCCCAGCTCCATGAACGGGAACAGCGGATCCGAGTCCGTTGCCGCGCATCGGCCGGTTCTTTCTGCTGCGGTTCGCTCCGCCTTGATCGCGACCTGGCGTGGGTTTTCCGCGGCAACCAAGGAGCGTCTACGGCGGACAGCAGCCCGGCTGGGGCAGTCGCCACCCGGAAGTTGGCGTCGCCGGGTGGACCGGATGGCCCACGCCGATTTGTTGCAGCGATGCCTGGAGGAAAGCGGGGCGTATGCCATTTATGCGGCCGAAGACGAGGGCGAGCTGATGCTCGCCAATCTCGATCGCCTCTTTGCCCTCATTCGGACCCAGGATGTGCAATCGGCCCCAGGGCTGTCTCGCTTGGCGCGCTGGCTGGATGACCAGATGAACAACTCCCTCAAAGAAGAACAGGCGACGCTGCTGCCCGGAAGCAACGCCGTTCAGATCATGACGGTGCACGCGGCCAAGGGACTCGAATTTCCGGTGGTCGCCGTCATGAAATTGGAGCGACGGGTTGATCGCCCGTCGAACTCCCGCTTGCTGGTGAAGAATGGCCGGGAGCGGTTGCTTCCCCAGGACGCTCAATCCATCCCGGAACCAAAAGCGGGAACGGTGGCCGTGGTGGTCCGCAATCCCCGCCGGCCACGGGAACCGTACACGCCCCGCCTCCTTCGGGCCCTGCAACGGCTCGACCGGGCCCAGCAATTGGCCGAGAGCCGCCGACTTTTCTATGTGGCCGCCACCCGCGCCAAGGAGCGGCTTATCCTGGCTGGCCGGCAGCCGAGCCGTCCGGGCCGGCAGCCGCCCAGCTGGCAACAATGGTTCGAGGATGCCCTGGGGATCCGCGAGGAGCACATTACGAGAATGGTCTGGCAGGACCCCGCACGTGGTCACACGGTGCAGATCATTACGGGGCTTACTCCCCGCGAGATTGTCCAGGAGGAGAAACCTTCCCTTCCGGACACCCCCCTCGCCCTGGGCTATCTTCACGAACGGCCACGAACACCGACCATTGCAACGACAAGTCTCGAGCGCCTACGCCAACAATGGCGAGACAATCGGTGGGAATGGTGGCTCCGATATCGATTGCATTTGGCTCCGCGGGTCGCATTGCCCTGCCCCGACCTGGCGGGCGGCAACGCGGAATCGGATGGACCGAATCTAGGCACTGTGATCGGAACGCTGGTGCACCGCCTCTTCGAGATGCCCACGGCCTTGCGGCAACTGCAACGGGAGGGATTACGGCAGCTTATCGAGGCGATGGCGGCCAATCTGCTGTTGTCGCCGGCGTCACTTACCGGCGCGGCCGATGCCGAAGGGTTGAGCATTGCCGATCCGAAACAGGTCCGGAGCGTGACCGACGCCGTGGAACAGATTTGGCAGCGTCTGCATGCGGCAGACGGAAGTGGAAAAGCGGTTCGGGAATTGCTCGAAGCGGCCGGCGATCCCGAAGTGCCGTTCGTCCTGAAGCTGGGACGATGGCAGGTTTCCGGCCGCTACGATAAGCTCCTTCGGAAGAACGGCGGATTGGAAATCGTGGACTGGAAGACGGACAAGGAAAGCGATCCCGCCACGATCCTCCGACGGCATGAGCCGCAAATGAGGCTCTACGCCCTGGCCCTACACTGCACGGGCCAGGCCGCCACCGTCAACGGCAAAATCCGCGTGCATCTGGCCATGTTGCATCCCCTGGTCGTCGCGCCGTTGAGCTTTTTGCCTGCGGACCTCGAAGTCTTCGGGGGCGAGTTGGCAGAGGAACTGCGGCAGATGGATGGTGATGAATTCCGCAGCGATCGGTAGGGCCGCGGTTACGGCAAACGCTGGGCGATACCAGCCACGCTGCCGCGGTCGAAGGCATGCTGGCTCCAGCGCTGCTCCAATTCGGCAAAGCTTCGGTAGCCATAGTTCCGCTCCAGGGCCTTTTCATATCCATAACGCAGCCCGTCATGCAGGAACTGAGTGAATGTTAACGGCCCGCGCTGGTTGGTTAAGTATTCGACCAGCGATACGCTCTGTGCGTAAAAGACGCGGATGTAACGCGGATCACTCGGGTATTGATCCTGAAACTGGACGAGCTGTTGCAAGCGAAAAACTTGCCCCGCCTGGCGACAGGTCGCGAGATTCTCCAGGTGACGTTCGATGCGTTCACGCGGCTCGGTCAGCACGGCCATTCCCTCGTCAGCCCAGCGCGGCAAAAGCTGCTCGCCGAATTCGCCGGCCAGCACGACATGGGTCGTCTCGTGAGGCAAAATGGCGGTGAGCATGTTGGCATCATCACTGTGCAGATAGATCCTGCGGATAACGAGTCGGCCACTCTCCACTTTGAGGTACGAATGGCCGGGGGAATGGGACTGTCCGGTGTCCCGGCTGTAGTCCTCGGCGGTTGTGTACAAAAATAGGTCGCACTTGGGATTCCAGGCGTCCCCCGCGCCACCGAACCATTTCTGCTGCAAGTTGGCCCGTGTGCGCTCGGCCACCTGGGCGACGCGCTCGGCAAACTCCGGCGCCTGGTTGTGGAAGATGCGGAAATTCGCACTTTCGGCCAGGAGCCAGCCATCCTTCCTGTCCGGCAGATGGCGAACCGCGATGGCCGGATCGCGCGGACTTCCCGCGGGGCCCGTACCGGCCGTGCGGCGTGTTTGAATCTCCGATAGGAGGTATTTGCCATACTCCAGCTTCGGAGCGAGATCGAGGGCCCTGCGGATTTCTCGTTCTAACTCCGCCCAGTTCGTCTTGGCGTCGGTATGATTGAGCTGCTCGACGACCCAGGCAAGTTTGCAGTAGGCCCAACGCTCCCGGCAGGCCAACATGCGGGTCGGATCGGCTTCGTAAGCCTGCTCATAGAGCGGCAGAGCTTCGCGATAACGGCGGTTCTCGAACTCCTCCTCGGCGCGGGCCAGGAGCTGATGGGCCCGGTCGTTCGGCTTGGTCCGGGCTTGCGATTGCTGGAAGGGATCGTCGTCCTCGCTCTTGAGACGCACCGTGGCCTGGGGCTTGACGAGTTCCGGAGCCGCCGGCGAAGCAACCGGTGCGGGGGAGGCCGGCGGGGCAGGACCACCGCCGGCTACTGCTTTATCCAGAAAAGCCCCACGGTCGAGGATGTAGAGCCGCCGTAGATAGCGTTCCACCTCGGCATCCTGTTTCTTTAACCGTAATTCCTGGACATAGCGGCGATAGGCTTCTTGCAACAGCTTCAGGTACGTCTGATTGCCGTTGATCGCTGGGAGCTGGCTCTCCAGCGCGTCGACGGCGGCGCGGTATTCACCATGCAGCAGATGCTCACGACCTTGTTGCAGAGCCTTTTGGACCGCCAGGGTCGTCGCCAAGACGGCGTCGCGATTATCGCCGGCCGGGGCCGAAGTTGGGACCGCAACGCCGGCTGTCACAACGGTCGACGCGCACACCAATGCCAACAAGCCATCCATGGCCATGCATCCTTGCACAGGGATTTTCCAAGTCATGATCTCACCGGCAGGTAGCCGGCGCTGGCAAAGGGACCGCACCTAGGAAAGAATGCAGAAGACGAGATGGGGAACGGGTCCCTCCTCAGTCCGGGGAGCGGGAAGGCGCAAGGTTGGGTCGGCCTTCCACGTACCCCTGCCATCCTGGCGGGGTAGCTCACTACCAACGGGCCCTAACGTAGGTTGAAGCACAAAAAATTGCAAGTCGAACTACCCGGCGTCCTGCCCGGCGAATGCGTCTTTACAGATCGGTCCCGCCCCGTACAATGGGCGCGATCATGGCCACCCGGATCGCACACCTTATGCTCGGGCAATTTCCTTCCAATCTCGGGTGTCTCCCATGAGGTACGCGGATTTCTGGACCAAGTTGCTCATTCGCACTGGCATCGCGCGCTTCCTTCCCACGGTGCAGCGACTGACCGACGGCGGCGGAGCGTATCTGCATTACTACAGCGATCAAGTCCTGACCGCGCCCCTGACGGAGCTCCGTGAGCTGGCGGCCTACCAGGGTTTGCAAGGCCCTGATACCATCGACCTGACCTGGGGAGCACCCCGTTTTGACCTCGTCTCCTCGGGAAGCACCAAGCTGCCCGCTGATCGCAGAGGCTGGCCCTCGTCCTGGGGATTGCCCGAATTGCGCGACGCCGTGGCCGAAAAGTTACTAGCGGATCACTCCCTGGACGTCAATCCGGCCGACGAAGTGCTGGTCACGCATGGGGCGGCCGGGGCATTCAGCCTGGCTCTCGACACGTTTGTCAATCGCGGCGACCGCGTGGTTCTTTTCGACCCGACGTCGCCGCTCTATATTTTGAGCCTACGTCACCGGCGGGCCCGCATTCGCTGGCTTTCCACCTGGATGGACAATGGCCGGACACGCTTCCGGCTCGATGCTCTGGCCCAGGCCCTTTCCGGGGCACGAATGCTGATTCTGACTTCCCCCGGCAATCCAACCGGTGGAGTGATTGCCGCCGAGGATCTGGAACAGATTGCTTGGTGGGCGGAGCGCAAAGATGTCCTGATCTACAGCGATGGCGTTTTCGCGCCCTATCAGTATGACGGTGTGCCGGCCAGCATCGGGCCGTTGGCCAAGGCGCGGCGGCGGACATTGACCGTCGGGAGCGTGAGTAAACAGTATGCGTTGGCCTCGCTCCGCGTTGGTTGGCTTGCGGGTTATCGCCACCTCGTCAGGCCATGCGCCCTTATGGCCGTCATGCGGAGCCCGTTCGTGCCGACCCTCTGCCAGCAAGTCGCCGTGACTGCGCTGCGGCAAAGCGATGAAGCTTTTCGGACCATCCGCACCACGTTTGAATCCCGCCGTCGCTACGCCTTCGAACGGTTGCAAGCGCTCGGCCTGGAGCCAGACTGGCCCGCCGGGGCTTTTTCCCTCTGGGTGCCGGTCCGTACGTTGGGGATTGGCGGACGTCGCTTTGCCGAACAGCTGCTGCACACCAAGAAGGTGTTGGTGTCGCCGGGATCGCTGTTCGGGCCCAGCGGCTCGGGACACATCCGGCTCAGCTACGCAACCGAAGATGGCCGGCTCCGCGAAGGACTGAGCCGGCTGACGGATTTCGTCGGCGGGTTGCGCGTTCCGATGCGGCATGCGGCATGACGAGGTTCCCGGCCGCTCAGCGATAATCTTCCCGCACCGGGTAGAAAATATCGAGTGCTTTGGCCGGCTGGTCCAGGACGATTACCTTGTGGGGGACATTTCCGGGAATGCGAAACAGCTCGCCCGGGCCCAGGGTTCTTTGTTCGTTGCCGATGTAAAACGTCACCCGTCCCGCCAACACCATCCCCACCTGCTCATGCGGATGGGAGTGCTCCGCCACGACCGCATGCGGGGCCAGATCGACCACCGAGAGCATCATTTTTTCGGCACTGCATGTACGGATGTGGACGCCGGGAAAGATCGTATGGTGAGCAAATTCGGCGTCGGTGGGAAAATAGAGGCTCACGGCAGACGACTCCTTGTGTCTTATCCACAGTCCGGTTCATGCTGTCCGTTTTGCGGCGGCTCGCAGAACCGCGCGGTGTCCCGCCCCGCGCGGTTCTGCGAGCCGCCGCCAAGCCAAAACGGACACCCTCAGCCTGACCGCGTATTGGCCAACGTCTTGTTGGGCATTGTAGGAGCAGACATGGTCGTGGTCATCGGAGCAAGCCGCCGCTTCCAAGCAGTGCGTGCACCTCGGCGCTCTGTTTGATCACCAGCGAGAGACTCGGGGCATGAAAGCTGATCGTACCGCCCCCGCCGTTGCTCTGCCAGCTGGACGGCTCGACCGACGATTGAATGAGTTCCATCAAATGTTTAACCGTTTCCATCTTTTGCATGGCTACGATCTGCGGGTTAATGCTTGGTGGAACCGGAATTGGGGCGAGATTGCTGAATGCATTGGGAAGTCCGGCCGGCACATTGCTCAAGGAACCCATCCCCGCCAACAGATCGCCAACATAGTAGCGGCGGACGGTCATCATCTCTTTGGCCCGTTGTGCCGACGTGGCCTGGATCGTTTCGTCCTTGATCACATACGTCATTCCCAGGTCGGCGAGGATTCGCCTCAAGACGGTGCGCACGGCCACACCCTTGACGTTCAGGGTGATAGCCGTATCGTAGGAGATTTCGATTTCCTTCATCGCTTCCCGGTCCAGCAAGATCGCCTGGCCGGTGTAGGTCTGAAGGAATTCGATGACATCCTCGAGCTTGGAGTTTCGGAAGTTGACCGAGATGGTCGTATTGAGCGCCCGGAGGAGGGATTGCTCCTTCGCAGTCAGAGGCACGGCCGTGGTGCGGCCCTTGGTCCGTTCCTTCCAATCCTTGGGGAATTCCACATCACCGCTGGGGAGGGTGGCGGCTCGATCGATATCTCGGAAGGCAGAGGCCAACTGCCGTTCGTGATCGCGCTGGAGCCGGCGCGCGTTGGCCACTTGGTCCGCATTGCGGGTTGCTTGTTCGGTGGCGTTGACCG
>Ga0070734_10002451_pt1 | contig 22434 bp, 17 predicted proteins | sample Coa_R1_8_FD_66444 | JGI IMG/M metagenome (GOLD analysis project Ga0070734, IMG submission 66444) | Surface soil microbial communities from Centralia Pennsylvania, which are recovering from an underground coalmine fire - Coalmine... | ecosystem: Environmental > Terrestrial > Soil > Unclassified ...
GACCAGCATGCGATAGACCGACTCCGGCATGTGATCGGCAAAGTTGGCATCGGCCAGTGCGCTCGGGAAGTGGCGCACCTTGGCATCGAACTCCTCGCCCATGACCTGAGTCGTGAGCGTGGCGCCGAAGGTGCCCTGATAGGCGTGATGGACGCCCCAGAAGGCATCGAACACCTTCTTGCGATCGGCCCGATCGGCCGCCTGGCGATATTTGATGTAGCCCGCGGCGTCGAGCTTCACCACGCTGCCGTCCGACAGCGTCACCGTCGGGAATGGGAGCTCGCCGTTCGACAGCTGACTGTAGATCTGATCGGGCTGGCTCAGCACATTGGCGGCGGCCGCCATCACCGCTTCGCCCTGGCTGTCCAGCGTGTGGGGGGCGTAACGCAGCGAGTCTTCCAGGAAAAATCCGAAGCGATGTGCGAGCTCCGGCGATTGCTGCTCGAAGGCGTGAATTTTGTCGGGGCCGAGCTTGAGAATCTCGGGCCTCAGCCAGGCGGTCTTCTCGCCGATCGCGGTGGCGAGCGCCTGAGCGGACTGCACCCGCTCCTGGTGGGCGCCGATCGACACGTTCTCATCGCCCTTGAGCGAGGCATAAGTGCTGAGACGCGCCGATTCCTTCCGGATATCGCTGATCGCGCGCAGCGCGCCGAGCATGCCCGCTGCGCTTTGGCCAAATGCCTCCTGGTATTGGTCGAGCGCAGCGGCCTGCGCCGCGATTTGATCGTGCTCCAGCGTCCAGGCCTGCGGCGAGGAGTAGAGCTCGCTGAGATCCCAGGTGTACTCAGGATTGCCGGCCTCGGGGCGCGACGCGCCGGAGGCGGCCAAGGTGGTCAGCGACAGGATCGTTGCAGCAAGCCGCCGGGGGGTGAAACAAGTGTCCAGGGCGCGCATGGTGCCGCGGGCAATCTAGCGCACGACCTGGGCGCAGGCAACTCATGGGCCTTGATCTGCGCGCACCTCAAGGGTGGCTGTCGAAGTAAGCCTTGGTGGCGGCAAAGCAGAACGGCGCGACGAGCGTCGCGTGATACACCCCGGCGACCGCAAGCTTGCCGCCGTCGGTCGCGCCCTGCGCGACCGCCTGATCGGCCACGAGCTGCTTCGCGCTCTGAAAATCATTCTTGAGCGTCGCGTACGGATCGTTGGCACCGGTCGGCGTCTCGAGATCGAGCACGCCGATGAGCGCGGGATTGGCATGCGCGGCCCAGTAGGCTTGCATGAGCTGCGTATTCATCCAGAACACGATCGGATCCTCATCGCCCCCGCACAGCTGCGTCGGTGCGGTGGGGCTCCAGTTGCGCAGATCATTCACGCGCAGATCCACCCGCAGCGGCAGCGCGGGCGCGACCGCCGCAACGCCGGTCGTCACCGTCGGAAATCCGCCGTCGGGATTCTGGGCCGCATCCTCGAGGTAACTCAGCCGATAGCTGTTCACGATGAGCGCATCGCTGCCGAAGCCGAGCGCGAAGACCTCCGCCAGGTCCGCAGGCGTCGTGGACGGGGTGATGTCGGCGTATTGGGGCCCGGGCGGCGTCGGGCTGAAGAGCGCGTACTCCGGCAGCTTGCCCTCGGCATACAGCTGACTGCGCGGCGTCTTGCTCGGAAATAGTGTCTCGATGTCCGCCGCGTACTGTGGGGCGAAGACCGCGCCGGGATCGGTGAACAGGTTTCCATAGGAGTTCTGATAACCCTCGACGAGGAGCGTCGCGGCGACGGGACCATCGCCGTTCACCCGCCCGTAGAACACCGCATCGACGAACGCCGCGAGCGCATAGGGCCCCGACATCGGCGCAGAGGCCGTCACGGTCATGCCCGCCGCCTGCATCGCGCGGTGCGTCGCCATCGCGACGAAGCCGCCCTGCGAGTAGCCCGTGATGAAGAGGTGGCCATTGTCCTTCGTGAGGGTGGCCGAGGCGAGCGGCAGCGCGGTGCGCGCCGCCTTGAGCGCATCGATCATGTCGTCGGATTGCTGCTCGGCCACGAGGTAGGGATGGTAAGGGAGCGTCGAGGTGTCATAGCCCGCATAGTTCGGCGCGACGACGATGTAGCCCTTCGTTGCAAAGAGCGCCGCCAGGAACAGCGTCTCGGCATTTTGCATGTTGGTCATCGTGAAGGACTTGTCGGTGGTCGTACCGTGCGCGTAGAGCACGATCGGGCGCGCACCGGTACAGCCCGCGCCGAACCCGGAGGGAACCATCAGCGCGGCCGAGGCCGTGGTCGGCTCATTCGCCCCGCCCACCGTCTCGTATTTGACGTCGTAGATCAGCACATCGCACACCGGATTGCCGCTGAGTGCGAACAGCTGGGCGTTCGTCACGAGATTGAGCTCGGTGAGCAGTGAGGGCGCCGTGACCGTCAGGGGCGAGGGCGTATTGAGGAGCGTGCCGCGTGCGGGCGGCCCACCGCCCGAGGAGTCATTCCCTATACCCCCCGAGCCTCCGCCGCAGGCTGCGAGCAGTCCCGTGACGAGCATCGACCAAGCCGCTGTCTTCACCTGCGCATCCCAATAATGAAACGGTACCGTTTACTTAAGATCACGGCCGATACACAAGGTTCAAGCGGCCGCATTCTTGCACCGCTCCGAGGATGCTATTCTTCGCATAAGCAATGGGTTGCGTCCTTCTTGTAGACCGATGTGGAGGAATAAAGACCATGCCCACGTATGAATACCACTGCGCGAGCAACGATCAATTGGTCGAGGTGCAACACAAGATGTCGGAGAAGATTCACACCTGGGGCGAGCTATGCCGGCGGGCCGGCATCTCTTCGGGAAGCACCCCCCTGCAGGCGCCCGTCGAGAAGCTGATGTCGGCGGGCTTCATCGGCAAGGCCGGCGGCAGCGGCGCCGAATCACCGAGCTGCGAGCTGCCGATGTGCGGCGCCGGCGCCTGCGGCCGCTGCGAATCCTGAACTCAGCTCACAGATCGTTCAGCGAAGGGCTCGACCCATCCCCCGCCGAAAGCTCGCGCCCGCCCCCCGCTGGAGCAGTCCGTGCCGCGCTCTTGAGTCCCTCGACGGCGATCGCCGGACTGTAGGCGCTGATCGTGAAGCGCACGACGCGACGGTGGTCGCGATCCGCGCTGCCGCTCGTGCTCAAGTGGTCCTCGGTCACGATCGCGATCCCGCAGCGGTCCGCCTGCGATTGCAGCTCCTCGAGCGGCATACCGAGCGCGGAATTTGCACGCTCGAGCGGTGCGCTGCCCACCTCGCGCAAGCCGCCGAACAGTCCGCGCAGCTCGCACGGGTCGCCCGCTTCGATCCCAGCCGCCCGCGTCAGGCGCCACGTGGGCGCGCTCGGCAGCGCCTCCGCGCCGCCAAATCCGCCGTACTTTTTCACCAGCAGCCGATCGAGCGCACCCTGCCCGACGGCGTGCGCCGGCGCATAGGCGACCGTGTGCACGATGGCGTAAGCGCGCTCGTATCCGGGGACCGGCGTGAAGAGCACCTCGATCGACTCTCCATCGCCCGCAGCGTCAGGGGCGCTCCACGCCGCGATGCGGCTGACGAAGCGCGCACCGCTCGCGGCACCGGTCGCCGCACCGCGCGCGGCACCGGTCGCCGCACCGCTCGCCGCGGCGCCGGCCGCACGGCCGCCGGCTGCGCCAAGCGATTCCCAATAATTGAGCAGTCGACGACCCCTGATCGCAGCGCGCACCTCCTCGACGCCCATGCCGAGTCGCACGCCCCCCACATCGATCTTGCCCGCACCTTGCCCGCTCGCGCCCGGCGCGCTCGAGGATGCGACCGCGGCGCTCGAAGTAACCGATGCGCTCGACGGCGCCGCCGATGCGCCGGTCGAAGGCCCGAGCGTGCTGCTCACCGCGGTGCCGGGCGAAGCAGATGACGCCGCCGGCGGCGCGGCCGCGGCCGGTGCCGGGGCCGGGACCGAGGCCGGAGTGATTGCCGGCGCACTCGACGGCGGCGCCCCAGCGGTAGAGTCCGCCGCCGTGCCGGCAGGCGGGAGCAGCGCCCTCGCCGCTCGTTCAGTCAACTGATAGCCGCGCGTCTCGATGTATCCGGCCCGCTGCGCCTCGGCGCAGGCATAGAGCGACACCGAGCTCATGTGGATCGCCGTGGTGCCGTCTTTCTGCACGAAGAGATCGCCGAGCACGCCGTTCGGCTCGCGCTTGCCGCTTTTCGCATCGATGAGACAGTAGTAGCGGCGCTCGCCCAGGTCGAAGTGGCCATAGACGATGTCGCGGTCGGCACCCTTCCATGACTGACTGACCGAGGCGAGCACCGAGGATTGCGGAAGGCTCCTCGAGGCCGCATCGGCGGCTCTCGCGTTGCCCGCGGCCGCGTCGCCCGCGCTGGCGTTCGTCGCGCCGCTGCTGGCGTTCGTCGCGCCGCTGCTGGCGTTCGGCGCGCCACCCGCCGCGCCGGCGGCAGGGTCCGCGGGCGCGAGCGTGTTGCCGGCGAGAAGGGCGAGGATCACGCCCGCGCGAAGCATCGTCACTGGAGCCGTCCGCATGAGATCCCCCCGAAGGGCTCGACCGAGGAGCCCGCTTCCCTCACTCGATCTTAGTCGCTTGGCTCCCGCCGCGCACGCCGGCCAGCTCGCGTCGAGCGACTCCCGAGCGATAGCGCAGGCCATAGAGAGCGATGAGAAATACGAGGAAAGGCACACCGAACAGCAACGTCATGCGAAAGGCCGCGGTGAACGGGGTGGTGAGGAGCAGCGCGAGCATCGCAACCGCGCCTGCGAGCGTCGTGACCGGAAATCCCCACATCGAGAATCCTGCAGAGCCCAGCGCCCGGCGCTTACGCCGAAAGCAGTAATGCGTGACGAAGATCATGAGCCAGGTGAACATCGCGCCGAAGGAGGAAATCGCGACCATCGAGAGGAAGGCGCTTTGCGGCGAGCGCACGCTCAACCAGGCGGCCAGCGCGATGCCGGCGGTCGAGGCGAGGAGCGCCTTGCGCGGTGTGCCGCCCGCGCTGAGGGCGCCGAGCGCGCGCGGCGCCTGACCCGCGCGTGCCAGACTGAACAGCATCCGCGTGGTGATGTAGAGCTGGCTGTTCATCGCCGAAAGGGCCGCGATCAGCAGCAGCGCATTCATGATCCCCGCCGCCCCGGGAATGTGCAGCATCTGCATGACGATGACGAAGGGGCTGGTCGCGACGCCGGCCTGCGTCCACGGAAGGATGGCGAGCATCAGCGAGAGGGTCAGCAGATAGAACACGACGAGGCGCACCACGGTCGCGCGAAAGGCGCGCGTGATGGCGAGCTGTGGATTCACCGCCTCACCGGCGGCGATCGCGATCATCTCGATGCTCAGGTAGCTGAAGACCGCCATGATCACGGCGACCCAGATCCCCCCAAGACCATGCGGCATGAAGCCGCCGTGCTCGAGGTAGTTGCGAAAGCCGATGCCTGCCCGGGCGCTGCCCATGGCGCCGGCCGAGCGTACCGCATTGGTGAGCAGCACATCGCTCGCGAGCACGATGAATCCGGCGATGGCAACCAGCTTGATGAGCGAGAAGGTGTACTCGATGCCGCCGAACAGCGCGACGCCGCGCGCATTGACCGCGATGAGAAGCGCCGAGAAGCCCAGGATCCAGAGCCAGCCGGCGATCGCGGGATACCAGTAATGCATGTAGATCGCGACTGCGGTCACCTCCGTGCCCACCGCGAGCACGAGACAGGACCAGTAGGCATAGCGCACGAGGAATCCCGCAAGCGGACCCACATAGTGCTCCGCATAGGCGCCGAAGGAGCCGGTGGTCGGATGGGTCACCGTCATCTCGGCGAGGCACCCCATGAGCAGGAGCGAGATGAGTGCGCCGATCGCATAGCTCACGAGCACCGCCGGCCCCGCGGTGCTGATCGCAAAGCCGCTACCGAGGAACAGGCCCGTGCCGATCGCGCCGCCGATCGCGATCATCGAGAGCTGGCGCGCACCGAGCGCGCGTTTGAGTCCGCCCTCGCGCGCCATGATGGGCGCAAAGGAATCCGGGCGAGCACTCGGGGTGCTCGCGCTCGTCTCGGTCGGCTCGACCATATGAAGCTTCGGGGTGTCCGATTTCTTGCCGCTCGAGCCATGGTAGCCGATGTTTGAGTAAACTGGGTTCATGCACGCACACCGCCTCAATCCGCACTTCGGCCTGCTGTGCGATGCGGTCGCGTATCGCCGCCTGGTCGTCGTGACGGGGAGCGGTGTGTCGGTGGGACTCGCCGGCGGCGGCGCCGTCCCCACCTCGCTCCCCACCTGGCACTCCGTCCTCGTGCAGCTGCGCTCGCGGTTCGAGGATCGTCTCGGAGCCGCGGCACGCGACCTCGACCTGCTGCTCGCCGCGCAACCGCGGGATTCCGATTACCTGATCGAGGCGGCCACCCTCATCCGCGAGACCGTGGGTGCGGCCGCCTATCGAGACGCCGTGGTGAGCCTCACGGCAGCGCCCGAGGATGCGCGCTCCACGCTGCACGATCTCATCGAGGATCTCGAGCCCCTCGGGATCATCACGTTCAACTACGATCTCGGACACGAGAATGCGTTTCGCGCCCGACGCGAGGGGCATCATCTGCGCCGCGCCGTCTACTCCGATGAGCGCAAGCTGCGCGCCGTTCTGGCGGACGATTTCCAGGCGCGCTTTCTGCTGAAGGCGCACGGCTGCATCTCGCGACCAAAGACCATCGTGCTCGACCGCGCCTCCTACCGCGAGGTGATGGCTCGTCAGCCCGGTTATCGCGCCTTTGCACACCACGTGCTCGCGCGCTTCAGCGCGCTCATCGTCGGTTTCGGCCTGAGCGATCCCGATTTCGAGGACCTGCTGCAGAGTTTCGAGGCAAATTTCGGCGGCGGCGTCGGCGAGCATGTCTACATATGGAAGCGCGGACAGCGCGAGGATGAGGAGGCAAGAGCCTTGCTTCTCAGGCGCCGCTACGGGCTTGCATGCCTGTTCGTCGATCGATTCGAGGACGTGCGCAGCGTGATCGCCGACGCGCTCACGCAGATGGGTCCCGGGCTGCGGCACACGATCCGCTCGACACTCAAGCGCACCGCCGAGGTGGGCGAGTTTCGCGAGATTCGCCGCCGCGCGCACCACGCGCTCGCTCGGCTGAGCGCCGCCGGCGCCCAGGTCGCCGGCGCCGCCCTCATGCACCACACGACCGATGAGTCGCAACCGGTCCTTGCGCGTGCCGAGGCCGCCTACTCGCTCGGCAAGCTGCGCCCCACGCCCCCGGGGGTGGCGGAGTTCCTGCTCGATCGCATTCGCATCGACACCCCCGCACCGATCGTCAGCTCCGCGCTCGCCGCGCTGCTGCAGCTCGATCCGCCGGTCGATGAGCAGCTCCCGATCTGGACGCAACGCGCGGCGGCGCTCGTGGGGGTATGCGCCGAAGTCGATCGATGCGCGGCGCGTGAGCCCGCCTCGCAGGACAGCCCGCGCGCAGTCATCTATCTCGAGGCGCTCGTGGCGCGCTGGCAGGCGACGGGAGCCAGTCCGTGAGCGCTTCCATCCGATCCGCGCGCCCGAGCGCTCGTCTCGCGCTACTCGCGCTCGGCGTGGCGGCGCTCGCGCGCGCCGCATCCGTCACGAGCACGACGGACCCGACGCCCGAGATCTACGCCGACCTCAAGGGGGAGGTGCTGCTCGATAACGCGCGCGTGCGCGTGCAGCGTTACGTGATCGCGCCCGGACAGTCGACCGGCGAGCGCACCTCGCGGGCACCGCAGCTGCTCGTCTTCATTCGTGGCGGTGTGCTCACCTCGAAGGCGACCGCACGGGCGGTTCTGTGGCGCGACGGGCGCGTCACCTGGCACGAGGCGCAGGAGCACGACGCCGGCGACACGAACTCGGGCGCGGCGCCCATTGTTCTCGAGTGGGTCACGATCAAGCCCCTCGCCCAGCCGACGGCCCCCGCGCCGGGGAGCCCGCCGAAGGGTCCCCTCAACTATCCGAACATTCCCGGGGAGGATCTGTTGGAGAACGAGTCCGTGATCGTGCAGCGCTTCACCGTGCCGCCCGGCGCCTGGGAGGGCGTGCATGCGCATCATCCGGACATGCTGTACATCCACATTCGCGGCGGCCAGTGGGCTGCACGCAGCCATCACGAGGCGCAGCACCCCTACCCCGCACCCTCAGCGGACGGTGCGGTGGGGTGGATGCCGACCATACCGCTCAGCGAGGGCCATGAGTCGGGCAACATCGATGATCACCCGATCGACCTGGTGTGGGTGACGCTCAAGCAGTAACCCCAGCTCCCTCGATAGCGTGGCGGCCCCTCGGGGCCGTCACGGTCGGGGCGATGCTGTTCACGGCTTTGCAAGGCCTCACCTATCCACTCTTGTCGCTGTTGCTGCACGCCCGGGGCGTGCCGGAGGGCTGGATCGGCATCAACGCGGCCATGATGCCGCTTGGAATGGTGGCCGCCGCCCCGCTCGCGCATCCCCTGGTGGCGCGCCTGGGCCCCTTGACCCTGCTGCTCGCAAGCATCCTCACCGCGGTGGCGAGCCTGCTCGCGATCGGCGCCCTCGACAACGCAACCGCCTGGATGCCGTTGCGGTTCGTGACCGGCGCCTGTCTCGCCTGGGTGTTCATTGTCTGCGACACCTGGGTGAACGAGCTCGCGGCCGAGCGGGTGCGGGGTCGTGTGCTCGGGCTCTACTCGATGTCGACCTCGGCGGGATTCGCGTTGGGGCCTCTGCTGCTGGCGGCCATCGGCACCCGTGGGTGGATGCCCTTCGCTGCGGGCGCAACCTGCGGTCTCGCGGCGGTGCTGCCGCTTTGGCTCAACCGCCGCGCCCTGCCGGGTCGGCCGGTCGCCTCCGCGCACGTATCCACGGCGCAGGCGATTGAGGACGCCTCGTTGTGGCGCTTCGTGCGCGCGGCCCCGCTGCTGATTGCGGGTGCGGCGGCGACCGCGCTCGCGGACCAGGTGGCGCTCTCGCTGCTGCCGATCTTCTGCGTTCGAAACGGCCTGAGCGTGCGCGAGGGCAGCGTCGCGCTGGTCAGCATGATCGCCGGCAGCACCCTCATGCAGTACCCCATGGGTTGGCTCGCGGATCGCGCACCCGTGCGCGCGATCTTCATGGGCGGTGCGCTCGCAACCGCGCTCAGCGCGCTCGCCATGCCTCTCGCGGTGCGCACACCCGAGCTCTTCTGGGCGGTGAGCTTCGCCTGGGGCGGCACCTATTACGGGATCTTCACGCTCGTGCTCGTGATGCTCGGCCGGCGCTTCAGCGGCGCCGCACTGGTGTCGGGCAACGCCGCGTTCGCCGCCACCTGGGGCATTGGTGGGCTCATCGGCACACCGCTCGCCGGCGGCGCCATGCAGCGCTTCGGCCCCAACGGCTTTCCGGCCAGCCTCGCCGCGGTGTTCCTGGCGCTCGCGCTCGGCGTCGCGCTCACGCGCGAGCGCGCACCGCCGGGACGTGCGTGAGCGGCGGACCTGCCAGCGGTCGGGCCCTCAGAGCGAATGCCAGGGCTGCCGGCCGCGGAGCGCAGTCGACTCCGCACGCGAACCCCGCCGCGGCCGACTCCGGCTCAGGGCTGCAAAGGCAGCTTCATGATCCACCGGATCATGGCCTGCAGCTCGTCGTCCGGCACGTCCACCGGCGGCATCACGAGCGGACCCCACGCGCCGACGCTGCCGTTGTGGACATGGATCGAGAGATACTCGATGGCATTCGGATCGCTCACATAGCGACGCGCGATGTCAACGAGCGCGGGCCCCTTCATCGGTTGGTCGAGCGCGTGGCACGAGCTGCATCCGTATTTCGTCATCAGATGGGAGCCCTCGGCGTAGCTCATCTGGGCGTGCGCGCTGACGCTCGAGAGCAGCGCCACGAGGGCGAGGAGTGCCTTTTTTTTCATGGTGGCCGCTTCGCAATGAGTTGGCCCACAGTTTACCACTCGCGCATGCGTGCGCGATGTCCTCGACGGTCCTACAGCTGCGGGCGCGAGCCGCACGCGCGCTCGCGCGGCCGCTATAATGATCGGGTTCACGACGCGAACGTCGACGGGCCACCGCCATGCTAGATGCCTATGTGCGAGTCGGCGAGATCGAGATCGACCGCCGGCTCCACGAGTTCGTATGCACCGAGGCCGCGCCGGGCACCGGGATCGACGGGGCGCATTTCTGGAGCCGATTTTCAGCCCTGGTGGCCCGCCTCACACCGCGCAACGCCGCTCTGCTCGAGCAACGCGACCAGCTGCAGGCCGCGATCGATGCCTGGCACCGAGACCACCCCGGCGTGCCCTTCGATGCACGGGCCTATCGGGAATTTTTACTCAAGATCGGCTACCTCGTGGCGGAGGGCAACCCATTTACCATAACGACTGCGAACGTCGATCCCGAGATCGCCTCACTCGCGGCGCCTCAGCTCGTCGTGCCGGTCAACAACGCGCGCTATGCGCTCAATGCCGCGAATGCGCGCTGGGGATCTCTTTACGATGCGCTCTACGGGAGCGATGTCATCGCTGAGACGCACGGCATGGCGCGCGGCGAGCGCTACAACCCGAAGCGCGGAGCCGCAGTGGTGCGCTACGTGCGCGATACCCTCGATCGGCATTTTCCGCTCGCCACCGGCAGTCACCGCGATGCGCTCGGCTATCGCATCGTCGCGCAAGGTCTCGAGGTGCTGCTCGAGCAAGGCCCGGTGGGCTTGCGTGATCCAGCGGCCCTCGTCGGCTTCCAGGGTGATCGTGCTTATCCCTCGCTCCTGCTGCTCAAGCATCACGGACTGCACCTCGAGATTTGCATCGATCGCGCCCATCCCGTGGGGCGAGAGGATGCCGCCGGCGTGAGCGATGTAATCCTCGAGGCTGCGCTCACGACCATCCAGGACTGCGAGGATGCGGTGTCGGCGGTGAATGCACCCGAGAAGATCCAGGTGTACCGCAACTGGCTCGGCCTCATGCAGGGGACGCTCGAGGTCAATCTCGAGAAGGGCACCCGACGCATCACGCGCCGCCTCGCACCCGACCGGCGCTACCGTTCACCCGCCGGGGGCGAGCTCACCCTGCCCGGCCGAAGCCTCATGCTCGTGCGCAACGTCGGCTCTCACATGATGACCGACGCGGTGCTCTGGGCCGGAAAGCCGATCCCCGAGAGCTTTCTCGATGCCGCCGTCACGATCCTCATCGGGCTTCATGACCTGCGCGAGCCGGAGCGCGGCGCGGTGCGCGAGCTGCGCAACTCACGTCATGGCTCGATCTACGTCGTGAAGCCGAAGATGCACGGTCCGGCGGAGGTGCGCTTCGCTCATGAGCTCATCAGCGCGGTCGAGGAGATGCTCGGCCTGGCGCCTCTCACCGTGAAGATCGGCGTGATGGATGAGGAGCGGCGCACGAGCGTCAATCTCAAGGAGTGCATCCGCGCGGTGCGCGAGCGCATCGTCTTCATCAACACGGGCTTTCTCGACCGCACGGGCGATGAGATCCACACCTCGATGGAGGCCGGCGCCGTGCCGCCCAAGGCGGAGCTGCGCAAGGCCCGCTGGCTCGATGCGTACGAGCGCTCGAATGTCGCCGCCGGACTCGCCTGTGGTCTGCCGGGCCGCGCACAGATCGGCAAGGGCATGTGGGCCATGCCGGACCGCATGGCGGAGATGGTCGCGACCAAGGGCGCGCATCCGCGGGCCGGTGCGAACACGGCCTGGGTGCCCTCGCCCACGGCCGCGACGCTGCACGCGCTGCATTATCTCGAGGTCGACGTGCCGGCGGTGCAGGCGGCGCTTGCGCGCGAGCCGCGGGACTATCTCCTCGAGATGCTCATCCCTGCGCTTCTTCCCGAGCCGCACCTGGAAGCCGCCGCGGTCGAGGCCGAGCTCGATTTGAATGCGCAAAGCATCCTCGGGTACGTCGTGCGCTGGATCGAGTTCGGCATCGGCTGCTCCAAGGTCCCCGACACCCACAACGTCGCCCTCATGGAGGATCGGGCGACCTTGCGCATCTCGAGCCAGCTCCTGGCCAACTGGCTGCGCTGGAAGGTGTGCAGCGCCGATCAGGTGCGCCGCGCGCTCGAGCGGATGGCCCGGGTGGTCGATGAGCAGAATTCGGGCGACCCGGCCTATCGACCGATGGCTGGCCATTTCGATCGCAACCTCGCCTTCAAGGCCGCCTGCGATCTCATTTTCGAGGGCGCCGCTCAACCCAACGGCTACACCGAGGCGATCCTCACCGCGCGTCGTCGCGAGAGCATCGCCGAAGGGAGCGGCGAGCCCTAGTCAGCGGCGCTCGCCAAGCCGCGCAGGCCGGGCTGCGCATGCCGGGTGTACGCGTCCGGCCCGAGATGTTTCTGGTTTCATTGAAGGAGGAGATCATGCTGCAGCAGACCTGGCGTGACGTGGATGCCTATTTCGAGGCACGGCTCATCGGCGAGGATGCGGTGCTGAGCGCCGCCCTGAGCGCGTGTCAGGCGGCGGGACTGCCCGCAATCCAAGTCTCCGCCGCGCAGGGCAAGATCCTTCACCTGCTCGCCCTCACCCTGGGCGCCCGGCGCATTCTCGAGGTGGGCACGCTCGGCGGCTACAGCGGGATCTGGATGGCTCGCGCCCTGCCGCGGGACGGGCAGCTCGTGACGCTGGAGATCGAGCCGCGCCACGCGGAGGTGGCGCGCGCCAACTTCGCCCGGGCGAACCTCGCCGCGCAGGTGCAGCTGCGGCTCGGCGCCGCGCTCGACACCCTGGGGGAGCTGCGCCATGAGGGCGGCGCTCCGTTCGATCTCATCTTCATCGATGCCGACAAGCCCAATAACCTGAGCTACGTGCAGGCGGCGCTCGAGCTCTCCCGCGTGGGCACGCTCATCGTGGTCGATAACGTCGTGCGCGATGGCGCGATCCTCGAACCGGCACACGATGCCGCGGTCGAAGGAGTGCGGCGCATGGCGGACTGGTTCCACACGCAGCGTCGCGTGTCTGCGACAGTCTTGCAGACGGTCGGCAATAAAGGGTATGACGGCTTCCTGCTCGCCCGCGTTCAGGAGGCGGGCTGAGCGCGCCTTCATAGGCACCTGTCGGCGATTCCCTACAGGCAAGCTCCTACAGCCGTTAAGGCATTTTGCATCTCATCGGAGAATTTTTTGCGTGTAGGCTGGGCGTCGGTATTGGGGGAAATGCCGGCAATGCAGCAATCAGGGGAGAGTGAGCGTGGAGCGTGAGAGGCTGGCGATCGCCAACCACTCAGAGAATGCAGAACCGGTGCAACGCGAAGCGTTCGCGGTCGCGGTCGAGAGCGTGACGGACGGCGTCATCCTGCTCGACTCGCAGGGCCGCATCACCTACCTCAACCCGTCCGCCGAATCGATCACCGGGCAGCCCGCCGCCGAGATGATCGGCAAGCCGCTGACGCGCGCGCTCTCGATCGTGCACGACGACACCGGACTGCCGATCGAGAATCCATTCAACACCGTCCGACAGCGCGGCGAGCGCGTGCGCTTCTCCTTCAATACCGCGATTGTCACCCGCAGCGGCAGCCAGGTGCCGGTGGAGTGCAGTGCGACGCCGCTGCGCGATGCGCAGCGGCGTTTTAACGGCGCGGTCGTCGTATTTCGCGACGTGCGCCGGCGCCGCGCGGCGGAGCGCGCGCTGCAAAGCAGCGAGGAATCGCGGGTCGAAAACGCCGAGGCCCTGTTCGAGGAGAAGGAGCGCGCTCAGGTCACGCTCAACTCGATCGGCGATGCGGTGGTGAGCACGAACTTCTGGGGGCGCGTGACCTATTTGAACGTCGTCGCCGAGCGCATGACGGGCTGGTCGCAAGGGGAGGCCTCGGGCCGGGCGGTCGACGACGTGTTCCGACTGATCGACGCGGCGACGCGCACCCAGATACCGAACCCGACCGTGCGCGCCATCATCGAGGACACGACGGTCGGAGTCGGCAGCGATTGCATGCTGATCCGCCGCGATGGCATCGAGGTCGCGGTCGAGACCTCCGCGGCTCCCATCCACGACCGCCACGGCGGCGTGATCGGCTCGGTGATGGTCGCGCACGATGTGACGACCGCCCGGGAGCTCTCGCACAAGCTCGCGCGCCTCGCCCTGCACGACACGCTCACCGATGTGCCGAACCGCACGTTGCTCAACGATCGGCTCGATCAGGCGATCATGCGCGCACAGCGCAGCGGCACCTCGGTCGCCCTCCTATTCGTCGACCTCGACCGCTTCAAGCACATCAACGACTCGCTCGGTCACGCCGTGGGAGATGAGCTGTTGAAGTCGGTCGCGCGGCGACTGCTCGGCTGCGTGCGCAGCTCCGACACCGTGAGCCGCCAGGGGGGCGATGAGTTCCTGATCCTGCTCGAGGAGATCACGCAGCCGCATGATGCCGCGGTGTGCGCCGAGAAGATCATCAGCGCGCTCGATGCCCCGCACCGCATCGGCGAGCACGACCTGCACGTCACCGCGAGCGTCGGCATCGCGACCTTCCCGGGCGATGCGCAGGATACCGACACGCTGCTGCGCAATGCGGACTTTGCGATGTACCAGGCGAAGTACACCGGACGCAACAACTATCAGTTCTTCAAGCCCGAGATGAACGCCAACGCGATGGAGCGACAATCGGTCGAGATGGAGCTGCGCCAGGCGATCGAGCGCCAGGAGTTCGTCCTCAATTATCAGCCGAAGGTCAATCTGACCACCGGCACGATCGTCGGGGTCGAGGCGCTCATCCGCTGGCACCGCCCGATGCGCGGCATCATACCGCCCGGCCAGTTCATTCCGATCGCGGAGGAATCCGGTCTGATCCTGCCGATCGGGCGCTGGGCGCTCGAGAAGGCGTGTCGCCAGGCGCGCGCCTGGCAGGAGAGCGGCCAGGCCCCGATGTCGGTGGCGATCAACGTCTCGGCGGTCGAGCTTCGGGCGAAGGATTTCCTGGCGAACGTACGTCGCATCCTGCAGAGCTCGCGTCTCGAGCCTCGCTTTCTCGAGATCGAGCTCACCGAGACCTTCATGATGCAGGACTGGAAGTCGACGGCCGAGGTGCTGAAGGCGCTGAAGTCGCTGGGGGTGCGCATCGCGCTCGATGATTTCGGCACCGGCTACTCGAGCTTGAGCTACATGAAGCGCTTTCCGATCGATGCGCTCAAGATCGATCAATCGTTCGTGCGCGACATGACCACCGATATGGACGATGCGAGCATCGTGAGCGCGGTGATCGACATGGGCCGCAGCCTGCACATGCGGGTGATCGCCGAGGGCATCCAGACGCATGACCAGCTGCTGTTCCTTCAGGACCGGCAGTGCCCGGAAGGCCAGGGCTTTTTCTTCGGCCCGCCGGTGCCCGCCTCGCAGCTCACCGATTTTCTCTCGAGGCACGGCACCGAGCACTCGCTCTCCGACTGGGTTCAGACCCGCAGCGCCGGCGGCCGGTAGCGCGAGCCGGCTCGGCTGCCGTCGAATGGCCGATCAGAACGCGCGCGCGCCGCACCCGGCCTCATGGGGCGCGAAACCTCAGAGCGTCGGAACGAGATCCTTGAGATAGCCCGCGAAGTCTGCGCCGAGGCTCGGGTGCTTGAGCGCATACTCGACCGTCGCCTGCAGATAGCCCAACTTGCTGCCGCAGTCATAGCGCTTGCCCTCGAACTCGAAGGCATACACCGCCTCGCGCTGCATCAGTCGCGCGATGCCGTCGGTGAGCTGGATCTCACCGCCCGCTCCCGCTCCGATCTTCGCGAGGTCCTCGAAGATCGGCGCCGTGAGCAGATAGCGCCCGACCACGGCGAGGGTCGACTGCGCCTTGTCGGGCTTCGGTTTCTCGACGATGTGGGAGATCTTCCCGACCCGGTCCTTGATCGGCTTCTCGAGCGTCACGATACCGTACTTGTCGGTGTCCTGCCGCGGCACGTTCTGCACGCCGATGACGCTGCCGCCGTACGCGCCGAACACATCCGCCATCTGCTTGAGACACGACACGGGCGCATCGATCAGATCGTCCGCAAGGTGCACCATGAAGGGCGCGTTGCCCACCACCGGGCGCGCGCAGAGCACCGCATGTCCAAGCCCGAGGGGTGCGGGCTGACGGATGTACACGCAGGACGCCCAGCTCGGCAGGATGCCGTGCAGGGCATCGAGGAGCTCCTGCTTGCCCTGCGCCTGCAGCGCTTCCTCGAGCTCCGGATCGCTGTCGAAGTGATCCTCGATCGCCCGCTTCGAGCTGCCCGTGATGAATACCAGCGTCTCGGCGCCTGCGGACAGCGCCTCGTCCACCGCATACTGGATCAGCGGCTTGTCGACGATCGGCAGCATCTCCTTGGGACTCGCCTTGGTGACCGGAAGGAAGCGCGTGCCGCGGCCCGCGACGGGGAATACACAGTTTTTGACGAGCTGGGGCATGAGGAAATGATAGCGGATTTTCAACGCAGTTTTACGATCGCATAAGGCTCGAAGCTGTCCCAGCACTGACACGCGGGGCAGTGCCAGTAGAACCCGCGGCCCGCAAACCCGCACTCGCTGCAGCGGTACTTCTCGGCATGCGCGAGCAGCGCGCCGATCTCCTGTGCGACGCGCTCGACCTCCCCGGATGCCGCTTCCCAGAAGGCATGCAGGGTGGGATCCTTGAGGAACACGCTCTCGAGTGATTCACGCAGCACGGGCGCCGTGGCGACGCCGGCCAGGATCGCGGCGAACGCCAGGCGCTTGCGATCGCCCTCCTCGCCTGCATGCGCCCGATGCACGAGCTCCGCAAGCGCCTCGTCACGGCCGGCGGGGCCGACGAGCGCGAGCAGATGCGGCAGCTCCTCCTGCAAAAGCTTGGGCGATGCCTCAAGAGCGCGTTTCACCAGACGCACCGCGAGCGAGCGCTCGCCCTGCCGCTCGGCGATCTGCGCCCGCAGCAGCGCCGCGCGCGGCATGGGCTCGACCTCGCCGCGCGCCTCGCGCAGCAGGCTTCGCGCCTCATCGATCGCGCCTCGCTCGAGCGCAAGCGTCGCCAGCTCGCAGCGATAGTGCGCGGCAACCAACCGGGGCGGCGCCGCATCGATGCGCTCGAGCCGGCGATAGATCTCGAGCGCCTGCGCCCACTCATGCTGGCGCTCGTAGACGCCGCGCAGCGCATCGAGCGCGCTCGCACGCAGCCGCGGCACCTCGGCAACCTCCGCGAGCAGCCCTTCGGCCCGATCGAGCAATCCAGCGCGCAGGTAATCCTGCGCGAGCGCGAGCAGCGCCTGCTCGCGATGCTCGCGCGCGAGACTCTGGCGCGCGAGCAGGCTCTGATGGATGCGAATGGCCCTCTCGACTTCCCCGCGCCGACGGTACAGCGAGCCGAGTGCGAAGTGCGTCTCGATCGTGTCGGCGTTCGCCTCCATCAATCGTAGAAACAGATCGAGCGCGCGATCGGGCTGCTCCGTGACGAGATAATCGAGACCGGTCAGGTAGTCGGGATGGAGCTTCCCGAAGGGCAGCGGCAGACGCTTGCCCCAGCCGAAGTGGCCCGCGAGGATGCCCACCACCAGGGCGGCCAGAATGAGCGCAAGACTCAGGAGCGAGAGGTCGGACATCGTGGCGCCCTGCGCCCCGTCGCCGCCGTGGGCCGCGCGAGCGCGAGGTCCCTAATCGCGGATCGGTTGATCGGCACCGTCGTTGACGCGCTCGCGCAGATCCTTGCCCGGCTTGAAGTGCGGGACGTGCTTGCCGGCGAGGGCCACCGCCTCGCCCGTCTTCGGGTTGCGGCCCTGCCGCGGCGGGCGAAAGTGCAGCGAGAAGCTGCCGAAGCCGCGAATCTCGATGCGCTCGCCCGTGGCGAGTGCATCGCTCATGATCTCCAGCAACTGCTTGACGGCGAGCTCCACGTCCTTCGCCGGCAAGTGCTTTTGTTTGGCCGAAATGATCTCGATCAGTTCCGATTTGGTCATCATCGATCCCAAGGACCCACTCGAGATGGGAGCGTTTCGAGCGGCGGCGGCCGCGAACGACCGCCGCCGATAAGAATTATTCTAGTCCTGACCGGAAATCTGCTCTTTCAGAAGATCTCCCAGGCTCGTTCCGGTCGGCGCATCCGTTCGGTAGTTCTGCATGGCCTCCTGCTCCTCATGAATGTCCTTCGCCTTGATCGAGAGCGAGATGCTGCGACCCTTGCGATCGACCCCGGTGAACTTCGCCTCGACTTCCTCACCCACCTTGAGCAGCAAGCGCGCATCCTCGACGCGATCGCGAGACAGCTCCGATGCCCGCAGTTGCCCATCGACGCCACCACCGAGATCGATGACGGCGCCCTTGGCGTCGACCTCGCGAACGACGCCGCGCACGATGCTGCCCTTGGGATGCTCGGCGATGTAGGCCGAGAAGGGATCCTTGGCGAGCTGCTTCACCCCGAGGCTGATGCGCTCGCGCTCCGGATCGATGGCGAGCACCATGGCGTCGACCTGCTGTCCCTTCTGATAGCTGCGCACCGCCTCCTCGCCCGGCATGTCCCAGGAGATATCCGACAGATGCACGAGGCCGTCGATGCCGCCGGCCAGCCCGATGAAGATGCCGAAGTCGGTGATCGACTTGATCTGCCCGCTCACCTTGTCGCCACGATTGTAGTTCTCGGCGAATTCTTTCCACGGATTGGTCTTGCACTGCTTGATGCCGAGACTGATGCGCCGACGCTCCTCGTCGATATCGAGCACCATCACCTCGACTTCCTGGCCGACGTGCACGACCTTCGCCGGATTCACGTTCTTGTTGGTCCAGTCCATCTCCGAGACGTGCACCAGACCCTCGACGCCCTCCTCGATCTCGACGAAGCAGCCGTAGTCGGCGATGTTCGTCACCTTGCCGAAGAGGCGCGTGTTCGCGGGATAGCGGCGGGCGATGTTCTGCCATGGATCGGCGCCGAGCTGCTTCAAGCCGAGCGATACCCGCTGGCGCTCGCGGTCGAACTTGAGGATGCGAACGTCGATCTCCTCACCGACCTTCACCACCTCGGAGGGGTGCTTGACGCGCTTCCATGCCATGTCGGTGATATGCAGCAACCCGTCGATGCCGCCGAGGTCCACGAAGGCGCCGTAGTCGGTGAGATTCTTGACGACGCCGCGCACCGCCGCGCCTTCCTGCAGATTGTCGAGAAGCGCCGAGCGCTCGGCGCTGTATTCCTGCTCGACGACCGCACGGCGCGAGACCACGACGTTGTTGCGCTTCTGGTCGAGCTTGATCACCTTGAATTCGAGCGGCTTGTTCTCGAGGTACGAGGGATCGCGCACCGGGCGCACGTCCACGAGGGACCCCGGCAGAAATGCCCGCACGTTGTCGATCTCGACGGTGAAGCCGCCCTTGACGCGCCCGGTGATGACACCGGTCACGACTTCCTGCTTCTCGAATGCCGTCTCGAGACGAGTCCAGGTGCGGGCGCGCTTGGCTTTCTCGCGCGACAATCGGGTCTCGCCGGACCCGTCCTCGACGCTGTCGAGGGCCACCTCGACGGTCTCGCCGACCGCCACCTCGATCTCGCCCTTCTCGTTCTTGAACTGATCGGAAGGAATGACCGCCTCGGACTTCAGTCCGACGTTGACGATCACGTAATCCTGCCCGACTTCGACGATCAGCCCATTCAAAATCGTGCCAGGTCGAATGCGCTGGCTCGCAATACTCTGTTCAAACAGTTCCGCAAAACTTTCGGTCATGTGTCGCCTATGCGCCCTGGCACCGTTCCCGTGTGTCGCAAGGGTTGTTACAAAAGACGACGATCGATCCGTGATCGCCGCAAATCCAAAGCTCCGCCTTAAATCCTATTCCGCTTTCCGCCGCAGACGCTTGCGCGCAAGATCGAGCACCCGTGCCACCACCTCCTCGACCGGCAAGCCGGTCGTGTCCAGCTGGACCGCGTCGGCACTCGCGACCAGGGGTGAGGTGGCGCGCGACATATCGCGCCGGTCTCGCTCCGCTATCTCTTGCGAAAGGGCGGCAAGGGTAGCAGCAACCCCCTTTTCTTTCAACTGCTTATGGCGCCTTTGCGCGCGCTCTTCAGCGCTTGCCGTGAGGAATATCTTGAGGGCGGCGTGCGGAAATACAACGGTTCCCATGTCGCGCCCGTCGGCCACCAGACCGGGCGGTCGTGCAAAGGCCCGCTGGCGCGCCAGCAGCGCCGCGCGCACGGCGGGTAATGCGGCCACCCGGGAGGCGTCGTTGCCCGCCTCCTCGGTGCGAATCTCGTTCGTGACCTCCTGCCCGGCGAGCCACACCTGCTCCTCGCCGGCCGCGTCGATCGAGAAACGGATGTCGAAGCGCTCGGCCAGGCGGGCGAGGCCGGCCGCATCATCGAGCGCGATGCCGGAGCGACGCCCCGCCAGGGCGACCAGCCGGTACAGCGCACCGCTGTCGAGGAGATGCAGATCGAGCGCGCGCGCAACGGCGCGACTCACCGTGCCCTTCCCCGAGCCCGAAGGCCCGTCGATCGTGATCACGGGCACCCCGGGGGAGGCGGCGCTCGGGACCGTCATGCAGGATCCGTCTGCTCGATGAGATCGAGACCGAGCGAGCGTGCGCGCTCGACGAAGCCCGGGAATGAGGTCGCGACGTTGGCCACGTCGCGAATGCGAATCGGCGCGGCGGCGCGAAGGCTCGCGACCGCAAAAGACATCGCGACCCGGTGATCGCCGCGGCTGTCGACTTCTGAACCCCGAAACGCCGCCCCCTCGGGGCGTCCCTCGATCTCGAGACCATCCGGCCGTGCCCTGTGCGGCACACCGAGCGCTTCGAGCCCCGCGCTCATGGTGGCCAGCCGGTCGCTCTCCTTGACCCGCAGCTCCTCGGCACCGCTCACGACGGTGGTGCCGCGCGCGCAGGCCGCGGCAACGAAAAGCGCGGGAAACTCGTCGATTGCGAGCGGCACGAGCTCGGCCGGCACGACGATGCCCTGAAGCGGTGCGCGGCGCACATGGAGCGAGGCGACGGGCTCACCCCCGGCGAGACGCTCGTGGCGGACCTCGATGCGCGCGCCCATGCGGCGCAGGATCTCGAGCAATCCGGTGCGGGTCGGGTTGACACCGACGTTCTCGAGCACGATCCCCTCCCCGTCCGCGGCGAGCAGCGCCGCCACGATGAAAAAGGCGGCCGATGAGAAATCCCCCGGCACCTCAAGATCGAGCGGCGCAAGCCGCTCAGGCGGCGTGAGCGTGGTGATGAGCGCCTCTCTTTGAATGCGCACGCCGCAACCCTCGAGCATGCGCTCACTGTGATCCCGGCTCACCGCGGGCGCAATCACGGTGGTCTCGCCGTCGGCGTAGAGCCCGGCGAGGAGCAGCGCGGATTTGACCTGGGCGCTCGCGACCGGCATCGCGTAGCGGATGCCGTGCAGCGCCCGCCCGCCGCTGATACGCAGCGGCGGACGGCCGTCCTCGGTGCGGATGTCGGCGCCCATGGCGCGCAGCGGCTGCGCCACACGCTCCATCGGCCGTCGCATGAGGGATGCATCGCCGATGAGCTCGCTCGAAAAGGCCTGCCCGGCGAGCAAGCCCGCGAACAGGCGCATCGCGGTGCCCGCGTTGCCCATGTCGAGGGGGCTGCGCGGCGCCTCGAGGCCGTGCAGTCCCACTCCGCGCACCCGCACCTCGGTGCTCGCGGGCTGCTCGATGGGCACCCCGAGCGAGCGCAGCGCGGCGAGGGTCGCCAGGCAATCCTCGCCGGCGAGGAAACCGCGGATGCGGCTCGGTCCCTCGGCAATGCCGGCCAGCATGAGCGCGCGGTGCGAGATCGACTTGTCGCCCGGCACCTCGGTGGTGCCCGCGATGCGCGCGGCCGGCCGCGCGAGGAAGCTGCGCATCACAGCACCGCCCGCGGGTAGGAGCCGAGCACCTTGAAGAGGGAGCTGCGCTTCTCGAGCGAGCTCAGGGCCTTCGCGAGCGGCGTATCACTCACGTGGCCCTCGACGTCGATGAAGAACACGTAGTCCCACTTGCGCTTGTGCGAGGGGCGCGACTCGATGCGCGTCATGTTGATGCGATGCTTGGCGAGCGGCTCGAGCAGACGGAACAGCGCTCCCGGATCATCGGTGTCCGCGGTGGAGACCAGCAAGGTGGTGCGATCGGCGCCGCTGCGGCTGAAGAGCTTGCGGCCGACCACCAGAAAGCGGGTGGTGTTGTCGGCCCGGTCCTCGATCTCATTCGCAAGGAGCGTGAGACCGTAGATCTCGGCGGCCGCGCGGCTCGCGATCGCCGCCGTGCCCCGCTCGTCGCGGGCCCGGCGGGCTCCCTCGGCATTGCTCGAGACCGCGATGCGCTCCACATCGGGCAGATGCTGATCGAGCCAGCCGCGGCATTGCGCGAGCGCCTGAGCGTGGGCGCAGATGCGCTGCACCTCGCTGGTTGCGGCCATGCGGCCCATGAGGTGATGGCTCACGCGCAGCTCCACCTCACCGCAGATCTTCAGCGAGGAGGCGAGAAACATGTCGAGCGTGTGGTTGACCGTGCCCTCGGTCGAGTTCTCGATGGGCACGACGCCGAAATCGGCGATCCCGCCCTCGACCTCGTGGAATACCTCATCGATCGCGGGCAACGGCAACGCGCGCACCGAGGAG